>RCMY010001155.1_pt1 | contig 25131 bp, 18 predicted proteins | sample 2041341 | NCBI WGS metagenome assembly RCMY01 (sample SAMN09708234, study PRJNA481090) | Marine sediment metagenome, whole genome shotgun sequencing project.
GAAAAAAGGGAATCAATGTATATATGAGGAAGCTATAAGAAATAGAAAGTTTGATTGCGGGGAATATAAAATGAAAAAAAATGAAGAAATCGAATGGAAACTCCAGGTGACAAATGAGGATTTTTGGCCTCAGATTGCAGATTTTATTTTGGCATTGCCAAATAGAATCGAAAGGCAAAATATTACTATGGCGGCACATTATTTTGACACAAAAGAACGGCAGCTCAATAAAAATAAAATTGCTTATCGAATACGCAAGGAAAACGAAACGCTCGTAGCAACTCTGAAGGCCGGTGGTAGTTCCACTGGTGGTTTGCACAAAAGGCTTGAGGCCAATGTTTTTGTAGAGTCGTCATTACCAGACCTGTCAGTGTTCTCTTCTGTGGAGGAAGTAAGGCCGGTTGTCAATTTTTTGAAGTCGGTACCTTTATATGAAATCGTAGTCACTGACTTTGTTCGTGAGGCTGTGGTGTTGACCTATAAAAAAAGCAGAATTGAAATTGCGATGGATAAAGGAACGATTCAGGCGAATGGAAAATCTGAAAGAATTGCAGAAGTTGAGCTTGAACTCAAGGCAGGCAGCGAAGAAGAACTAGCTTTACTTGGGACAGAGTTATGTAATCGTTTTCCTTTACAGCCAGAATCAAGAAGTAAATACTATAGAGGTTTGCTTTTATATGGAAGCCTGTCCGATGAATAAGGATTAATGTATTTTATATGTGAACGAAAATCCATAAAATAGGATAAATTAAGAAAAATATAACAAAGATAAAAGAATTTATGAACAGTAAATACAACAGAAAGCGTTTACAATTTGGCAAATTTGTAATGCTTTTGTAAAGAAAAAATAAAAATGGATAAATGATGAAAAAATATGTACAGTGGCAGGAAATAGGCATTCTTTATAGAATACAGCAGGTATGAAGTCCAATAAACTGAATACAGAGAATGTAGGTGTTCAGAAAGGAGGATACGTGGTTTTCTGGTAAGATGCGAAAAGTGTCCTTATTGACGACGAGCAGTGATTCAAACCGCCTGAAAAATGAACAGGCGGTCAAGGGTGGTTATGCCCAAAAGCCTTTGTCAAAAAAGGCATAAAAATCGAATGCACGTGGTCGTTTAAGCGATGGGAAACAACCATTAGACCAAGCGAGCTTGAACAAAGGTAAATGTCAGAAATAAATTTATGTTCATTGGCTAAATTTAGAGCTTGCGGTTATGAGGAGAAAGGCACTGCTTTTTAAACGGGAATTCCAGGAAACTCGATTTTCTTATAGCAGATGGGAATGTTGCGATGACTTGTTTGTGGTTATGCAGACATTTGCTAAGAAGGTCAGGTACTACTAGATAGACAAAAAATAACATATAGGCGAAGTATTAAGAAAACTCATAGTGATTACAGTTTTTATACAATACCAGATGAAATAGTGAAGATTCAAACCGCAGTTGGTCATTTTATGGCACTGTGGCTGCTTTAAAGGTTCAATGGAGCATGAAAACAATTCCGGGGGGAGTTTCGTATGAGAAAAACAGAATGCTTAGCAATGATTTTAGCCGGGGGTCAAGGCAGCCGTTTAGGTGCTTTGACCAAGAAAATAGCCAAACCAGCGGTACCATTTGGTGGAAAATATCGCATTATTGATTTTACGCTGAGCAATTGCGTAAATTCAGGCCTTTGCAAGGTGGGCGTATTGACACAGTATCGGCCGTTGGAGCTGCATACGTATCTTGGTACAGGAAATGCATGGGATCTGGATCGAAAGGATGGCGGCGTTTTTATTTTGCCTCCATATGCAAGAGAAAAAGGTGCAGACTGGTATAAGGGGACGGCGGATGCTATATATCAGAATGCCAATTTTATTGAGTCGGTAGATCCAGAATATGTTTTGGTATTGTCAGGCGACCATATCTATACGATGGATTATTCTTGGATGATCGAAGCCCATAAACAAACAAAGGCAGAAGCGACAATCGGGGTCATTGAAGTTCCGTGGAAGGAAGCCTCGCGCTTTGGTATCATGAGCACTGATAAAAACGGACGGATTGTTGAATTTGCTGAAAAACCAACTAAACCAAAGAGTAATTTAGCTTCAATGGGAATATATGTTTTTGATTGGAAGTTACTTAAGCATTATTTAGAAGAAGATGCCAAGGATGGCGTATCAAATCATGATTTTGGCAAAAACATAATTCCTAAGATGCTGGCAGCCGACGTCAAACTCTTTTCGTATGCTTTTGAAGGCTATTGGAAAGATGTTGGCACGATTGACAGCTTATGGGAGGCGAACATGGATTTGTTGCGGGAAAAAGCTGTGCTTAACATGAATGATCCAGCTTGGAAAATCTACTCCGTATCAGAATCTTTGCCACCACATTATGTAGGCCCTGCCGGCGAGGTCGAAACCTCGTTGATCAGTGAGGGGAGTTCTATTAATGGAATGGTAAAGAACTCGGTGATCTTTCCCGGCGTAAAAATCGGTAAAGGTGCAAAGGTGATCAATTCGGTCATTATGCCATTTGCGACAATTGGTGAAAACGCTTATGTTGACAAGGCAATTGTGGCGCAAAATGCCGAAATCTCAGCTGGGGCACGCGTGGCGTCTTCCGATGGAGCAATAACGGTAATTCCTGAAGGTGAGGTAATTCTTTCTGAATCTGGAACCAAACAGGTTGGATGATATTTTTGATCAGGAGCTGGTACTAGTGAAAACAGTTATGGGAATTATCAATCTTCAGGAAAATGAAACATTGATCAAAGAAATGACGACGAGGCGACCTCTGGCGACGATTCCGTTTGCTGGCAGGTATCGTTTGATTGATTTTAGTCTGTCGAGCATGGTCAATTCTGGGGTGGAAAACGTTGGAATCATGTTGCCGACAAAGGCTAGATCTGTTTTGGACCACCTAAGGTCTGGAAAAGATTGGGACTTGGCGAGACACCATGATGGCTTGTTTTATCTGCCGGCATTACAGTCAGATAATGAAATGCGAGATGGCGATCTCAAAAGCTTTTATCGTCATTTGGATTTTTTGGAACATAGTTCACAAAAATATGTTTTGCTTACGGGCAGCCAGGTCATTTATAATATGGATTTTGAAAATGTGCTGCGCTTTCACCAAAATACAGGTGCAGACATTACGATGGTCTATAGTATCCAGGCTGAGGAAAATACCGCCGGTGGAACTGTTCTTGAAACAGCTGAGAATGGTTTGGTCAAAGATATTGCCAAACAACCAGTTGTATATGAAGATGCAAAGATATCTATGGGTATCTACCTTATGGAGCGCAGGCTGTTCATTCAAATTATAAAGTATGCGTTTGAACATGGAGGCTCTGATTTTTTGGTGGATGGAATCATGCGCCAGAGCAGCAAATATGTAGTTTATGCAATGGAGCACGATGGGTATGCAGCCCATATCAATTCGACGGCGAGTTATTATCAGGCCAGCATGGACATACTGCTGCCTGAGGTCAGAGAAGAGGTCTTTGACCGCAATAACAGTATTTATACGAAATCAAAGGATGAACCACCAGTCCAATATAAAAAAGAGGCAAAGGCGAAGAATTCATTGATTGCCAATGGCTGTGTGATTGAAGGGTCTGTTGAAAACAGCATCTTGTTTCGCGGAGTCAAGGTTGGTCCAGGTGTTCATGTGAAAAATAGTATTATTATGCAAAAATGTGAGTTACAAGAAGATGCTTTGATTGAAAATGTCATTTGTGATAAAAACGTCGTGATTACACGGGGGAAATGGCTGAAAGGTGCTTCGAACTATCCGCTGATTGTAGAAAAAAATGTAGTGATTTGACGGAAAGAAGCCGTTCTGGATGCGCAGAAATTGTGAAAGCAAGCGATGTGTTCTAGGACGGCTTTTGTGTATTGGAGTTTGCTAAATAATTGCTGTGGAAAGGATGATATCAGGTGGTAATGGATAATAAAACTCAGTTAAAAGATGATTTAAAGGAAAGATTCATACAAGCAGCTCATATCATGTGGGGAAAAGAAGAGTCTGATTTGACGCAAAATGAGGTTTATCAGACTTTGGCAAATGTGGTTCGCCAATATGTCAGCAATAACTGGATCAAAACCAATAAGGCATATACGGATCACCAAGAAAAACAGATGTATTATTTTTCAATTGAATTCCTATTAGGCCGAATCATGAAAACCAATTTGATCAATCTCGATATCAAGGAGGCTTGCGAAGAGGCTTTTAAAGAGCTTAAACTCAATGTAGGCGATACTCTTGAAGAAGAACCTGATGCAGGACTTGGTAATGGCGGCCTTGGCCGACTGGCAGCTTGTTTCATCGATTCTTTGGCAGCTTTGAGCTTGCCGGGGCATGGGTGCGGAATCCGTTATAAATACGGTTTGTTTGAACAGCGGATCATTGAGAAAAATCAGGTGGAAGTCCCAGATCATTGGCTAAAAAATGATTTTCCTTGGGAGTATCGTAAGTCGGATAAGACCATTGATGTTAAGTTCAATGGGGTGGCTTATGTAGCTCGCCAGCCAGATGGGTCATTAAAGGCTGTGCATGAAAAATACACTACCGTCATGGCAGTGCCTTATGATGTGCCGATTGTCGGCTATAAGAATGACACAGTCAACACCTTGCGTCTTTGGAATGCAGAAGTCAACAAAGATTTTTCGGATTTTGGCTATTTGTCAAAAGAAGAAATTGAAGAAAAAAAAGAATATGCACGGGCGGTGAGCTCAATCACCAAATACCTCTATCCAGACGATAGCTCTTATGAGGGGAAAAAGCTGCGGCTTATACAGGAATACTTTTTTGTATCGGCAGGCGTCCAAAGCATCGTTCGGCGGTTTAAAAAATGTGGGCTGCCTATGAGCTGCTTTGCTGATAAAATTGCCATTCATATCAATGATACGCATCCGGCAACTGCAGTCGCTGAGCTCATGCGCATTTTGATTGATGAAGAGCATATGGAATGGAATAAAGCCTGGAAGATTACGTTGGCAACGATGGCGTACACGAATCATACGATTTTGCCGGAAGCTTTGGAAAAATGGCCGATCGATATGTTCAAGGCACTTTTACCGAGAATCTATATGGTCATTGAAGAAATCAATCAGCGGCTCATGGACGATGTACGACGTCGTTATCCGGGCAGGGATGAATATTTGCAGGAATGCTCGATTTTACAAGATGGGCAGGTTCATATGGCCCGGTTAGCAGTTGTGGGCAGTCATAGCGTCAATGGAGTGGCCAAGATCCATTCTGATATTTTGAAAAGCCATACGATGAAGGTCTTTAATGAATATTATCCAGGCAAATTCAATAATAAGACAAATGGAATTACCCATCGCCGTTGGCTGATTGGGGCAAATCCAGAATTGGCCGGATTGATAGATGATGTGATATCGCCTAAATGGCATAAACATCCAGAGCGTCTCATTGATATTAAGAGCCATCTCGATGATAAAGCGTTCTTAAAAAAATTAGGCAGCATAAAGCAGCAACGCAAAACTGATTTGGCAAATTATGTTAGTCAGCATTATGATTTGAAGCTCGATCCGCATTCAATCTTTGATGTACAGATCAAACGCATTCATTCATACAAACGCCAGCTTATGAACATTTTACATGTAATGCATGTGTATAATATGCTCAAAGCCAATCCCAAACTGGATATGATGCCGCATACCTTTATTTTTGGTGGGAAAGCAGCTCCGGGATATTATATAGCCAAAGAAACAATCCGTCTGATCAATACGATTGCTGAGATAATCAACAATGATGAATCAATTGACGACAAGATAAAGGTTGTTTTTATGGAAAACTATGGGGTTTCCTTGGGTGAAATTCTATTCCCGGCAGCCGATGTCAGCGAGCAGATTTCAACAGCGAGCAAAGAGGCTTCTGGTACAGGGAACATGAAATTCATGATGAATGGAGCAATCACGCTCGGGACGCTTGATGGAGCCAACGTCGAGATACACGAAGCTGTAGGCGATGATCATTGCGTCATTTTCGGACTTACGGCAGAAGAAGTATTGGCTTATTATGCCAATGGCAAATATTCTGCTTGGGATGAATATCAGGGGAATAAAGATGTAAAAAAAGTCGTAGATCAGCTTACTTCGACAGATTATTTTTTACCGGCACACAGTGATACTTTCCAGGAACTTTATCATTATCTTTTCAACAGCAATGATGAATTTTTTGTCTTAAAGGATTTTGCTGCTTATGCTAAAGGACATCAAGAAATTCAGGCCAGATATAAGAACCAGGATAAATGGCTGGTATCGAGCGCTGTGAATATTGCCCATTCAGGTCAATTTTCTAGTGATAGGACTATTAATGAATACGCTCAGGATATATGGAAAATCAAACCGGTTTTGATATCTTGAAATGTCGCTGTCCGGTAGCGATGGGAAAATAGGGGGAATCTGTTTTGGAAATTTCAACATTGAGTGATTTTGATTTATATCTATATCATCAGGGAACGAATTATCATGCATATAAGATGCTGGGAGCACATCCTCTTGTGCAAGATGGAGTAGTAGGCGTGCGCTTTGCTGTTTGGGCACCGCATGCAAAATCGGTTAGTGTGGTTGGAAATTTCAATAATTGGGATGCGCAAAAAAATCCTATGGTGAAAGTTTCTGATGGTGAAATTTGGACTACTTTTTTGCCGGCACTCAAACAAGGTGATATCTACAAATATTCAATTGAGCCAAACTGTGGAGGGCAGCGAATCTTAAAAGCAGATCCTTATGGATTCTTTGCAGAAAAAAAGCCGCAGACAGCTTCGATGGTTTGTGATATATCAGGTTATGTGTGGCAGGATGAAGCTTGGCAGCTTAGTAAAAAACAGCAAGCTTCTTACGGCAAACCAATGTTGATTTATGAAGTCCACTTTGGTTCGTGGCGTAGAAATGCAGCAGGTGAGTATCTGACATATCGCGAAGCGGCAGTGCAGCTTTTGGATTATGTCAAAGAGATGAGTTATACGCATATTGAATTCATGCCGCTTTGTGAGCATCCATTTGATGGCTCATGGGGCTACCAGGCTACCGGATATTATGCAGTCACGAGTCGTTATGGAAGTCCGGATGATTTGCGTTACTTGATTGACAGGGCACATCAAATGGGTATAGGAATCATTATGGATTGGGTCCCAGGACATTTTTGCAAAGATGAACAAGGGCTTAGTCATTTTGATGGCGTCAATCTGTATGAATCAGATAATCAGCAACGATCTGAAAACTGGGAATGGGGCACGACTAATTTTGATTACGGGCGCACTGAGGTTCGAAGTTTCTTGATTTCAAATGCGATGTTCTGGTTTGAAGAATATCATATTGATGGATTGCGCATCGATGCTGTGGCAAATATGCTATATCTGAATTATGCCAGGGAAGATGGTGCCTGGGTTCCTAATAAATATGGTGATAGCGGCAATCTCGAAGCGATGGCTTTTCTGCGAAACCTCAATGAAACTATTTTTAAATATCATCCGGATGCTTTGATGATTGCTGAAGAGTCAACTTCGTGGCCGCTTATTTCAAAACCTGTTTACATGGGAGGAATGGGTTTTAATTATAAATGGAATATGGGCTGGATGAATGATATGCTCGATTATATCGTCCTTGATTCTTCCTATAGGAAATACAACCATGATAAGATCACTTTTTCTTTGATGTATGCTTTTTCAGAAAACTTTGTTTTGCCACTATCGCATGATGAGGTTGTCCATGGGAAATGTTCTTTGATTGAAAAGATGCCAGGTGATTATTGGCAGAAATTTGCTGGTTTGCGTGCTTTTTATGGGTATTGGATGGCTCATCCTGGTAAAAAACTATTATTCATGGGCAGTGAATTTGCGCAATTCATTGAATGGAATTTTGATGACAGCCTTGATTGGCATTTAATTGAAGGCTATCCGATGCACCAAAAAATGCAGGAATACTCAAAGAAGCTCAATAAATTTTATCTGGAAAATAAGGCTTTTTGGGAAATTGATTTTGAATGGGATGGATTTGCCTGGATTGATTGCGATGATAATACCAATAGTGTGGTTTCATTTATTCGCAAAGCGGAAGATGAAGATGATTTTATTGTTGCCGTGTGCAACTTCACCCCAGAAGTACATTATAATTATCGCATTGGGTTGCCGGAAAAGGGCATCTATAATGAAGTATTTAACAGTGACGCTGCAGAATTTGGTGGCTCAGATGTCAAAAATAGCGGTGATTTGGTGGCAGAAGATATTTCGTGGCAGGAGAGAAGCCATTCAGTGGCATTGACCGTGCCTCCTCTTGCGACAATATACCTTCGTTTAAAGCCGCAAAAAAAAACGAATCATGAAAAAACTGTTATAAGGGAAAGAAAACAGTCGGAAAGTGGCTTGGCGAGTAGGAAAAAAACAACACAAAGCAGCGATGAAATCGAGGTTCAGGTCAAAAAAACTCGAACCAAGAAGGCTGTGGTCAAAAAAACAGTAGCAAAATCAGCTGGAGCTATTGATGATGAGGTCGTTGTGCCGGTTAAAAAGACAGTGCGAAGAAAGGCTACGGAAAAAACAGATACAGAGAAAAAAGCGAAGGCTTTGGCAAAAACCAAAACAAGTACGGCAAAAAGCGCGACGGCGAAAACGAAAAAAATATTGCTTGCTGAACCGGCAAAAGCTGAACCGAAAAAAACAGTGAAACCGAGAAAACCTCGGGTGAAAAAAGAAACGGTATCTAAAGCTAAGGAGACAACGATGAAAGAAAAATAAAAAAATATATATAGGCGGAGGGGGAAGCTCACATATGTTAAAAGTTTTATTTGTAGCAGCTGAGGCAGTGCCATTTGCAAAAACTGGTGGATTGGCAGATGTCGTTGGCACTTTACCAAAAGAATTAGTGCGGCAAGGTTTAGATGTTCGAATCATTATGCCAAAATATGGATTCATTAAAGAACAATATCGTGAAAAGATGGAAAAAGTTTGCGAATCGTCGATACCGGTCGCGTGGAGACAAAAATTTGTCGGGATAGAAAGCCTGAATATAGATGGTATGACTGTTTATTTTGTCGATAATGAGGAGTATTTTAAACGCGATGAATTATATGGCTATGGTGATGATGCTGAACGTTTTTCTTTCTTTAGCCGAGCTGTCCTTGCTATGCTGCCAGAGATGGATTTCATGCCAGACATCATCCACATCAATGATTGGCATGCTAGCCTTGTCAGTGTCTTTTTGAAGCTAGAATATGGACAAGATGACAGATATAAAGATATTCGAACGGTCTATACGATCCATAATTTAAAATATCAAGGAATATTTCCCAAAGAAATCATGTCAGATGTTCTTGGGCTTGATTGGAAATATTTTAGAAATGGCGATTTAGAATTCTACGGAGCAGTAAATTTCATGAAAGGCGGTTTGATTTATTCGGATTATATTACGACAGTAAGTCGTACATATGCCGAGGAAATACAATATGAATATTTTGGCGAAAAGCTGGACGGACTGTTGCGCTACCGTTCAGATAAGCTCGAAGGCATACTCAATGGACTCGATTATGAAGAATACAATTCTCTGACGGATCCGCGTATATTTGTTCCTTATGATAAATATACACTCAACAAGAAACGTGAGAATAAAGTTCGTTTGCAAAAAGCACTGGATTTGCCAGTTCGCCGGGATGTTCCAATGCTGGCCTTGGTTACTAGGTTAGTACCACCAAAAGGGTTGGATCTTTTTGTCCGCATCGCCGATGAACTATTACAACATGAAGATATACAGATTGTTGTGCTTGGAACAGGCGATAAGGAATATGAAGATTGGCTAAAGGGGCTGGCATGGAGATTTCCCAATAAGATTTCTGTCAATATCTGTTTTGATGAAACGCTGGCTCATCAGATTTATGCCGCAGCTACGATGTTCTTGATGCCGTCTGATTATGAACCTTGCGGCATTGGTCAGCTGATTGCGCTTCGTTATGGCTGCGTACCGGTGGTTAGAGAAACCGGCGGACTGAAAGACACGGTAAAAGCTTATGATAAATATGCAAAAGCAGGAAATGGATTTGTTTTTGTCAATTATAATGCGCATGAATTCTTATATGCTATCAAACAAGCTTTGGGGGCGTATGAGGATATGAATATGTGGCATATTATTGTTCGCAATGCAATGGAATCGGATTTTAGTTGGGGTGAATCTGCTCGGCAGTATAAGGAGCTATATCTTCGTTTGGCAAAATGAGCAGGCGAGGGCAGCTGAAGTCAAACGGCATGACCGTCCCTCGAATTTAAGATAAAAGGTGAGAGTTATGGCTGAACAAAGAGAAATTATCCATGATTCACAAAATCCATATTATCGTTCTCCGCTTGGAGCAGCGAGTAGCGAGCAGCACATCCGGCTCGGACTGGATGTGAGCATGGAAGAGACGGTCTCTTCTGTTATGGTCCGGATTTGGCGGGATAATGTCGGTGAAATATTGATTGAGCTCAAAAAAAAAGCAGGCAGCCACTATGAAGTCTTTGTACCACCGCAAGAAAAAGGCTGTTTGCTTTGGTATTATTTCATCATAAACACGCCAACGGGAACGTTTTTTTATGGGAATAATCCGGAGCATTTTGGCGGGCAAGGCCAATGTTATGATCAAGTGCCGCCGGCATATCAGATCACAGTGGTATATCAAGGATCGAAAACACCAGATTGGTTCAAACATGCAGTGATGTACCAAATATTTCCGGATAGGTTTTGCCGTAAGGGTGACCAGATCATCTACAAAAAAGGTGCTGTCGTGCATGCGGCCTGGGAAGATTCTCCTTGCTATTATAAGGATGTTGACACCAAAGAAATCGTTGCGTATGATTTCTTTGGTGGAAATTTAGCGGGAATCAATGAGAAACTCGAGTATCTCAAAGAGTTAGGGATTTCTGTTATTTATCTGAACCCCATTTTCGAATCGCCGAGCAATCATCATTATGATACAGGCGATTATCATAAAATCGATCCATTGCTGGGAACCAATGAAGAGTTTAGTGAATTATGCAAACGGGCAGAATCTATGGGGATCCGTATTATCATCGATGGTGTTTTCAGCCATACAGGCAGTGATAGCCGATATTTTAACCGAGATAATACGTATGATACCGTGGGAGCGTTCCAATCGACTTCTTCGCCATATTATTCCTGGTACAGCTTCAATAAATATCCTTATGAATACGATTGTTGGTGGGGCTTTCACACCTTGCCGAATGTCAATGAAACGTCGCCGTCTTATATGAGATTCATCATAGAAGATGATGATAGTGTCATGAAGCATTGGCTTAAAGCCGGAATCAGCGGCTGGCGCCTCGATGTCATCGATGAATTGCCACCACTTTTTTCTCAACGATTTTATAAGGTGCTGAAAGAAGAAAATCCGGAAGCGGTAATGATTGGTGAAGTATGGGAAGATGCCTCGAATAAAATCAGTTATGGTGTGCCACGTGAATATCTCTGCGGTAAAGAAATGGATTCAGCGATGAATTATCCTTTCCGCCAGATTCTGCTCGATTTTTTGCTGGGGCGCATCGATGCACATCAGGTGAATCGACAGTTGCTCAGCTTAAAAGAAAATTATCCACCGGAAAATTTTTATGCGATGATGAATCTGATTGGCAGCCATGATGTGGAACGCGCTTTGACGCTTTTAGGAGAGGCTCCTTATTATGATGGAATGCCAGCAATTCGCCAGTCTCGCTTCCATTTGGACAATGATCATTTTAACCTGGGGATTGCGCGAATGATGATGGCGGCATTATGGCAAATGACCTTTCCTGGAGTCCCTTGCATTTATTACGGTGATGAAATCGGTATGCAGGGCTATAAAGACCCCTATAATCGCCGCGCTTACAAGTGGGAAGGCGGTGACTCGTATCTGCAAAAGTGGTATAAAAAATTCATCAAGCTTCGCAATGAACATCCGGCTTTGCAAACGGGTGAATTTTTACCATTGTATGATCAAGGGGATATCTATGCCTACGCACGCCTGATCCGTGACGGACAAGATGTGTTTGGCGCAAGTTCGAAAAATGATGTATTCATCATCGTTTTAAATAGGAATAAAACACAAGCCGCTGAAATCGAAATCGACATGCATGGGCTTCCAAGTGGAAACTATAAGGAAGTCTTTGGCAAAGCAGAAATTTACACGGAAGGAGATCAGCTCAAGGTACAGATACAAGCTTTGCAGGGGCTGGTGTTTCGCCGAGAAAAGGAAAAGTCCATATTTCAAAGACGTGCGGGAATTTTGCTGCATCCGACGTCTTTACCAAGTGAATACGGCATTGGTGACTTTGGTCCAGATGCCTATGCATTCATTGACTTTTTGCATCAGTCGGGGCAGCGTTTGTGGCAGATCTTGCCGCTGAATCCAGTCGGATATGGATATTCTCCGTACCAGTCTTCATCGGCTTTCGCGGGCAATCCTTTGTTATTGTCTCCAGCTATTCTTTATGAAGACGGATTGATCGATCAAGCAGAATTGGCAGCAGCATCTTTTGGCTATCAAAGCGGTCCAATCGATTATGAACGTGTTTGGGCCGCCAAAGCAGCCTGCCTTCGCTGCGCCTTTGCTAAATTTGTGCAACGGGCGGCTAAACACAGTGGATATCATAAGTTTTGTGAGCATCAGGCTTTTTGGCTGGATGATTATGCGTTATTCACTGCCTTAAAAAAAGAATTCGATGATTTGCCATGGATGCAGTGGGAATCTAGCGTGAAAAGTCGGAAGCCGGAAGTTTTAGCTCAGTATCGCGAACGTCTTTCTACTGAAATCGAATATCAAAAATTCCTTCAATATGAGTTCTTTCGGCAGTGGCATTTGGTCAGAGACCATGCAAATCGTCATGATGTAAAAATCATTGGCGACATGCCAATCTTTATTTCGCTCGATAGTGCTGATGTTTGGGTACATCAGGATTTGTTTGAAATTGATGCAACAGGAAAAGCAATCAAGGTCGCAGGCGTGCCGCCAGATTATTTCAGCGAAACGGGGCAGCTTTGGGGCAACCCGCATTATTGCTGGGACAAGATGAAAAAGGATGATTATGATTGGTGGCGCAAACGATTTAAGGTTCTTTTGGAAATGGTAGATATTATTCGTGTGGACCATTTTCGTGGTTTTGAATCGTACTGGGAGGTTGATGGCGAAGCAAAAACAGCTATGGAGGGAAAATGGGTGAAAGGCCCTGGTCGGGGATTTTTTCAGACGTTGGAAAAATATTTTGGGCAAATGCCGGTCATTGCGGAGGATTTGGGCATCATTACGCCGGAAGTCGAGCAATTGCGGCGCGATTGTGGCTTTCCGGGGATGCGCGTACTTCATTTTGCTTTGCAGCTCAATGCAAAAAAAATGTTCGGGTTTGCTTGCGGTGAAAATGCAGTAGTCTACACCGGAACCCATGATAATAATACGACGATTGGTTGGGTCAGACAGGATTTAGATATCCAGACTGCAGACATTTTATCGCGCTTTATTGATGCCAAAGATCCTTCGCCGGAGGCTATCTGCGATAAGCTCATTGAATTTGCCTATGCGGCGCCGGCAGCAACGGCAATTATTCCAATGCAGGATATTCTGCATCTAGGGGATACGGCCCGGATGAATCGACCAGGAACTGTTGGGACGAACTGGCAGTGGCGTGTGGGCAAAGAAGTTTTTTCGGCAGCTTTGGCCCAAAAATTATCGGTGCTGAGTGAAAAATATAAACGTTGAATTACAAAAATAGCACGACAAAAAAGGTTCATCACCCAGTTGCGGTGATGAACCTTTTTTCTTTTATAAGTGCTTTTGCAATTTTTTTGCGGCTTCGGCAGTATCGGCAGCTTTTTGCAAGGTGCTGCCGGGAACAGAAGCTTCGATGGCGGCCATGACTGCTCCTTCGAGCAGTGGTGCATCAGCAATCAAGACGCGTTGTTTAAGCTCAGGTGTCAAAAGGTCGATTGCTAGGTCGGTACTTAAGACGGCACTGCCCAAATCGACGAGGACGAGTACGCCGTCACCACTGTCGGCTGTTTCGATAGCAGTCTGTATTTTAATAGCATCTGTGCCGAGAATATTATCGGCCATTCCTCCGGCAGCGATGATTGAAAGCTCAGGTGCGGCCATTTGCAAAGCCAATTCGCGGACTCCTTCAGCGGCTTTAGCGCTGTGTGAAACAATAACCATGCCAATCATAATGATCCCTCCGCAAAATATCGTTTATTGCTTCGATTTTTTAATAAGGAAGCCCTGCTCTTATTTTAACATAAAAGCAGGGCTTCGTTCTGTATTATTTATCGAGTTTTTTTGTCGGTACCGGCATGACAACGACGAGAAACATCTTGAAATCTTCTTCGGCGTAAACGGCATGTGGCTTTCCTGCGGGCATGACGAGTGATTCGCCGCTTTGCAGTAAATAATCATGTCCGTCGACAGTGAATCGGCCAGTTCCTTCAAGAACGTTGACCATAGCATCGCCATCGGAGAGGTGTGAACTTATTTCTTCACCTTTGGCGAAAGCAAAAAGGGTCAAACTCAAGGCTTCGTTTTGGGCCAGTGTTTTGCTGACGATTTGGCCCGGTGCTGTCTGCACTAAGCCGGATAGATTTGCAATGGTTTCAGGGACTAGGTTTTTGATATAAGGCATATAGATCGCGCTCCTTTAATCGGCAATGATGCTGCCGTCAATTCCAATCGTGACAATATTCCAAGGAATGAATTTACCGCTTTCTTTGAGTGCTACCGTTGCAGCATGGGAAATTCCGCCGCAGCAAGGAACTTCCATGCGTACGATGGTTACGCTCTTGATATCATTTTCTCGGATGATTGCAGCCAGTTTCTCGCTGTAGTCAATATCATCAAGCTTAGGACACCCGATGATCGCGATATGGTTTTTGATGAATTCTTCATGGAAATTTGCATAAGCATAAGCTGTGCAATCCGCAGCGATGAGCAGATGAGCTCCTTGGTAGTATGGTGCGTTTATCGGTACGAGTTTGATTTGTACTGGCCATTGGCGAAGCTGGGATTCTTGCTCGAATTTTACAGCAGCTGCTGGTGCAGCTTTTGGGCTCAATTGGCGTGCTTGCATGCCTGGGCAGCCACCGGCATGAGGGGTATGTGCTTGTGCATGTTCAAGCGCTTTGGCTGGATTTGTTCTTGCAAGATGTGCATCAACAGCTGCTTGGTCATAAGCGGCGGCTTCGCGATCTTCAAAAGTTATCGCGCCGGTTGGGCAAACTGGGAGGCAGTTGCCAAGACCGTCACAGAAATCATCCCGAATAACTTTAGCTTTGCCATCAATGATCTCAATGGCTGCTTCGTGGCAGGCTTCTGTACAGAGGCCACACCCGTTGCATTTGTCTTCGTCGATCTTTATCATTTGTCGAATCATAATATATCACCTTATCCTTTTTTTTTGTTTTGGTAATGAGGAAGCGTTGTTCTTTTCTATATCTGAATTATACTACGCTTGCTTGCCTTTGTATTGTTGCAAAAGCAACATCGAGAAAAAATTTTTACTGTTTATTCACTTAGCATGTGGATTGTTTTTTTACGCTTGATTTCATTATTCGTAAACTTTAATTCTTTTTAGGAAAACAAATGTTGTTTTTATATTGCTATGTATTATAAATGTAGTATATAATATATAGAAAATTACTGTAAAGTCGTAAAGGGGGAGCTGGCTTGGTGATAAATGGAGCGCAAGCTGTAATAGAGAGTTTGAAAAAAGAAGATGTAAGTGTTGTATTTGGGTATCCGGGAGGCGCAGTACTGACTTTATACGATGAGTTATACAAAATGGAGTTTCCGCATATCTTGACCAAACATGAGCAGGGGGCTGTACATGCTGCCGATGGCTATGCCAGAGCGACAGGAAAAGTTGGCGTATGTTTTGCGACATCAGGACCTGGCGCAACTAATCTTGTGACTGGAATAGCTACAGCGAATATGGATTCTGTACCGCTTGTATGTATTACCGGGCAGGTAGCTAACCCGTTCATTGGCAAGGATTCGTTCCAAGAAGCTGATATGTGCGGGATTACGACGCCAATTACCAAACATAATTATCTCGTCAAAAAAGTCGAGGATCTGCCACGGGTATTGAAGGAAGCGTTTTTTATTGCTAGAACAGGGAGACCTGGACCGGTAGTCATTGATGTGGCCAAGGATGTCTTTGCCGCTGAACTTGAATATGAATATCCTGAGACTGTGAATCTTCGCGGTTATAAGGGAGATTTTGTTGGCAATGAAGCCGATATAGAGGCGGCCGTGAAGGCACTGCGACAAGCAGAAAAACCTCTTTTTTTTGTCGGCGGTGGAGCTACGATTGCCGATGTGGCGAATTCTGTTACGCGCATTTGTCAAAACACGGCGATGCCTGTTGTCATGAGCTTGATGGGGCTTGGCTGTGTGCCAGACTCTTATGAAGGTAATCTAGGAATGGTGGGTATGCATGGAACTTATGCGGCGAATATGGCAGTGATGGAATGCGATCTTTTAGTTGGCATCGGTGTGCGTTTTGATGACCGCGTGACTGGTATCGTCAGTCAATTTGCCCCGAAGGCAAAAATTATCCATTTTGACGTGGACCCCGCGGAAATCAACAAGAATGTGGCAGCGGATTATCGAATCTGTGCCGATCTTCGTTGGTCGATGCCATTATTTGAAAAACAATTAACCGCGATAGCTGGTGAACTTGAACTGCGTTTTGGGCCTTGGCGCGATGGACTCATCGCAATGCATGAGGAAAAGCCTTTGTCTTATAAAAAAGATGAAAGTTGTATCATGCCACAGCAGTTGATTGAAAAAATAAGCGAGTTGACACCAGAAGATGCATTGGTAGTAACTGATGTTGGGCAGCATCAGATGTGGACCGCACAGTTTTATAAATTTAATCAGGCCCGCTGCCTGATGACTTCTGGGGGCCTAGGCACAATGGGATATGGGCTTCCAGCGGCGCTTGGAGCTAAACTTGGCCAAAGAGGAAAAAGCGTCGTTTTGATTACAGGTGATGGCAGTATCATGATGAATTGTCAGGAGTTTTCGACTGCCGCGGACTATGATATCGATATAAAGGTAGTAGTCCTGCATAATCATGTACTCGGCATGGTATCGCAGTGGCAGCGAATGTTTTATGGGGAACGCTACTCGCAGTCAGAGCTCAATGGCAAGACGGATTTTGTTAAATTGGCTGAATCTATGGGCGTTAAGGGATTTATGGTAAGTGAGCCGGAAAAGCTGGAGCCTGTACTGCGTGAATTTTTGTCCCATGAGGGACCGGCACTCATTGATGTCATGGTTCCTTCGGTGGAAGATGTTTTGCCAATGGTGCCTGGCGGCAGGCGTCTTGATCAAATGGTATTGGGGGATGCATGATGAAAAAATATGTATTGGCAGTTTTGGTAGATAATAAGCCGGGCGTACTCACGCATGTTGCTGGGCTTATCAGCCGACGTGCATTCAATATTGAAAGCATTGCCGCCGGATACACAGAAGAAGCCGATGTGACGCGCATCAATATCGTTGTTTCAGTTGACAGCCAGCAAGAGCTCGAACAGGTCGTCAACCAGTTATCAAAACTCATTGATGTCATCAAGATCGTCAATTTAAGCGAGGTTGACTCCATCAAGCGTGAGTTGGTCCTTTTGAAGGTTAAGGCAACGCCGGCGACAAGGGCGGATATCAGCAATGTCGTCAATATCTTTCGGGCGAAGATCGTCGATGTCAGCAGGGAGAATGTCGTAATTGAGTTAACGGGCGAGCAAAGCAAGATTGATGCGCTGTGCGAAGTCTTGTCGGATTATGAAATCGTCGAAATAGCACGAACTGGTGCTATCGCCTTATCGAGAGGCCCTGTTGCAGCCAAGGATATGTGAGGATTTGACCGAAAAACAGGGTGCAAAGATTTATTGACTTTACGTGGTTTTGCTATATAATAATGAGCAAGAACCATTGTTAAACAATTGGTTTTTCGTGATTGGCTAAAAAAATACGATTAAAGGGGCGATTTTGGATGGATTTAAAAGGTTCACAGACCGAGAAAAATTTATTAGAGGCGTTTGCCGGAGAATCGCAGGCTCGTAACAAATACACGTATTACGCGTCGAAGGCAAAGAGTGAAGGGTATGTTCAGATTGCCAGCCTTTTTGAAGAAACCGCAGGCAATGAAAAAGAACATGCTAAGATTTGGTTTAAACTTGTTCATGGAATAGGCTCGACTGCAGAAAATCTTAAAGATGCTGCAGCTGGCGAAAATTATGAATGGACATCGATGTATCCAGGGTTTGCCAAAACAGCCAGAGAAGAGGGTTTCACAAAGATTGCATTCTTATTCGAAGGCGTTGCTAAAATCGAAAAAGAGCATGATGAAAGATATCAATTGCTTTTAGCCAATGTAGAAGAAGATAAAGTTTTCCAAAAAGATGACAAAGTCATTTGGCAGTGTGCTAATTGTGGACATGTATATGTAGGGGACAAGGCTCCGGAGATTTGCCCAATATGTGATCATCCGAAGGCTTATTTCCAAGTAAAAGCGGAAAATTATTGATAAAATAACGAAGACTGCCGCATTAGCGAATTTTCGCCGATGGGGCAGTCTTTTTTTGAGCAGATTTTGCCCAAATACATAAGGTAAGGGAAAAGAGGCAGTTGAGGCCAGAAAAAATAAAACCAGACCGGTCTGAGCAATAAAGAGTGAAGAGGCGATCGAATGAAACGCATAGATAAAATATACCAATTTATACAAGAATGGTCTGCGGGTGAAACTCTGCAAGCCGGTGAGCCCATAGGCATTGAAGCTGGTGAAATTGCAGAACGCCTCCAGATCATTCGCAGCAATGTCAGCCGTGAATTGAACAATTTGCATCGCCAGGGGAAAATCGTCAAATTTTCTGGTCGTCCGGTGCGTTATTTTGATAAGGCTGTCTTTGAACAAAGCCATAGTGGTGAAAGCCAAGCTAAGTTGATGCAGGAGGTGGCAGCTTTAACGCCAGTTGAGGGCGTAGCCCGGACCAAGAGCGCCTTTGATTGCCTGATCGGATCCGACGGCAGCCTCAAAAAGCAAATCGAGCAGGCAAAAGCGGCCATTTTGTATCCACCGCATGGTCTTCATACTTTGATCGTTGGGCAGACTGGGGTCGGCAAGACTTTATTTGCCCATATGATGCATGAGTATGGGCGCAGCATAGATCGTTTTGATGATAAAACACCATTTATTACCTTTAATTGTGCGGATTACTATAACAATCCCCAGCTGTTGCTCTCCCATATCTTTGGGCACAATAAGGGGGCTTTCACTGGTGCGGATACGGTAAAACCAGGTTTGGTCGAAGCAGCGGACCAAGGCATATTATTCCTCGATGAAATTCACCGTTTGCCGCCAGAGGGTCAGGAAATGCTGTTTTATTTCATGGATACAGGGACGTTTAATCGTCTTGGTGAGACGACGCGTGATCGTAAGGCAACTGTGCTCATTATCGGAGCCACGACGGAAAATCCAGATTCAGTGCTGACAAAGACTTTTATGCGGCGTATTCCTAATATCATAAAGATTCAGCCGCTGCTCAACAGGTCGATGGAAGAAAAACTCGAAATTACGAAATTGCTGCTGGCCAATGAGGTCCGTTCAATTCATAAACCCGTGAAAATCACAGTCGAGGCCTTAAAGGCTTTGATTGGAAGTATCGGTGCTGGCAATGTCGGCCAAATGAAATCTAATATCAAGCTTTTGTGTGCACAAGCTTTTTTGAATGGTATCGACAATCCCGAATTCATTGAAATCGATTTCAAGCTTTTGCCGGCATCCATTAAAGCCGGTCTTTTGGCGCTAAGTGCCAATCGCCGGGATTTGGCACTGATCAGCGAATACATCACGGAGCCTCTCTTGCTGACGCCGACAGGGGGACGTAAGCTTCCGATGGAAGAAATGGAAGATACGTCATTTAATCTATATCATCTCGTTGATAAGAAAATAAAGGCGATGAAAAGTGAAAATATTGAAAGCTCCGTAATCAAACAGATGATTGCAGCTGATGTGAACGCCTATATAAAATCGTTTTGCAACCAGCAAAGCGATTTCAAGATGTCCGTGCATGATCGTTTGCTCAAAATCATTGATTATGACTTGATTGATTTTACGGAAGAAATTGCAGCTATTGTGCAAAAACATTTAAAGATTGGTTCACTCGATCGATTTTTATATGCGTTCAGTTTGCATCTGGGCGTATTTTTCAAACGAATCCGGGCTAAGCAGCCATTGCTCTCGCATGCAATCGAGGGAACGGTGAGCCAAGATAGTGAAGAATTTCAGCTGGCAATAGAAATCAAGGAGAAGATTGAAGATTATTACCACATAACGGTTCCACCAGCTGAAGTCGAATATTTTGCCATGCTGCTCAGTTCGTTGAAAGAAGATGATGATGAGGATAAGATCATCATTGCCGTAATCATGCATGGCATGCATACAGCCAGCTCCATGACTGATGTCGCGCAAAAATTGCTCAATGTCGATTTGAAGAACCTGATCGTATTAGATATGCCGCTTGAACTTCAGCCACAGGAAGTGTATGAAAAACTCATCCAACAATTGCAGCAACGCGACTGCCAAAAAGGAATTTTATTGCTCACCGATATGGGGTCAATTGTCAATTTTGGGCCGCTTATCAGTGAGCAGCTTAAGGTTTCGGTACAGACAATCGACATGGTATCAACACCGCTTGTACTTGAAGCGATTCGTAAAGCGGATGTCAGCGGCATCAGCCTCAATGCGGTTTATGAATCGCTCACCAATTTTAAGGGCTATGAAAACAGTGTGGCTCCGCTTGCAGCCGGACAGCTAAAAAAAGCGGAGGCCGTTGTGACCATTTGTGCTTCTGGCAAAGGGACGGCAGAAAAGTTGCAGCGGATTTTGGAAGATTTGCTTTTGACGATGGCACCACGGCCAATAAAAGTAATTCCGATTGGGTTGTTTAAGGTCAAAGAATCGATTGCACAACTTACGATGGATTATCACATCATTGCAGTTGTTGGTGTCGCCAATCCTAAATGTGACATACCATATATTCCGCTGGAAAAGGTCATTGATGGAGAAATCGAAAGTATTTTGCAAACACTTCTAGGCATGGGGAGTTCGAGGCTGCCGGTGCAAAATAAAAATCTCGTGCTCAGAAGCTTTTGTGAAGAAAGCTTGATTGAAATGCTCACGTATTTGAATCCTGCCAAGATTATTGACACACTATTGAAATTTGATGCTTGTTTGGAAAAGAATCTTGGCTATCAGTTGAGCAACCCGCAAAGAATAAGGCTTTTGGTGCACTGCGGTTGTGCGTTGGAGCGCATGGTCATGCACAATGGCCTATTATATGATGAAGAGGAGTATCCGCCAATTGACGAAAATAAGCTTATGTGTGTCGATGAAGCGGCTGTGGTTTTTGAGAATTCGATAAAAATTACTTTAACAAGAGATGAAAAGGCATTGATTGCTTCAATGATTTAAGTCTATAATGAAAATCTGCCATTGAATTGAATACTGTGTCAGCGCTGTTTTACAGTGTGCCAATAAACATGATAGTATGTCATATTATTTTATAGTGTGTCATAAACTGTCGGATGTTTTTGTTGGTGCCTTGGAAAACAGCGCTTTTTTTATTGACACACAAGTTGGCACGACACTTGCAATACATAAAGGTGTATATAAAAAAATTATACAATGATAAAGATTTTATTATTGTACGAAAAAGAGGAGGCTGCTTATGCTGGCAATCATTATAGGAACTCATGGTTATTTTGCCCGGGAATTGCTTAGTACGGCGGAAATGATTTTCGGTTCGTCGAGCAATGTAAAATCGATTCATCTTATTCCAGGGAAGGGGGTAGAGGATTTAGTAAAAGAATATGAAGCAGCACTCGAGGAACTCGATACAAAAGATGGTGTAATATTTCTCAACGATCTTTTTGGTGGCAGCCCGTATAATGCAGCGTGCCGTATCGCCATGCAATCCGATTCTTACGGTGTCGTCGCTGGTGTAAATCTGCCGATGCTCATCGAAATGATGAGCGTACAAAGCAGCGGCTCAGAAGAACTTTCCATCGTCGAGCTCACCGAAAAAGCGATCGAGGCAGGGAAGATGGGCTTGAATAATTTTCATCGAACACTTCTAAAAGATAGTGGCGAGGATGAATTATAAGAAATAGATGATTTACTGAAAATTGGACACTTTTGATTTGAACGGAGGAAAAACAATGGAAATCAGTTATGTTAGAATCGATGATCGTTTAATCCATGGTCAAGTTGCAACGGTATGGGTCAAAACCTATGATTGCAATCGTATTATGTGCTGCAGTGATGAGGTAGCACAAGATGAGCTTCGTAAACAGCTCGTTTTGCAAGTGGCTCCGCCGGGTCTTAAAGCTTATATCGTGCCGGTGGCAAAAGCAATTGAGGCGTTTAAAAACCCGAAATACGATAGCTTCAAGACATTCTTTTTGTTCACCAATCCAACGGATGTTCTTCGCATGGTCGAAGGCGGCGTGCCGTTTGACCTCGTCAATCTTGGCGGGATGCGTTATGTGGAGGGGAAAACACAGATATCACCAGCAGTTTCTGTAAATGAACAAGACGTCGATTCACTTAAAAAACTCAGTGATCTCGGTGTAAAGCTTGAGATGAGACAACTTGTAAAAGATCCTAAAGTTGATGTCATCGAAAAATTACAGGCAATGAAATTATTATAAATATCAAAAATCGAAAGGGGCTATTTTTATGGAAACAGGAACTCTTATTTTACTGATTATCGTTGCGGCAATTTCTGGGATGGGAAGCGTCCTTGATGAAGCGCAGACACATCGCCCACTCATCGCTTGTACCTTAGTGGGTTTGGTCCTCGGAGATATCACGACTGGTATTATTCTTGGTGGTACGCTTGAGATGCTCGCTCTTGGCTGGATGAATGTCGGTGCGGCAATGGCGCCAGACGCGGCTTTAGCTAGTGTCATCTCGGCAATCTTGGTCATTATTGGACATCAATCCATCGGTGCGGGCATTGCAATCGCAATTCCTATCGCTGCTGCTGGACAGGTACTGACTATCTTCGTTCGGACGATTACGGTATTCTTTCAGCATTTGGCGGATAAATATGCTGCTGAAGGCAACATTCGCGGCATCGAAATGTGCCATTTCCTCGGTTTGATGCTTCAAGCTATCCGTGTAGCTGTTCCGGCAGCTCTCGTTGGGTTGGTCGCAGGTACGGACACAGTCAACGCCTTGCTCGGCGCTATTCCGGAGGTCATTACAAGGGGACTCCAAGTATCTGGTGGTTTTATCGTTGTTGTCGGATATGCCATGGTCATTAATATGATGAATGCCAAATCATTAATGCCATTTTTCTTTCTCGGATTCTTATTGGCAGTTTTCACCAATATCAACTTGATTGGGTTTGGTGCGGTCGGTCTGATCTGTGCGTATTTCCATGTGAAATCATTGGCTCGTGAACTCAATGCCACGGGATGCGTCAGTGGCGGCAGTATCGACGCGATCGACGATTCAGATTTAATGTGATTATAGAGGAGGAATTTATCATGGCTGAAAAAACATTGACAAAAAGTGATCTAGTTTCTATATTCATCCGCTCGAATTTCTTATTAGGTTCTTTTAATTTTGAAAGAATGCAGGCAATCGGCTTTTGTGTTTCGATGATTCCAGCATTAAAGAAGCTTTATAAAGGCGATGACCTCAAGGCAGCTCTGCAGCGCCATTTAGAATTTTTCAATACGCAGCCGTTTTTGGCTACACCGATTATGGGAATCATAGCGGCGATGGAAGAGCAAAAGGCCAATGGTGCAGATATTAGCGAAGCGACCATCAGCGGTGTCAAAATCGGACTGATCGGTCCGCTGGCAGGCGTCGGCGATCCGATTTTTTGGGGGACCTTGCGTCCGGTACTGGCGGCATTGGGTGCTGGCATTGCTTTGACGGGAAGCCTGCTCGGTCCATTGATTTTCTTTATAGCTTTTAATGTGATTCGTTTGGCGACCAACTGGTATGGTGTCATGTATGGTTATGAAAAGGGAACGCAACTCGTTTCCGATATTGGTGGCAATAAACTCAGATACCTCACAGAAGGTGCTTCTGTGCTCGGGTTGCTCGTCATGGGAGCTTTGGTTGCCAAATGGACAACGGTAAATATGCCGTTTGTTCTTTCAACGTATACGGCAAGTGATGGCAAGGTCGTCATTACGACAGTGCAGTCGGTATTAGACAGCTTGATGCCAGGCATCATTCCACTTCTTATGACTTTTGCCTGCATGTATTTGCTTAAAAAAGGCATCAATCCGTTGCTCATCATTTTGGGTTTGTTTGCAATTGGCATTGTTGGTTATGCCGTTGGCTTATTCGCTTAAAAGGTTGTAAGGCAAGGATATCTTCATAATAAGAGAGCGAGGTTGGTCGCTCTTTGGGGCTTGCTGGATTTTCAGCAAGCCCTTTGTTTTTTCTACGGATATAGATAACAAAAAGACCACCTGCGAGGCAGATGGCCTTTTTTGAAGTGTGATTAAGCGGTAAATTGCAGATAGGCAACGTAAAGAAAGAAAATGAAAGCCAGTCCCATGCAGGCCTGACAAATTCGTTCCAGCCATTGATGAACGTTTTCTGGCAATTCGGCGTGCCGATGAACGTAACTGCAAACAAGTGAAACGCCGAGCATAGAATACATGATAATGTCTATCGTGCCTAGGATTTGCCAGCCAAAAGCCAAAATAGAGAAGGTCAGGATAATCAAGAGAATGATCATGATGTCCCGTCCTGGTTTTACTTTCGGGGGTGGTGCTGGTTTCTTGTTTTTTTGCTGGATGCGTTTTGATAATCTTGCCATGGATAATCACCAATCTTTCCGAAGAGTAGTACGACTGTTATTATTATAGCATGAACCGCAGTTATTCCCCAAAATAATATTTTTGAATGGCCAGAGCCACGCCATCTTCGTCATTGGTACTCGTTACTTTTTTTGCCTGCTTTTTCACATCATTCGGAGCATTTCCCATGGCAATGCCTAGTCCGGCGAACTTGAGCATATCGATGTCATTGTAATTGTCACCGATGCACATGATCGAGCTGGTTGGGATATCGAACCTTTGAGCGAT
>RCMY010001156.1_pt1 | contig 25123 bp, 25 predicted proteins | sample 2041341 | NCBI WGS metagenome assembly RCMY01 (sample SAMN09708234, study PRJNA481090) | Marine sediment metagenome, whole genome shotgun sequencing project.
TGAGGCAGAAGCGTTCGCGGGAGCTTTGGCGCCGGCGGTCGCCCCCAGGTTTCCAACCCCGGTCCGCTGCATGTCACCCCAAACCTTTTTCTTGGGATTCCAGAACAAGGAACGAACCCTCCACCAGACCGATCGCTGGCGAAGGCCGAGATGCTCGCCAAGCGTGTACATGAGTAGCCGCAGCGTTGACGATCCGTCCGAGTAGTAGCCGAAGCGGTCGTCGAGATACAACGAGGCGATCGAGTTGGCCGTGCCGAGGAGCAGGGCGATCAAGATCAGTGGCAACGCTACCTCGGGGTTCAAGAATCCAGTCAGAAGCGAGACCGGGACCAGGATCCATCCAGCAAATTCGAGGATCGGTGCGATGAACTCAAACGCGATGAAGGACGGCCAGGCCACCATGCCGATAAACCCGTAGCGGGGATTGAAGATCATGCTCTTGTATTGCCAGATGACCTGAATGAGACCGCGATGCCACCGGATCCGCTGCTTCTTGAGGACCTTCCAGGTAACGGGAACCTCAGTCCACGCCACCGCGTCGGCCGAGTAGACGATCCGATAGTCGCGTTTCTGTTTGCGGAAATGTCGGTGGAGACGCATGGTCATCTCCATGTCCTCGCCCAGATGATCGTTGCGGAAACCGCCGACCTCGGTCACGGCCGACTTTGAGAAGATGCCAAACGCGCCCGAGATGATCAGTAGCGACCCCATCTTTGACCATCCAGGGCGGGCCGACAGGAACGAACGGATGTACTCAACCACCTGAGCCATCTCAATGGCCGTACGTGGCAACGCCACCTTGGTTACTTTGCCGAGACGGACTTCGCAGCCGTTCAGTGGTCGGACGTTTCCACCGACGGCGACCGTCCGCTGACGATCTTCGACGAAGTGACGAGCGGCGTGAATGAGGGCCTCCGACTCGAGCACCATGTCGGCGTCGGTTGCCATGAAGTACGGATATTGGGAGACATTGATCCCGGCGTTGATGGCGTCTGACTTTCCACCGTTTTCTTTGTCGACCAGAACGACCGGGTGCGGCAAACGGCTCTTGTACAACCTTCGGATTTTCTGGGTAGGGATCGCATTGCGGAACGGAAAGTCGATCGGCACCATGTCGAATGCTTCGACCATCCGGGCGACCGTGTCGTCCTTCGAACCGTCGTTGACAACGATGATCTCCATGTTCGGATAGTGCAACATCGCCATCGAACGGACCGAGTCGGCAATCCCAGCCGCTTCGTTATAGGCGGGAATAACAATCGAGATGGGCGGGGTCGTATCGGAGGTGATCATGTCCTGGATGCGACCGTGTCGGCTCACGAAACGATCAGAGGACAAGGCTCGATAGGAAAGGGTCGCCACAACCAGAATCTGCGCCTGCATGATGATGACGTAGAAGATGATGAAGAAGTTGAAGGTCTGAACGATTGTGTCGAGCATGGTTACACCGACCAGGGGCGGTCAATTCCCATTCTGGTCGCAAGGCAGTCAGATTCCGGTGACCCCATCTCAGACCTTCATCCTCAGCGCCTCGACATAGTCTGGGTTAAGGCCAGCGACCAGGAAGAACTCAGACTTGCCGGCTCTGACGAGCGAGGCGATGAGGTCCTCTGCGGCCATCCGATCGATCGCATCGTCGGAGCGCAAGGCATCGATTGCCCCGCCGGCCACGCCAGACGACAGCAGCACTGCCGCGGCGGCATCACGTGCATACGGATCCGGGTGAGCCAGAGAGCTCCGCAACGCCTCACTACCGCCCGGCACCTCAACGAGTGCCGCAGCCGCGTTGTGGCGCACCCACCAAGACTGATCACTGAGGGCGCGACGGAGCCAGGGAATCGCCTGGCGATCAGTACGCCTACCGAGCGCCGAAGCTGCCTGAGCACGCACCTCCCACTGGGTATCGCCAAGGAGTTCAAGCAATGAGGGCACCGCTCGGGGAGTTCCGGCTCTCCCGAGCGCTGCAGCGGCCCTCATCCTCAAGTCGACGTCGGCTGATGACAGCGCTTGAATAAGCGCCGCCTCCGCCCGAATATCGCCGATGAGACCTAATGTGCGAGCGATCAATGGCCGGTAGCGGCCGGTGCTCTGCAAATAGCGGGACATCTCGGGAACCGCCTCGCGACCAAACGCATAAAGAGCGTCGGCGATGCGTTGCGCATTCCACTCATCCTGATGTTCCATACTTGCCAGCAAGCTTTTGACCGCCACCGGGTCGCCGATGTGCGCCAGGGCGGCAGCGGCCTGGACCCGAATCTCGGGGACCAGATCGTGGAGCATGAACACGAGATCAGTGACGGTGGTCGGGTCGGCCAACTCGCCGAGGGCTTCAACTGCGGCGACCCGCTCAGACCGATCTTTCGATCGCAAAGCTTTGAGGAAACGATCAACCAACCCCATTGCACGAGCCGCCGCCAGGAGGCGGGCACGGTCTTCACCCTGGATCATCCGCATGTACTCCAGGACAACTGAACGGAACTCGGTGTCACCCGCATGGCGGCGGAAGGCGGGGGAGGTTGGATCGCCGCGGACGATCAACTCGCCGACCAGGTCGACAAATCGGGCCCGCCGTTTGGCGATCCGGCGACGGCGGGTACTACTTACACCCTTGAGGAAAAACAGGGCGATGGCCGCACTCACGACGAGACCACCAAGACCAATGAGGACCGAAACTGCGAGGTCAGCCACCCTGAGGCCTGTCACGGATCTGGACTTTGACCCTGGCAATGATCTCGCGCACTGAGAAAGGCTTGCGAACGTAGTCAGAGGCTCCGGACGCCAGCGACCGGACGATATCTTCCTCGTTGGATACCCCCGAGACAATGATTACCGGCGTTTTCAGGCCAGCCTGGCGCCACCGTTGCACTACCTCTTGCCCAAGCAGACCTGGCAGGAGATGGTCGATGAGGATTACGTCAAACTTCGTAACTAGCGCCAGGTCGTAGGCCTCGAGGCCATCCGAAACTGTGGTGACCTCGCATCCCGCCGATTCCAGAGCACGCGTCAGTAGAAAGGCCACCGCCCGTTCGTCGTCCACTACGAGGATCTTCGGTTTATTCATGCGCCTATCCGCTCACCACCATCCGGGCTCTGGTGGAGATCAGTCGCTATGTTGTCACTCTGTTGCCATGTCGATCAGCCGCTCGACGAGCGGGGCATAGACGCGGTAAAACATGGCCGCGTCGCTATCGGAAGCAAACCACCTCAGTACCGGCAGCGCGCCCGCTATACGACGCGCCGGAAAAGCCGCCGGAGTTGAAGCAAGATTGCCTGCCGCATACACCGTGTTGTCGTTCCACACGAGGAATGGTGATCGCTTCGCGATCCCGTGTTCCTCGAGGAGAGCAGCACCCCGGTCATTGACCGGGAGGTTGATCCACAACTCTGTATCGGCACCATCGAGGGCCTCTATAAGGGCAAACCACGAATTAAAGGGAATATCTGTCTCGTCGGGGCCTGCCGCTCCAGCGGTCGAAATCTTCGGAAAGAGGTCAGTCAGGTGTTCTGGCAACAAAACCACCATCTGGGAGCGGAGCTGGCGATCGCCAACGCTGGTGGCAACCAGGACAATTCCTGGACCGTCGAATTCCCAATCCCCGTCAAAAAGCTCTTGAATACGCGGGCTGGCATCCGCCAGGTCCTCGAATGATCGGCCGGTCCAACCCGTCGCGTCGATCCCGAATAGCCGCTGCAAGAGTTCCGAAGTAGCCGGGTCGGTGGGTTCGTGCATCATGTTGAACTCACCCATCACCACGGCTCCCTCGTCGGCCCATCGGCCTACATCGAGCGCATACGACCGGGGAAACGACGACGTAATCCTGATCTCACCGTTCGGGTCAACGTCCGCTTCGTCGTTCACATATACACCGTAAGCATCGGCGAGAATAATCAGGTCAGGACGCTCCGTTGGCCAGGTCCCGAATGGGAGACCGCCAGGTTTTGACCCTACGTAATCGGTGGCGTTGTCAAAGGGGACCTTCAGGTAGGTCATCACGAGGCCGACCGCGTTGTGTTGGCGCCGCTCATCTTCAAAGACCGTCGAGTCGTAGACAAGCAGGTCAACGTCGCGATCAGGGGTGGTCGCCCACCGGACCCATCCGCCAAATGGCAGGCCGGCGATCAACACCAATCCGATCCACGACAAACCGAGAAATAGACGATTCGCCGATCGCCGTCTCACCGATCTTCTTTCCGGAGTTGGCTCACTGGGCTTGGTCGACGAACCGACTCATGGTGTCGGTGGTACCGGGCGGCGGTGGGACCGGACGGAGCCGACTGCGGGCCTGGCGCATCGCCGCCACCCAGGCAGACGGTTCGGGTCGCGGACCTGGCTGGCGATTCTGCTCCTCGTGAAGGACCAGCGCGATTACGGCCGCGATAGCCGCCGTTTCCGGCTCGCCAGCCCCACCCCTAATTATCATGGGCTAACTCTACGAGTTCGGTGAGCGTGCCGGCCAGTGTCTTGGGATGGACAAAGGCGATTCGGCTCCCTCGGCCCCCCGGTCGGGGAGTCCGATCGATCAGGTTGGCGCCTTCGGCGGCGAGATCAGCCAGAGCATGATCAAGATCGTCGACCGCGAAGGCGATGTGATGCATTCCCTCCCCGTTCCTTTCCAGAAACCGACCGACGGGACCATCGCTCGACAGAGGTTGAAGCAATTGGATGAATGACCCACCAAGGGGAAGCATCGCCTCCTCCACGCCCTGAGAAACCACCGTTTCGCGGTACAAAGGGCGAATCCCGTAAAGGCGGTCATAGTCGGCCAGAGCTGCGTCAAGGTCGAAGACGGCCAATCCGACGTGGTCGATGTTGTAAAGGCGCACGATCCGAGTGTAAACGGGTTGAGTACCATGCACCTCACACGAGGAGGAAATCGATGACGGCCGTAATCGTTGGCGCAAAACGAACACCAATCGGGAAGTTTGGCGGAGGTCTCTCCCCGGTACGGGCTGTTGAACTCGGCGCGGCGGCCATCCGGGGTGCTCTCGGGCAACTCGATCCGCGCCGCATCGACGAGGTGATCTTTGGTCACGTGCTTCAGGCTGGCGAGGGCCAAATCACTTCCCGCCAGGCAGCGGTCAAAGCCGGGCTGCCGATGACGGTTCCTTCGCTCACCATCAACAAGGTCTGCTTGTCCGGCCTAGCCGCAATCGGCATGGCAAATCGGTCCGTGTTGCTCGGTGACTCGCAGTTTGTTGTCGCAGGCGGGATGGAATCCATGAGCAACGCCCCATACGTGATGCCAAAGGCTCGCTGGGGTGCGCGTCTCGGCGACACCGAACTTGTTGACATCATGATGCACGACGGCTTGTACTGCTCATTTGATCAATGCTCGATGGGGCAATCGTCTGATCTCAAGAACGAACAATTGGGGATTGACCGACTCCGCCAGGACGAGTGGTCGGCAAGAAGCCACGCTCGGGCCGAGAGCGCCACCCGCACCGGTGTTTTCGCCAAGGAAATCGTTCCGGTCGAAGTACCCCAGCGCAAAGGTGATCCCGTAGTGATCGCGCAGGATGAAGGAATCCGCCCCGGAACCACCGCTGACAGTCTGCAAGCCTTGCGACCGGCGTTCGGATCAACCGGCACACTCACGGCCGGCAACTCGAGCCAGATTTCCGACGGAGGTGCGGCGGTCATCGTTGCTGACCGGAGCGCCGCCGAGGCTGAGGGGCTTGAGGTTCTCGCCGAGATTCGTTCGTATGGTCAAATCGGTGGGATCGATCCTTCGCTCCACGAGCGTCCTGCTGAGGCACTCGCCGTCGCCCTCAAAAAAGCGGAACTCGCAGCCGCCGACCTTCATGCCATAGAAATCAACGAGGCGTTCGCTTCCGTGGCGCTCTGGTCGGCCCATATGCTTGAGCTTCCCGAGGATCGGGTCAACGTCCATGGCGGGGCAGTCGCACTTGGACATCCGATTGGAGCGACCGGCGCTCGTCTGGTCGTCAGCCTTATCAACGTACTCAACGAACGCGGCGGAGGCTTGGGTGCCGTAACCTTGTGCGGAGGCGGCGGGCAAGGCGACGCCATGGTGTTGGAGGTCCCCGCATGAGCGAAGTCCCGGAACGTAACCTCGGTCTCGAGTTGGCCAGGATCACCGAATCCGCCGCCATCGCCGGTGCTCGCTGGCAAGGACGGGGCGACAAGGAAGCCGCCGATCAAGCTGCCGTCGACGCTATGCGCGTCATCCTCTCCACGATCGATATGGACGGGACTATCGCCATCGGCGAAGGCGAAAAAGACGAAGCGCCGATGTTGTACAACGGCGAGAAGGTCGGCAATGGCAACGGTCCGAAAGTGGATGTGGCAGTCGATCCGATCGACGGAACCTCGCTGACGGCAGCCGGGCGGCCAGGTGCCCTGGCCGTGATCGCCCTCGCAGAAGCGGGCACAATGTATTCGCCGGGAAGTCTCGTTTACATGGACAAAATCGCCGTAGGCCCCGAGGCCGCAGGCTCGGTAGACATCGAGGCACCGGTTCGCCACAACCTCCGCCAGGTTGCCAAGGCGCGCGGCAAAGACATCGACGATCTAACGGCCATGATCCTCGACCGACCCCGCAATCAGGTGTTCATCGACGAAGTTCGAGCGGCGGGAGCCCGCATCCGCCTGATCTCCGACGGCGACGTTTCTGGTGCCATCTCAACCGCCGAACCCGGCTCGGGCATCGATGTGCTGTTTGGGATTGGCGGTTCGCCGGAGGCGGTTATCGCCGCCGCCGCCCTGACGGCGATGGAAGGGGAGATCCAATGCAAACTGTGGCCCCGCGACGATAGCGAACGGCAGTACGCCGCAGATCACAACCATGACCTGAACCGGATTCTGTCCATGAGCGATCTCGTCAGCGGCAAGAACATCTTCTTTGCCGCCACGGGAGTAACTGACGGCGAACTGCTGGACGGGGTGGACTTCTATGGGCATGGTGCGACCACTCATTCGGTCGTGATGCGATCCAAGACCGGCTCGATCCGGTTTATGCATGCCCGTCATAACCTCGACCGCCTCGATCGACTCAAGGGAACGCTCGACGAGTAGCCGTGCGAGTCTTTCTCATCGAGCCCTATTACGCGGGTTCCCACCAGGCCTGGGCCGACGGGTGGCAAGCCGCCTCCCGCCACGACATCCATGTCTTACCGATGGATGGTCGGTTCTGGAAATGGCGCATGCATGGCGGCCCGGTCACGCTCGCCGAACGGGCGCGCACCCTGGTCGAAACGATCGGAGCGCCCGACGTGATAGTCGCCTCATCGATGCTCGACCTTCCGACATTTCTCGGGCTAGCCGGCAAGCACCTAGGTAATCCGCCAACCCTGCTGTACATGCACGAAAACCAGCTGACCTATCCCCTATCGCCCCGGACCCGCGGGGAGGATCTGAGCTATGCATTCGTCAACTGGCGGTCGATGGTCGCCGCCGACCGCGTGGTATTCAATTCCCACTATCACCGCGACGCCTTCTTTGATGCAGTTAAGCCATTCCTGAAGAACTTCCCTGATTATCGACACCTCGACCTGGTGGATCAGGTCTACGAAAAGACCGCAGTAATGGGCGTCGGTATCGCGCTTCGTACACCCGACAAGTCCGACGGGCAAGCCCCGATAGTGCTTTGGAACCAGCGGTGGGAATATGACAAGAATCCAGTTGAGATGTTCGAAATCCTGTACGAACTGGCCGACCGCAACATTGCGTTCCGGCTGGCCGTGACCGGGGAGAACTTCCGCCAGGTACCGACCGAGTTCGCCGCAGCCCAAGAACGCCTGGCGGATCGGATCATTCAATTCGGCTACGCCAACCCCGACGACTACGACGCGGTGATCGCCAGAGCGGATGTAGTCCTCAGCACTGCCGAGCATGAATTCTTCGGTGTAAGCGTCGCCGAAGCCGTCGCCGCCCGAGCGTATCCGGTCCTGCCTAATCGGCTCTCCTATCCCGAACTCATCCCGGCCGACGCACACGATGCGTGTCTCTACGAAACGCGGCAACAAGCCGTTGGGCTGGTGGCCACCGCGCTCGCCGACCCTGCACACCGAACGAGGATTACGGCTACTACCGGACCGGCGATGGAACAGTTCGGCTGGCCGACGATCGCCGCGAACTACGACGAGCTCGTGGATGCCTTTGGCCACCGGTAGGGTTGCGCCGATGCAGCGGCACGTCATATGGGACTGGAATGGAACGCTCCTCAACGACATCCACGTCGTCATCGACGCCGTCAACGAAACGGTCTCACCTCTCGGAGTTCCGATTCTTAGCGTGGAGGATCACGCTCGTCTCTTCGTGCGACCGGTCTCGGTGTTCTATGAGCGGATGCTCGAACGGCCGATATCCGGCGAGGAGTGGAGGGCCCTCGACGACACCTTCCACGAGGCCTACGCCCGCCGGATGGTTGAAGCAGCGCTGTCTGATGGGGCGGAGCAGATCCTGGCGTCCTTGGCCGAGCGAGGCACCAGCCAGTCGCTGCTGTCAATGGCGCCTCACGATCACGTCCAAGAACGAGCCGCCGAGTACGGGGTGGCCAAGTACATGATTCGTATCGACGGATTGAGTGACGGCAGCGGGACCCGCAAGGAAGTGTCGATGCAGGCTCACCTGAGTGCACTGTTGGCACACCATTGCGCACCGGATGACCCGACGAGCTACCTCGTTATTGGCGATTCGGTCGACGATGCGGCGGCGGCACGAGCCAATGGTGTGCCGGCGATCATGTTTGCGTCTGGATCACACCATCGCCATGACCTGGTTGCGACCGGCTTCCCTGTTGCTGATACATTGACCGAAGCCATCCAGCTCGCCCAGTTGCACTAGATCGCCACCTCAATCCGCCCGGAAAGCTCTACACTCGCCGCATGACTCAACGACCACCCGACATGCGCCAGCTGATGAAGCAGGCACAACAAATGCAGGAACAACTGGCCAACGCCCAAGCCGAACTGGCCGAACGGGAATTCCAGGGATCGGCAGGCGGCGGCGTGGTGACCGCCACAGTCAAGGGTTCAGGCGAGGTACTTGCCGTCAATATCGATCCAAGCGTCATCGACCCCGAGGACCCGGACATGCTCGGCGACCTGGTGGTTGCATCCATCAACTCGGCCCTTGCTGCCGTAAGCGCAGTCGCCGCAGAACAAATGGGTGACTTGACCGGCGGCTTAGATCTCGGTGGCATGCTCGGCTGATGTTCGAAGGGCCTATTCAGCGATTAATCGACGAGTTATCTCGCCTACCCGGAATTGGCAGAAAGTCGGCCCAGCGGCTGGCATTCCACCTCCTCAACGGAGAGGAAGCCGACGCCCGCCGGCTGGCTCAAGCAATCATCGACGTGAAAGAGCAAATCGGGCTGTGCGCCCGTTGCTACAACGTCACCTCATCGGAGGAATGCTTGATCTGTAGGGACGTCCGCCGCCTTCCCGACATCGTGTGCGTAGTGGAAAGGGCCCAGGACATCCCGGTCCTTGAATCAACTCGCGAGTTCTCCGGCCGCTACCACGTCCTCGGAGGCTCACTTTCGCCAATCGATGGCATCGGGCCAGGGCAACTGCGATTTGCCGAACTCAAACGAAGGGTCGAATCGGAAGGGATCACCGAACTGATCTGTGCCACCAACCCGACGGTGGAAGGTGACGCCACATCAATGTACATCGCCAAGGAGTTCAAACCGCTAGGCGTACGGGTCAGTCGCCTGGCTTCCGGCCTGCCGGTGGGTGGGGATCTTGACTACGCCGACACCGTAACACTTGGTCGGGCGCTGCTGGGCAGATCAGAGCTCTAGCGGGCCGCTCGCCAGTCCATCGCCGCCTCAGGACTCGTCTATAACCTCGCCGCCGAGAAGATCTTCGAGAAGAGCCAACGGATCCGACGGTTCGTCCTCGGCCATCCGATCCTTATCGATGATCTCGTCGTCCTCGGCGTCCTCGTCGGCCACCTGCTCGGTCTGCACGGCGTTGTCTGCCTCAAACCGGGCCGTTACTGTCTGGCCGAGTAGCGCCGACGCCGTGGCAGACACCGCCTCGGCGAACTGCGAATCTGAGATCATTTGCTCCAGGTGAAATCCAAGGTGGCCGGGGACGTGGATCACCAACACCGTACCGTCGATAGCGCCCGGTCGAGCTTCTCGAAACAATGCGTGGCGTCGATTGCCCAGCTCATCTTTCACCCTGGCTGACAAGGCGGGCCAGATTCCCTTAAAAGCCTCGAGGTCGATCGGGCCGGCCACTGACTGGTCATTCACGGACGGAGGGTCGACCGGAGCCGGCTCGACCTCGGGCACCCGACTTTTTGGTGCCACCATTTGCGCTTTTGTATCTGGTGCGGGGGCGGCTTTGGTCGGCCGAGCCGCCTCTTCGGCGACTGGCGATTGACTGGCCGTGTCGGTTGTGCCTGCGGGAGTCATCCGAGCGATCGCTGACACCCGCCTTTCCAGCGTATCGATGCGGGCGTGAAGCGCCGGGACGTCAACGGCGACCTCAGGGCGGGTCAACTTGAGGAGCGTGATCTCGGTCATCAAGCGTTCTTCGCGACCTTCGCGCAGCCGCAGTAAACCATCCGACAACACGTCCATCGCACGAATCACATCGGCGACCGGAAGACTTCCAGCCACGGATCGCCAATCGTCGAGAATTTCGGCAGGTTCATCAGCCACCTCGTCAAGGTTCGGGGCGTAGTGAGCGAGAAACACACCCCTGAAAAAGCCGATCGCCTCTGATATGAACCGTCGCAAATCCACGCCGTCGGCGGCAAGGGCGGCGGTCAGTTCGAGCGCCGCTTTGGCATCATTGTCGGCGACGGCATTCGCCAGACGGGCGAAAACATCTCGGTCAGCCAAGCCGAGAGCCCGATTGATGGCAGTCGGGTCAACCAGACCGTTCCCGAGTGCGGCTACTTGTTCAAGCAGGCTTAGCGAATCACGAACCGACCCTTCCGCATGCCTTGCGACCAGCTGAAGGGCTCCCTCGGCAACCTCGTACGACTCTTGTTCTGCGACGAAGGCGAGGTGGCCGACCAGGTCTTCGACCGAAACCGGGTGAAAGTCGAAACGCTGGGACCGCGACCGAATCGTATCGAGCAGTTTGTATGGCTCGGTAGTAGCGAGCACAAAATGCACATGTTCAGGCGGTTCCTCGAGTGTTTTCAACAGTGCGTTCGATGCGGCTTTAGACAACATGTGCGCTTCATCAAGGATGAAGACTCGTTTGGCTCCGCCGACCGATGCGACAGTTGTGACGCTGACCTTGATATCGCGGATGTCGTCGACCGAATTGTGCGATGCAGCATCAAGTTCGGTCACGTCGAAAGAGGAACCGCTAACGATGGCCACACAGGAATCGCATGCGTTACACGGCTCACCACCACCGGGAGGGTTTTGACAATTGAGGGCTTTAGCCAGTAGCCGAGCCGACGTGGTCTTACCGGTGCCGCGTGGCCCCGCAAACAAGTAGGCGTGAGCGACCTTACCTTCCGAGATTTCCCGCACCAGGGTATTGGTCACGTGCGTCTGGCCGACGACCTCGTCAAAGAGCTGCGGTCGATATTTACGATAAAGCGCTTGATACTCCACTGGCAACGATGGTAGCCCGACGAGATCCCCATGAGTCGAACGCCCTGGCAATGTTTGCGTGTGCGAAGTCGACCTCGCACTTTCCCAGAACGATGCAAGACTGTCGCCATGAGTAGCGGACAGCCAGCGGTATGGGCGCGCGGGTTAACCCGACGTTTTGGGAAAAAAGTGGCCGTGAACGGTGTCGACCTGGCCGTGATGCCGGGTGAGTTCTATGGACTGCTTGGACCCAATGGCGCCGGGAAGACCACAACGATCAAGATGATCGTTGGCTTGCTCCGGCCCGACTCGGGAACCGCTGGGATCGGCGAGTTCAACACCTGGCAGAACCCGACCGAAGCCAAAAGGAAGATCGGGGTACTTCCAGAGGAGTTCAACCTCTACGAGCGACTCACCGGAGCAGAACTTCTCGACTTCACAGCAGCCATACACGGGCTGCCCAAGCAGCAGGCGGCCTCACGCCGTGAAGAACTGTTGGCTCTCCTTGATCTTGATGACGCCTCGCGAACCGTCATCGGGGACTACTCGCGCGGGATGCGCAAGAAGGTCGCGTTGGCCGCGGCGGTTATACACGCCCCTCCTGTTCTGTTCCTCGACGAGCCATTCGAGGGGGTTGACGCCATCAGCGCCCGCTTGATCCGCTTGCTGCTCCAGCGATATACCGAGAGCGGTGCGACCATCATTTTTTCGTCACATGTGATGGAACTCGTCGAGCGTCTGTGTACGCGCATCGGGATCATGGTCGGCGGCGAACTGATTATCGAAGCGAGCCCCGAAGAGCTACTCACCCACTACGGGGCGACCAATGTCGAGGACGCTTTCCTGGCGGCCGTCGGCGCTTCGGACACTACCCAAGGTCTTGAATGGCTCGCCAACTCGTCTGGTTGAAGTGGCGCCTCCTCGCCAACGGCCTTCGGACAGATCGGCAAAGGCGCTGGGGGTTACCCGTGATCGCCGTCGGGTTGACGGTGATCGCTGCCCTTGGCGCGCAGTACTACTACGACACGAGCCAGTCGCTTAGTCCGGCAGCTGCAGCCGAATTCGGTATCTGGCTTTCAGTGATCGGGTGGGTCGGATGGGCCACCTTGCCGGTACTCATCTTCCCGATTGACGAGACACTCGACCCGGCCAAATTTGCCACCCTTCCCATGACTCGGTGGGGAATGATGACCGGGCTTACCGGGGCGGCGATGCTTACCCCACCCATCATCGTGCCGCTCCTCGTTATCTTCGTGAACTTCATCCTGTGGGTCGGCTGGGCGGTGACACCGGTCACGACGGTGGCGGTAGTGCTCATCGTCGGGTCGTACGTCGTTGGCGGTCAAGCGTTCACCACCGCGTTCTCGATGATCATCAAGAGTCGCCGTGGCCGCGACCTCACCATGCTCTTTGTGGTCGGTCTCGGTCTGGGGCTCTACGCCGCTCAGGCGGTAGTAGCCGACGCCGTCGGATCACTGGGACTCGAGGGAGCCCTGACGGCCAACCCGGCGAGTGGCTGGGCGTGGCTGCTGCCACCAGGAGCTGCCCAGACTGCCATCACCACCGCCGCACGCGGAGAATGGCTGCTGACGATCGGGCTGCTCGGCTGGTCGGCCGCCAGCCTGGTCGGTCTCGCTTATCTGTGGAACCGAATGCTGACCCGGCTGATCACGCATCCGGAAGCGACCTCGACCAAGTCTGTAGCCCGGATGAAGCCGTTCACCGAGCTAGCCGGGTGGGGTCCGACGGCGGTCGTGGTCCGCAAGGAACTCCGCATGTATCTGCGTGACCCGCGGATGAGAATGGTGTGGACGGGCGGCGTCATCTTCATCGGTATTCTCGGTGCCACGCTGCTTTTGGGTCAGACCAGGCTCGATCGCCTCGAGGCGACACCGTGGCTCGTGCTGGCCGCGCCGAGCGCGGTTCTTTTTGTCGGACTGCCGGTGGCACTCAACCAGTTCGGATGGGAGCGCCGGGCGGCATCGTACCTGTTCGCACTTCCGATCACGCCCCGTCAGCTGCTCGTCGGCAAAAACATCGCAACAACGATTGCCCTCACCATCGAAACGGCCATCCTGACGCTGACGCTGGCCATGATCACCGGTGGATGGTCGCGGGTTGTATATATGCCGGCCATCCTGCTCACGGCGGTGGCCTGTCAATTGGCAGTGGGCAATCTGGCATCGGTGCTCACCCCACTGCGGCTCCCCGACATGGGAACCGACGTATTTTCCCAGGCGTCCGAACATGGCTGTCTGGCGATCGCTTCTCAGCTCGTCTCGTTCTTTTTGATCGGTTTGTTAATGGTGCCACCGGCGGTGGGTTTCACACTGGTCGAGGCCTTTGGTGCCACCCGCTTTTCGTTGTGGCAGGTGGCGGGCGTGTCGATGCTGTACGGCGCGATCATCTACTTCATCGGGCTGAAATTGGCCGGTTTCCTGCTGAAGCGCCGGATGCCTGAAGTGCTTGACTGGGTACGAATCAACTAGTTCGAACAGCACCGCCCCGGTTCGGTTGTTGGCGCCGATCCCGATTATCCCGGCCGACCATCTATCCTCGCCAGCCTTATGCGCCTTGGGATTGATTTGGATGGAGTGGTCGCCAACTTCAATGGCGGATGGATCGCCCTCTACAACGAAGAGTTCGGGACCAATCTCCCCGCCGACATCATCGACAGCTGGGACGGTATCCCGGCCGCCACGCACTTCGGGTCGATGCGCGAGTTCTGGGATTGGGCCAGATACCTCAAGGGTGCCTCGCTGTTCCGCCACCTCGATACATACGAAGGTGCCGTTGACACGCTGTGGGACCTCGCCAAAGCAGGCCATACAGTCGTCATCCTCACCTCGAAGCCCTACTGGGCGACCCACGACACGTACGAGTGGATTGCCGAACACAAGCTGCCGACGCGCGAAGTGCACATTCTCGACGAGAAATGGCAGGTCGACTGCGACGTATACCTCGATGACGCCCCTCACAATATCTACGACATCCATCTACACCGGCCAGAACGTGCAATGGTTCGGTACATTCGGCCCTGGAATCATCCGGTACCGGGAACCTACGATGTGGCGAACTGGGAGGACTTCCAGACCTTCGTCGACAACCACGGGCCGTGAGTCTTTTCGCGGTCTGGAAACCTTTGACGAGCCTGGCTAGCCTCCCTTAGGCATCGAGGCGCAACCTGCCTCGGTGTTGTCATGTAACCCAAACAAGGGAATGCAAATGAAACTTCGTACCTGGGCAGCCCTAAGCGTCGTGTTGGCGCTTGTGCTTGCAGCCTGTGGAGGGGACGTGTCCAGCGACTCAACGGTCGCTGCTGAAACGACTACTACCGCGGCCGAGACACCCGCCACAACGGAAGTGATGGCCACCACCACCACAGAGGCGATGGCCACTGTTGGAACACCAGAGAATCCGATCAAGGTTCTCTTTGTGCCTTCCGCTGAAGCGGCAATCATCGTCACTGGTGGCGAACTAATGGCCGAGGCCCTCAATGAGGCCACCGGTTTGACCTATGAGGTCGTGGTTCCGACCGACTATTCGGCCACCATCGAAGAGATGTGTGCGTCGCCCGAGAACACGATGGGTTTCATTCCTGGCGCCGCCTACGTGGAAGCATCGGCCCTGTGTGGAGTCGACGTTTCGTTCAAGGCCGTCCGCTTTGGGTGGCCTGTCTATTGGGCCCAGATCCTGGTGCCACGTGACAGTGACATTGCTTCGCTCGAAGATCTAGAAGGCAAGAGCTGGGCCTACCCAGATGCTGGATCGACCTCCGGGTTCCGAGTTCCGAGTCTCATGTTCTTCGAAGCAGGCGTGACTCCCGGCGAGCAGATCGAATCCGGTGGGCACACCCAGGCTGCCCTGGCCGTGTACAACGGCGAAGTTGATTTCGCCACCACGTTCTTCAGCCCACCATTGCTGCCAGATGGCAACTGGGATGAGACGATGTCTCCGGACCTCGCTGATGACATCATCGAGACCTGCGGCCCCAACGAAGACGGTTCAAAGCTGGTCTGCGGTACCGACGGTGAATATCGCATTCTCGACGCCCGGGCTTCGGCGCGGACCGACGCACCTGACATCATGCAGAAGGTGAAGATCCTGACCATCTCCCCGGGTATCCCCAACGACACACTGTCGTTTGGTCCCGAATTCCCGGCTGACGTTCGGGCTCAGATCGAAGCGGCCCTGGTCGCTTTCGCCGGCACCGATGCCTGGAACGATTCGATCGGTAACCAGGACTTCTACGGTTGGACTGGCATCGAGCCAGCACTCGACTCCGAGTACGACGGCCTTCGCAAGATCGAAGAGTTGCTCGCCGACCAGTAGCGGCTAATCACTACCTAGCTGACTGGGGGCGGGACTTGTCCCGCCCCCAGTCTTTTTGCTCACCCGGTTGTACATTCATAAGGCAGGACGATGCTCAAAGTAGAACACCTCACCAAGGTCTACAGCAACGGCACAGTGGCACTTGAAGACGTGAGCTTCGAAGTCCCGGCAGGACAATTCCTCGCCGTGATCGGACTGTCGGGCTCCGGCAAGTCGACGCTTCTCCGGTGTATCAACCGGCTCATCGAGCCGACCGAAGGCAAAATCCTCTGGGATGGAATAGACGTAACCGCGGCCGGCCCCGACGAGCTCCGCAGAATTCGCCGCAACATCGGCATGGTCTTTCAACACTTCAATCTCGTCGAGCGATCCAAGGTCATCACCAACGTGTTGGCCGGTTCACTCGGCTATGTCAACCCGATGTTGAGCGTCATCAACCGGTTCCCCCAGCAGTATCGCGATCAGGCGATCGCCCAACTCGAGCGAGTAGGTCTGGCCGAAAAAGCATATATTCGAGCCGACAATCTGAGCGGCGGGCAACAACAACGAGTCGGTGTCGCCCGGGCCATGATGCAGGAACCTGGCATGCTCCTTGCCGATGAGCCGGTCGCCTCCCTCGACCCGGTGCTGGCCCATTCGATCATGCAGTACCTCGAAAAGATCAACAAGGAGGACGACGTGATGGTTCTCTGCAGTCTCCACTTCCTCGACCTGGTCCACCGTTATGCCGACCGGGCCATCGCCCTGAACGATGGCAAACTCGTTTTTGAGGGTCCCCCGGCTGCCATCGACGACGCCAAGTTCAAAGAGATCTACGGAAAAGAGGCCGAACGTGTCGGATGAGACGCCGGCATCAACCGAAACTCCAGCCGCCCGGGCTGGAGATGCCCGCACCCCTAAACGCCGTACCCGTCGTCAATCGATCATCCTCGGCCTGGGGATCATCGCCGCCGTCGTCACCTACGCCTACGGGTTCCAGGTCACCAAAGTTAATCTCGAAGAGATCAGCTCGGAGACCCGACGAGGCCAGCTGGTCCGCGTCCTTCGAGACATCGCTCGCCCCGAACTTCTCACCTACGACCGGATACCCACGAACACCGAATTTGCTATCTTCTTGCCGTGTCCGGCCGGCGGGTACTCGGCCCCGGAAGTCACCGAAGGCCGCCGCCTCGTCATCGAACCGGCCTGCGCCGAACCCGGCGACACCATGCTTGTCACCGGCATCGGTTTCGCTCCCAACTCGCGCGGGTCGATTAACCAGGTTCCCTCCGATGGTGAGCTCGAACTGGAAATCGGTCAATTCTTCGCCGATGTCGACGGAGATTTTCAGGTCGAGGTCGACACAAGGGAACGGCCCGACGTCGAAGCCCAGTCCATCCGCGTCGTCACCAACGAACGAATCGGAACGATCTTCTCGCCAGTTGAAGTGACCTCGGAAAGAGGAGAAGTACGCATGTCGCCTCGGGTCAGCCGGGCGGCACACGACACCTGGGACAAGATCATCGAGACCGTATTCCTGGCGTTACTGGCTACCACGCTGGGGACGGCACTCGCCGTGCCTTTGAGTTTCTTTGCCGCCCGTAACCTCATGAGAGATATCACGACGACCGTCACCAAGCTGTCATTGCAACTCCTCGCGATTCCGCTCGGCGTAGTGGTTGGCGTCCTTCTGTCGAGGACCGCCCAGCGCCTCGCCGACCAACTGACGGACAGCGGCGTTCTACTGGCAATTGGCCTAATTCTGGTCCCGGCCATCGCTCTGGCTGCGATCCGATTCGCCTTTCCTCCCGTCGACGATGAGCCACCTACGCCGACCGAGCGGGGACAGCGCGGCGCCATGGCCCTGGTTGCGGCGGTCGCTGGCATATTGGGGATCCTGCTTGTTTCTGAGCTACTGATTCAGGTCGGCGGTTGGCTTGACAATTCACTCGGCAGTTTCGGGTTCTTGGGGGGCTTCCTCGAAAAGAGCGGTGAAATCGCCACAGCCATTACGACCATGCTTTCAGCGCTACTCGGAGCGGGAGTGTTCGCTGCCCTCGCCGGCCGTCTCGCAACGTTCATTCGCGGCAGGGTTTCTGAAAGCACCATGCAAGCCGCCACCTATCCACTTGCTGCACTGGCTGGAGCGGTAATCGGAGCCCTGGTCGGGGCAGGAATTGGCTGGCTCTATAGGGTTATCGATCCCATGGCCATCTACGGTTGGCCAGCAGTTGCGGGAGCGCTCATTGGCCTCATCCTCGCCCTGCGCAATCGGAGCCGATCCTCCGTTCAGATCGGACTCGTAACCTATTACCTGGCCAGAACGATCTTCAACACCCTCCGGTCGATTGAACCACTTGTCATGGTCATTGTGTTTGTGGTCTGGGTGGGTATCGGGCCGTTCGCCGGGGCTCTCGCGTTGGCGATTCACACAGTGGCTGCACTCGCCAAGCTCTACTCCGAACAGGTCGAAAGCATCGCGGAGGGCCCCATCGAAGCGGTCAAAGCAACCGGCGCAACCCGCTTGCAGACCGTCGTATACGCAGTCGCCCCGCAAATCGTCCCCCCCTATATCGCTTTCACGTTGTACCGCTGGGACATCAACGTGCGGATGTCGACCATCATCGGCTTCGCCGGCGGTGGCGGCATCGGCTTTGTGTTGCAGCAGAACATCCGACTGCTTGAGTATTCAGCGGCGTCGGTGAACATGCTCGCCATCGCAATCGTGGTGGCCTCGATGGACTATTTGAGCTCGCGGATTCGCGAACGAGTGGTGTGATGGCGGACACCTTTCTCCGCCTCACCAGGGAGGACCGGGAGCGAAGAGAACGCGACACCCTGGCGGGTGCGGCGACATTGAGCGCCGAGACGAAGGGTCGAGCGGTCGATGAGCCGCCCGACATTTTTCGCACAGCATTTCAGCGCGACCGCGATCGGATCCTGCACTCCAAAGCTTTTCGGCGACTGAAACACAAGACCCAGGTGTTCATGAATCCGCAGGGCGATCATTTCGTCACCCGACTCACTCATACGCTGCAGGTCACCCAAGCCGGACGTTCCATGGCGGCAGCACTCGGCCTCAACGAGGACCTCACCGAAGCGATCTGCCTCGGTCACGATGTCGGCCATTCGCCATTCGGGCACACCGGCGAAGACGCTCTGACTCCCTATGTCGACGGTGAGTGGCTCCACTCGGCGCAATCAGTTCGGATCATGACGGTGCTCGAACCGCTCAACCTGACCTGGGAGGTGCTCGACGGCATCCGCTCCCACTCCTGGAAGATCGACCCCCCGCCGGCTACCCCTGAGGGTTACCTCTGCCGCTTCGCCGATCGGATCGCGTATCTAACCCATGACGTCCAGGACGCCCTCCGGGAAGGCGTCATCCGCTTCGACGATCTTCCGACCAACGCCGTCCAGGTTTTCGGCGATGAACCCGGCTCAGCCTGGATCAGCACGATGATCACGGCAGTCGTGGACGGATCGATTGCAGCTGGCGAAGTCACGATGCACGCTCAAGTCCTTGAAGCCATGCACGAACTCCGAGACTTCATGTTCGAACGCGTCTACCTGAGCCACGACACGCATGGCCAGCGCGAGCGGGCGATTCGAGTGATATCCGAACTCGTCGACTACTACGGTCACCACCCCGACGAAATCCCCGAGACGTATCAGGTTGACGACGCAACCGCCCTTATCAAGGCGATCGATTATGTCTCGGGCATGACCGATCGGTTCGCGTTGCGCGAATACGATCGGCTCTTCAAACCGCGTCTGTTTCCAGACGACTAACGACTATGGAGTACTCATGGATCTGTTGGAAGCCCTCTACACGACCCGAGCGATGCGGCGAGTTTCCGAGGAGCCCATCCCCGGCGACCAGGTTGCGAAACTGATCGACGCGGCCGTCCGTGCGCCTTCGGGGGGGAATAACCAGAACTGGCGATTCTTGACCGTTACTGATCCGGCGATCCGAGCCCGGCTCGGCTATCTGTACCGCCAGGCCTTCGACATCCTCCAGGAAACCATCTACAAGGACGCATGGACTTCGGCTCGCGAACGCGGCGACGAAGCCAGCCTGCGAGTCATGTCGTCCTCACAATGGTTGGCAGAAAACTTCGAAACCGTTCCGCTGTGGGTCATGGCGATTCACCGCAACGACCCGACGGGCGCCTCGATCTACCCGGCGGTTTGGAATCTCATGTTGGCGGCTCGGGGACTTGAGATCGGGACCTGTCTCACGACCATTCTCGGCATGTTCAAGAAGTCCGAGACATTTGAGATCCTTGGCGTTCCGCCTGACAAAGGCTGGGAACTGGCCGCTTCCGTTTCGTGCGGGTATCCGATCGGACGCTGGGGGATCGCCAAACGTGCACCAGCCCATGAAGTCGCCTACGCCGAGCGGTGGGGCGTGGCCGTCACCTGGTCGATCGACGAGCCCGCTTGGGCCGAGGCCGCCGGTTCACCGTAACCAGTGCGGTTCTCTATGATCCGAGACATGCGATCACGAATTACCGGGACCGGTTCGTACACGCCAGACCGGGTCATCCCCAACGCGGAGTTGGCCAAACTTCTCGATACGACTCCTCAGTGGATTGAGGACCGATCGGGCATCGCCGAACGGCGCTGGGTGACCGGAGCGACCACTACCTCCGACCTCGCCTATGAGGCTTCGACCCGGGCTATGGCCGACGCCGGCGTACGGGCCGACGACCTTGACATGATCCTGCTGGCCACCATCAGCCCTGATCACGATTTTCCAGGGACGGCCAGCTTCCTGCAGGCAAAACTGGACATTCCCGGTATTCCCGCCATTGACGTCAGGCAGCAGTGTTCTGGCTTTCTGTATGCCCTGTCCATGGCCGACCTGTACATCCGAGCGGGCCATGCCGCCACGGTTCTCGTCGTGGGAGCCGAGATCCACTCCAAGGGTCTGGACATCTCCCCGAAGGGTCGCGACATTTCGATCCTTTTTGGCGACGGAGCAGGTGCGATGGTCTTGCAGGCCATCGATGATCCATCCGCCGAGCAATCTCAGATCTATTCAACCCACATCCATTCTGACGGGACGGGAGCCAAGGCACTCTGGGCCGAGGCGCCAGGCCAGGCTCGGGCTGGTCACCGCATCACTGTCGAAGACATCGGGGCCGGCCGCCATTTCCCGACTATGGATGGCCGGCGGATTTTCATGAACGCCGTAAAGCGGATGCCAGAGTCCGTCTACGAAGCGCTCGAGGCCAACGGTGCCAAACTTGATGAAGTCGACTGGTTCTTTTTCCATCAGGCCAACCTCAGAATCAACGAGGCGGTAGCCCGCCGCCTCGAGATCGATGAGCAAAAAGTATTCAACACAATTCAGCGCTTCGCCAACACGACCGCCGCCACCATCCCGCTCGGCATTGACACAGCCGTCCAGGAGAACGCACTACAACGGGGCCAACTGATTGCTTTGTCCGCGTTCGGGGCCGGCTACACCTGGGGATCTTCACTCATCAGGTTCTAGTGGTCTACCGGGCATATGATCCAAACCGGCGTCGGCAACGAATACATTAAATGCGTGTCGCGATCATCGGAACTGGAATATCAGGCTTAGGGGCTGCCCACCGTCTCCAACATGAGGCGGACCTCACGTTGTATGAATCATCGGACTGGATTGGCGGACATAGTCACACGGTCGATGTCAATGTGTCTGGTACTTCGGTCGCAGTAGACACCGGTTTCATCGTCTACAACGAGGACACCTATCCACTCCTGACTCGGCTCTTTCTTGAACTCGGAGTCGAAACCGAACCAAGCAACATGTCGTTCGCAATTGCCGGTTCGTCGCCAGAATACGAAGGCAGCCTCAAAGGCATCGCCGCCAACCGCTCCGCCCTACTGCGGCCCAGTCACTGGCTCATGATCAAAGACATCCTCCGCTTCAATCGATACATCCAGACGGTGGACGTCGACGATGCGACACTCCGCCTCGGCGATCTCGTCGACGGGTACTCATCGGTCTTCAAGGAGCGGTACTTACTTCCCATGGGTTCGGCGATCTGGTCGACTCCAGCAGCCGACATGGCCGACTATCCCGCGGCCACTCTGGCCAGGTTCTTTCGCAATCACGGCCTCGTCCGACTCAAAAACCGTCCCCAGTGGCGGACGGTTACGGGAGGCAGTCGCCAGTACGTGAACAAACTAAGTGCTCCGTTCGCCGACCGGATCCGTCTGGACGAACCGGTGATTGAGGTTCGTAGGAACACAAACGGGGTTGAAATCCACAGCGGCTCCGGGGCCGAAGAGTTCGATCAAGTGATCTTCGCAACTCATGCCGACACGACTCTGGCGCTGCTCGGGTCTGAGGCAACCGATCAAGAACGCAACATTCTGAGCAATTTTCAGTACTCACGCAACCGGGCAATCCTCCACACTGACCAACGATTCATGCCAAGCCAACGTCGTGCTTGGGCGAGCTGGAATGTTCAGGCAGATCGGACCGATAAGCTGGCCTGTGTCACGTATTGGATGAATCAGCTGCAGAACCTGCCAACTGACACCCCGATTATGGTGACGCTCAATCCGGCCGAGGAGCCACAAGGTCAGCTCGGATCATGGGACTACGATCACCCCATGTTCGACCGGGCAGCAATCATGGCTCAGGCAGAACTCCCCGGCCTGCAGGGAACCAATCGTTCCTACTACTGCGGCGCCTACACCCGCTACGGCTTCCATGAAGACGGGTTGATGTCCGGCTACGCGGCAGCCGAAGCCATGTTGCTCGAGGCCGCCACAGTATGAACGATCTCTACGTGGGAAAAGTGAGCCATCGGCGGGTCCGACCCCGACAGCACACCTTTTCGTATCGCGTGTATTGGATGTTGCTCGACCTCGACGACCTCGACGGTGCCGACCAGGCGAGTCCAATCTTTTCCGTTGACCGGCGAAATGTCTACTCGTTTCGTCAGCAAGATCATGGGCCACGCGACGGTTCCCCACTGCGACCGTGGATCGACCAGCTAGGCAGGCAGGCCGGAATCGAAATCGGGCGGGTGCGACTCCTCACCATGCCCCGACTCCTTGGCTATGCGTTCAACCCCCTCAGCATCTGGTATTGCGATGCTCACGACGGCTCACTCGCGGCGATCCTCTACGAGGTACGCAACACCTTCGGCGAGTACCACAGCTACTTTCTACCGGTTCAATACCAGCCCAAGGTCATTCACGAATGGGACAAAGAATTTTTTGTATCTCCGTTTATTGACATGGAAGCCCGGTACCGTTTTGCGCTAGAAGCGCCTGACGAAAAGATGCAGGTCACCGTTCGGGAGTCCGATGCCGGCGGCCACTTGTTCAGTGCCACCATGTCAGCTGTCCGAGTGCCGTTTTCGACAGGCTCTCTCCTACGCCTGCTCGTCTCGCACCCGCTCCTGACCTTCCGCGTCATGGTCGGAATTCACTGGCAAGCGCTCCACCTTTGGCGCAAGAAGGCCAGCTACCGATCGCGTCCGACGACACCCGAGCACGGCGTGTCTATGCCGGCGGCTACCCGATGAGTGACCGGATAGCCCTTCGGGTGCTTCGATACGGTGTTCGTTCAGGATCCCTAGCGGTCACCTTCCCGGACGGGTCGACAACGGCGCTACGCGGGACCGAACCAGGACCGGATACCGCCCTTCGGATACTCCAATCCGGGTCACTCGGCCGGGTACTGCGCGGTGGATCGAACGCGCTGATCGAGTCCTACATGGCTGGCAACTTCGAACCAGAAGACCTCACCGACTTCCTAATCTTCGCCGCTCTCAATCAGAAGCGCTGGGCCGAGCAGCACCCCCGCCTCTATGCGCTCGGTCGAAAGGTGGGCGCCATGCTTCCGAGTCGGAACGGCCAGGTCGCGGTGTCAACGATGGTCGATCACTACAACCTTGGTAACGAGTTCTACGAGGCCTGGCTTGATCCGACGATGACATACTCGGCCGCCCGGTTTTCCAATGACGAAGCAGCCAAAGACAGCAGGTCTCTCGAAGAAGCCCAGCTGGCCAAATATGCACGACTCGCAGAGCTGTGCGATCTCCAAGCCGGGCAATCGGTCCTCGAAATCGGGACCGGCTGGGGTGGGATGGCCAGATACGCCGCCAGCCTCGGATGCCAGGTCACTACTCTCACCATCTCCGAAGCCCAGGCGTCGTACGCCAGAAAACTGAATGAAGAAGCTGGCCTGACTGAACAGATCGATGTGCGATTGCTTGACTACGCCAAGATCGAGGGCCAGTACGACCGAGTCGTTTCGATCGAAATGATCGAGTCAATAGACGACAGTCGCTGGCCAGACTATTTCGACACGATCGCCCGAGTCCTCAAGCCGGGCGGACGGGCGGGTCTCCAGGCGATTCTCATCCAGAACGACTTCTTCGACAGCTACCGGTCCAACGAGGACTTCATCCGAAGATACATCTTCCCCGGTGGCATGGTGCCGAGCCCGGCGGTCCTGCAAAACCTCACCGCCCGGAGTGGCCTCACCTGGGACGCTGAAGAACGGTTCGGCCTGGACTACGCCAAGACACTCTCCCACTGGCACGACCGTTTCGAAGCGGCTTGGACACAGATCATCCCCCTCGGGTTCGATGAAGCATTCCGGAAGATGTGGCGAACGTACCTCTCCTACTGCGAAGCGGGCTTTGTCACCGGCCGAATCGATGTTGCTCAATTCAGCCTCACCAGACCGTAGGGACGTAAGGTGGGACCAACCAGACCGTAATCGCGGTGGAAAAGAACCAGGAGAAGTATGTCTGACTTTATCGAACAGGGTGTTGTAAAGATCATCGAGGTCATTGGGATTTCCGAAGAGAGCTTCGAAGATGCCATCCAGCGGGGCGTCGCCAAGGCCTCGGAGTCTGTCAAAGGTATCACCGGTGTCGAAGTACAGAACATGACGGCCCGGGTCAAGGACGGACAGGTGACCCAGTATCACGCCAACATGAAGCTGGCTTTCGCCGTTAAATAGCGACGCCTTTACGATCGCTCCCGGCCGACCTGGTCGCCGGGAGCGATCAAGAATCTGTTCGGCAATATCAGCTAAGGATCAGCTCGAGGTCGGCGTTTTTTGATGCGAGCACAAACGCCACGGCCGGGATCGCATCCGTTCGAACGATGAGCAGCTCCAGAACATCCGCGAACGACGAGATATCCTCAAGGTCAGGCGTCGGCAGCCCAAGAAAAGCAATGTCTGCAGTGCGCGACGTCTCCGAAATCACCTCGGTTGCGGGCCGATCGTCCACCATGATCTCGACCTCGGCGTCAAT
>RCMY010001157.1_pt1 | contig 25113 bp, 21 predicted proteins | sample 2041341 | NCBI WGS metagenome assembly RCMY01 (sample SAMN09708234, study PRJNA481090) | Marine sediment metagenome, whole genome shotgun sequencing project.
AAAATTTTACGGTATTTGTAATGAGTGCGCTAAAGAGGAAACATTTAAGGAGGAAACTAAATATGACAAAAGAGAAGGATAATGTGAAAATTATACCTCTTGGCGGAACCAATGAAATCGGCAAAAATATGACAGTAGTAGAGTACAAGGATGAAATCATCGTGGTGGACAGTGGTCTGAAATTCCCGGATGATGACATGCTTGGTATTGACGTAGTAATCCCAGATGTAAGCTATCTGGTGAAAAATAAGGATAGAATCAAGGGGATTTTTATCACCCATGGTCATGAAGACCATATAGGTGCACTTCCTTATGTGCTGAAACAGGTGAATGTTCCTGTATATGCAACAAAGCTTACAGCAGCACTGATCAATCTAAAACTTACCGAACACAGAATTCAAGATGTGGTCACCGTGAATATTGTGAAGGCTAAGGATACAATCAAACTGGAAAAGATGTCAGTGGAGTTTATTAAAGTAAATCACTCCATCGCAGATTCATGCGCGCTGGCCATCCATACTCCCCTGGGAGCAGTCATCCATACAGGAGACTTTAAAGTGGATTTCACCCCTGTAGATGGAGAAGTTATTGACCTTCAAAGATTCGCAGAACTTGGTAAACGTGGGGTGCTTGCACTGCTGTGTGATTCAACGAATGTGGAAAGAGAAGGATATACCATTTCTGAGTCTACCGTAGGGGAGAGTTTCAAGAGAATATTCCATGGGGTTCGGGGCAGAATTATCATTTCTACCTTTGCATCCAATGTACATAGAATTCAGCAGATTATTGAAGCTGGGGTGGCTCAGGGAAGAAAAATTGCTGTTTCCGGACGTTCCATGGAAAATATCATTCCTATCGCATTGGATCTTGGATATCTTAGTGTAGACGAGAAGCATCTTATTCCAATTGATGATATTAAAAAGTATCCTGATAATCAGGTGCTGATCATCACTACGGGAAGCCAAGGGGAACCTATGGCCGCGCTTTCCAGAATGGCAAACAACATGCATAGGAAAATCCAGGTGAAACCTGGTGATACGATCGTATTCTCATCTTCACCAATTCCTGGAAATGAGAAACCAATTTTTAGAACTATAGATAAACTATCCAGACTAGGCGCAGAAGTAGTATATGGAAAGCTTGAATCCATTCATGTTTCAGGACATGCATGCAAAGAAGAGATCAAGCTGATTCACACACTGACCAAACCAAGACACTTAGTACCGCTCCATGGCGAGTTCAGAATGCTGAAAGAGCACAGGGATCTTGCCATTAAAATGGGGATGAATCCATCTAATATTGTTCTCCCAGAAAATGGAGATGTCATTGAAGTGCATCGAAGAGGCATTAAAAAGACTGGAACAGTGAACTCCGGACATGTGCTGATCGATGGATTAGGTGTAGGCGATGTTGGGCGGATTGTGCTTCGAGACAGAAAACATTTATCTGAAGACGGAATCATCACTGTGGTGGTGACCATGGATAAAGAGAGCGCTTCCGTTGTAGCAGGTCCAGATATCATTACAAGAGGATTTGTCTATGTGAAAGAAGCAGAAGCTCTTATGGAAAGTTCCAGAAAAGTTGTGGCGCAAGCACTGTATGAGTGTGAAGACAAGCAGATAACGGACTGGAACGTATTAAAGAATATTATCAAAGACACACTGAAGAATCATCTGTATGAAAAGACCATGAGAAGACCGATGATTCTGCCAATCATCATGGAAGTATAAAGGAGGAACAGACGTTGAATATTTATGACAAGTTCAATGAACTGGCAGCAGAACTAAAAATCCACCCTGATGTGGTGGCGTTTCGGGAGGCTGCGTTAAAAATTCAAGCGGATGAGACCAAATCTAAAATGCTGGAGGATTTCAGGAAAATCCAAATTGCAGCCTATACAGAATCCATGGAAACTGGGAAAGTCACGGATGAAACCACGGAAAAGATGCAGAATTTTGCATCGGTCATCCAGACCAATCCAGATATCAATGAATATCTGCAGGCGGAAGTGAGATTTTCCATACTTTTTGAGGATATGATGAAAATCATCAATGATGCCGTAGGCGTGGATGTCATTGGTGCTGGCAAGTAGAATAAGCGTTGAGAAGCAGTGAGGGTAAAAACTCGCTGCTTTTTTCAGAAAAAAATCAGAAGTTTAATCGGTTACATCTGGAACTCTCTGGAAGAAACCCTACATACTCAAGGATTTTGTGCTATAATAACTTGTTAGATATAGAAACTGGAGGAATAAGATGTCATATAAAAGAGAAAATGTGCGAAATATCGCCATCATAGCTCACGTTGACCATGGTAAGACTACCCTGGTGGATGCGATGCTAAGACAATCCAATACATTTAGAGCCAATGAGAAAGTGGAAGAAAGAGTTATGGATTCCAATGATCTTGAAAGAGAACGAGGAATCACCATATTATCCAAGAACACTTCTATTCATTACAAAGGGTATAGAATAAATATTGTTGACACACCAGGTCATGCGGATTTTGGTGGTGAAGTGGAACGAGTCCTCATGATGGTGGATTCTGTGCTGCTGGTGGTGGACTCCAATGAAGGAGCCATGCCACAGACAAAGTTTGTACTGAAGAAAGCCTTGGAAGCCGGACTAAGTCCTATGGTTGTTGTCAACAAGATTGACAAGAAGGATGCCAGACCAGAAGAAGTCATCGATGAGATCTTTGACCTGTTTGTGGAGCTTGGAGCCACCGACGAGCAGTGTGACTTCCCAATCATCTATGCATCCGCTAGAGATGGTTATGCCGGAGATGATCCAAGTGATGAAATGATAGATATGATTCCGCTTCTGGAAAAAATCATCGAGTATGTGAAGCCACCAGAAGGTGATATTGCTGGTCCATTACAGATGCTGATTACAACACTGGACCATAATAATTTCGTCGGCAAGATTGCCATTGGTAAGATTACCAGAGGAATTGCCAAGAGAAATCAGGCCATTGCGGTTATAGATATTGAGGGAAATATCAAAAAAACAACCATTTCCAATCTTTATCTTTATGATGGACTGAAAAGAGTTGATACAGATGAAGCCGCTATTGGAGATATCGTAGCGATTTCAGGTATTGGTGATGTTCATATCGGAGATACCGTTACAGATGCGAACGCACCTGAAGCATTGCCATTTGTTCACATTGATGAACCAACTTTATCGATGAACTTTATGGTTAATGATTCACCTTTCGCTGGACAAGACGGAAAATTCATCACATCAAGACATCTCAGAGACAGACTGTTGAAAGAACTTGAAACCAATGTTTCTCTTCGTGTTACAGAGCTTACGCCTGATACATTCGAAGTGTCGGGTAGAGGAGAACTTCATCTCTCCATTCTGATTGAAACCATGAGAAGAGAAGGATATGAAGTGCAGGTTTCCAAGCCAAGAGTAATCAACAAAGAGATTGATGGGGTTCTTATGGAACCTATGGAGTTTTTAACCATCGATGTGCCTGAAGAGTTCATGGGTACAGTCATGGAAAAACTCGGACCAAGAAAAGCTGAAATGGTCAATATGACATCAGCGGTCAATGGTTATACCAGACTGGAATTTGTGATTCCTGCGAGAGGGCTGATTGGATTTAGAAATGAATTCATGACAGATACAAGAGGAAATGGAATCATGAACCATGTGTTCCAGGGATACGATAAAGTTAAGGGTGAAATGCCTGGCAGAAGCCGTGGTTCTCTGGTAGTATTTGAAACAGGCGACGCAATCACCTATGGACTGTACAATGCTCAAGAAAGAGGAACCCTCTTTATTGAAGCTGGTACTCCTGTCTACGCAGGTATGGTTTGCGGCGAGTGTTCCAGAGCGGAAGATATCGACGTGAATGTCTGCAAGAAAAAGCAGTTGACCAATACAAGAAGCTCAGGAGCAGATGATGCTCTTAAGCTTGTACCAGTGAAAAAAATGACACTGGAAAACTATCTGGAGTTTGCGGCTGATGATGAAATTGTCGAAGTGACACCGCTGAACATCAGACTTCGTAAGAAGTATCTCGACCATACACAGAGAAAGCGTGCAGCGCGTAATAAATAATTTGAACAATCTAGAGCAGGGGGGACTATCTTGAAAAAGTTTTTATTCATTTTGCTTTTATTTGCACTGATCCTTGCAGGGACGGGCCTTGCGGGATATGCTTATTACAACAGTGTGGGAGAAAAACCACTGAATACGAATGAAGAAATCATTGAAATCAATGTGGAACCCAATGATAACTTCGGTAGAGTGCTGACTCGTCTGGACAACAATGGGCTTCTCAGGAATCTGCTTTTGACTAGAGTTTATTTCAGATTCAATCCTATGGAGACTGCGCTGAGACCTGGAACTTTTAAAATCAATGCTCAGGGTTCTCTTCATGAGATCATTCAGGAACTGAATGAGGGTGAGGATATTTATGAGGTTACTGTAACCATTCCAGAAGGTTTTACCATTGAAAGAATGGGAGAGACTTTTGAAGAAAAAGGACTGTTTTCCAAAGAAGCATTTATTCAGGCAGTGAAAAACTATATTGTTCCAAGCTGGCTGGAAAATACAGATGAAAGACATTATGTGCTGGAAGGATATCTTGCGCCTGCAACCTATAAATTCAGAAAAGGTCAGACTCCGAGTTTTGTGGTGGATACCATGTACAAAGCATTCGTAAACAGAATGTATGCAGTGCTGAAAGAAACCGGAGAGGAACTACCCACTTCAGAGTGGAATGAACTGGTTACAATCGCCTCTATGATCGAGAGAGAAGCTGCCAATGTGGAAGAGATGCCAAGAGTTGCTTCGGTGATCTACAACAGATTATCCCGTGGAGACAAGCTTCAGCTGGATGCAACGGTTGTGTATGCACTTGGTCTGAATTCGAAGGACAAGGTGACATTAGAGGATCTGAAGGTGGAGTCTCCTTATAATACATATTATGTTCGGGCTCTCCCCATCGGTCCCATCGCAAGCCCTGGTGCGGCTGCGATAAAAGCTGCAATCAATCCTGAAATCACACAATATCTTTATTATGTGTTGGATCCAAGCATCAGGCAGCATTTTTTCACCAGTGATTACAATGAGTTCCTCCAGAAGAAAAGAGAGTTTCAGGGGGACTAGTTCTTTACACAAAGATGAAACCTCTAATCCTTAGGATTGGGGGTTTCTTTTTCGAAATAAAAAAAGGAAGTGGAAGCATATGATGATTGATGAAGAAGTCAAACTGCAGAAAAAAGAGCTTAGAGGCAAATTGATTGCAAAACAGCATAATCTGGATTCCAGGTACCGGGAATCGGCATCCAAAGAAATTCTGGAGGTGTTGAAAAAACAAAAGGATTATTTGCTTGCAGGGACAATTTTTATATATGTGGGTCAGAAAACAGAGGTGAACACCACACTGATTATTCAGGATGCGCTGGCCAAAGGAAAAAGAGTTCTGGTGCCTAAAACGGTATCTTTGGGTCATATGGAAGCATGTGAGATTGACTCTATGGAAGATCTTACTCCAGGAATCCATGGGATTCTCGAACCGAAAGATCTTGCATATCAGATGGATCCAGAGAAAATAGACATTGCTTTTGTTCCGTGTGTTGCATACACAAAAGAAGGATTCCGGTTGGGATATGGCGGTGGTTTCTATGACAGATTTCTGCCTAGAGGGAGATTTAAAAGGATCCTTGTAGCATTTTCTGAAATGGAAGAGGATGTGCTTCCTCATGATGTTTTTGATGAGAAAGTTCATGGCATACTTACAGAAAAAGGATACAGTAATCTGTGGTAGAGCACTTCTAGTTTCATAGGAGTGAAATGTGTATTCCCAGAGGTTTGATAAGTATTGTCAAATCTTATATAATAGTATAGGAAATTTTAATGAAAGAAGTATCAGGTGTAGGTGGAGAAATGAGTGGAATCGTCCATAAGAAAGTTACTGAGTACATAGAGGATTTTGGAGGTATTCAGGAACTGCAGGATTTAGAACTTTATGCGAAAGAAAATTATGTGCCCATTGTGATGAAAGATGCCGCAAGATTCTTAGGGTTCATGATTGCTGCAAATAAGCCCCAGGCCATTCTTGAGCTTGGAACAGCCATTGGTTATTCGGCTCTTGTGATGGCGATGCATGGAGATGGGCAGATTACTTCTGTGGAAAGAGATGAAGCCATGCAAAATATCGCACTGGACAATATAAAAAAGAAGGGGTATGAGAATAGAATCCATGTTGTTCTGGATGATTGTGCAGCTTTTTTAAAAAAGAGCGACCAGGTCTATGATTTCATCTTCATGGATGCGGGAAAGTCTCATTACCGGGAATATCTGGACTTATCACTGCCAAGACTCTCCCAGGAAGGCATGATTCTCTGTGACAATGTCCTATACAAGGGATTGGTGGCAGAAGAAGAAGTGGCTAGAAAACATAGGACAAATATCGTAAATCTTAAGGATTTTATCCGATATGTCCACGAAAGAGAAGACCTTGTTGTCTCGCTGCTCAGTATCAGCGATGGAATGTTGTTAATCAGGAGGAAAAATAAAAATGTTTAAACCGGAACTATTAGCCCCTGCGGGTAATCTCAGTAAGTTGAAAACTGCAATCGACTATGGTGCTGATGCGGTATTCATGGGAGGAGCAAGATTAAATCTTCGTGCATTTTCGGACAACTTCACCAATGAAGAAATGGCAGAAGGATTGAAGTATGCCCATGACCGTGGCAAGAAGGTCTATGTGACCATCAATGTGTTTCCCCATGAAAGTGATATGAAAGGTCTAGAAGAGTATCTGATCAGCCTGGAAGACATGGGCGTAGATGCCATCATTGTATCGGATCCTGGGATTATAATGACTGCAAGAGAAGTAGTTCCAAATATGGAACTTCACCTGTCCACACAGGCGAACAATGTGAACTCCAGGTCGGCTATTTTCTGGCATAAGATGGGCGTTCAGCGTGTTATTCTTGCTAGAGAGCTGACGATGAAAGAAATTCATGCAATACGGGAGAATATTCCGGAAGAGCTGGAGCTTGAGGCCTTCGTCCATGGTTCCATGTGTATGGCCTATTCAGGACGTTGTCTTCTCTCCAACTACATGACTGGCCGTGATGCGAATAGGGGAGCATGTGCTCAGCCTTGCAGATACAAATATTATCTGATGGAAGAAAAGCGTCCAGGTGAACTGATGGAGATTACAGAAGACGAAAAAGGCACATACATTATGAACTCTAAGGACATGTGTATGATAGAGCACATTCCGGAACTGATCCAGTCTGGCCTACAGTCTCTTAAGATTGAAGGACGTATGAAGTCAGAATTCTATGTGGCGGCCATTGTGAAGGCGTACCGTGCGGCCATTGATGCCTATATGGAAAATCCGGAAGCATACCAGTATGATCAGAAATGGATGGATATTCTCAGTATGGTCAGCCATCGGGAGTACTATACAGGTTTCTATTTTGGCAGAGGGAATTCTCAGGTCTATGGATCCAGTTCTTATGTGAGAACTCATGAACTTGTGGGGATTGTCAAAGAGGATCTAGGACAAGGTAGGTATCTCATTGGTCAGAAAAACAGATTGTTTCCAGGTGATAAAATCAAGATAATGAGACCATCTGATGATATAATAGAAACTGTAATCACAGAGTTCATGGATGAGGATGGCAATATAATAGATGTGGCCAATAAAGCAGCAATGGATTTCAGCGCTTACTCAGAAGTGAAGCTTCAGCCAAATGATATACTGATAATAGAGAAGGATGATGTAGAATGAGAAAACCGATACTCATTGGTATTACCGGAGGAACCGGGTCTGGTAAAAGCACAGTAGCAAAATCCATTTATAGGAACTTCAAAAAAGAGAGTATTGCAATCATCATGCAAGACTCCTATTACAAAGACCAGAGTCATTTGACGTTCGATGAGAGAACAAAAACAAATTATGATCATCCTCACGCTTTTGATACGCCGCTTCTGATTGAGCATTTAGAAACCCTCCTGAGAGGGGAAGCCATTGAAATGCCAATCTATGACTTTACTGTGCATAACAGAAAAAAAGAAACGATCAAGGAAGAGCCCAAGGATATTATCATCGTAGAAGGAATTCTTATTCTGGAAGATAAAAAATTACGGGATTTGTTTGATATTAAGATCTACGTGGATACAGATGCGGATATCCGAATCTTAAGAAGACTTACAAGAGACATCAGGGATAGAGGTAGAACACTCGAATCTGTCATTGAGCAGTATCTCAGCGTTGTTCGTCCGATGCACCTGCAGTTCATCGAACCAACCAAAAGATACGCAGATCTCATTGTGCCGGAAGGTGGTAAGAACAGAGTAGCTATTGATATTCTGGTGTCGACCATAAAGCAGCACCTGACCGAACTGCCTCAAGATGAATCCTCATTCAGCAATGTTCAGGAAATACTAAAATCTGATTCATAGAAAATTAACAAGGGAGCGCTGCTCCCTTTGTTTATTTTCAGCTATAGCCAATATAATAGAGTTAAGAACAAAAGAAAGGAGCATTTATTTGAGAAAAACAGGCTTACTTGGAAGAAGAATATCCTATTCGAAATCTCCTGAGATCCATACGAGGTTATTTGAAAAAAAGCGCCTGATGATTTCCTATGAACTTTTTGATCTTCCACGGGAAAACATTCAGAAGTTCATCGATAATCTGACCCAAAATGAGATCATCGGATTTAATGTAACAATCCCATACAAAGAGGAAATCATCGGGTATCTGCATGAGTTGGACAGCACAGCTCTAGAATGTGGGGCTGTGAATACTGTAGTCATTAAGAACGGTTGGAGAATTGGGTATAATACAGATGTGTTTGGATTCAAGCAGTCACTTGAGGACAATAGAATCAGTGTAAAAGGCAAAGACGTGCTGATCCTCGGAAGTGGTGGAGCGGCAAAGGCTGTATATACGGCGTTGGTTAAAATGGATGCAAGGATCCATATGGCTTTCAGATCAGAGACCAGACGAAAGGAATTTCCCAAAGCATTGTCTATCAGGCCACTGGATACCGTGACTGACATCAGACCATTCGCATTGGTCATCAATGCAACAAAGCTGGGGAACATCCAGCAGGATGAAATGCCCATAGAAATCAAGGAGTACAGTAAAGATAATATCCTGTACGATCTGAACTATGAGCCTTTACATTCCTCCTTTCTACGTTTTGGCAGCAGTGTTGGACTTCAGGTGGTGAATGGCGAGAGTATGCTATACAATCAGGCCAGAAAGAGTCAGGAATTATGGATCGATGCATTCAATATATTTTAAATGAGGCCAGAGGTCTTGGTGCTTCGGATATCGTTCTAAAAGAAGAACAGAGAGCGGTCTACCGTATCAAAGGAAAGCTTATGGAATCAGAAGTGAGTGTTACAAAAGCACAAATGTCAAAATTCTTCACACTGATGCAGCCAGCGGGGTACGTGCAGGAGTATATCGGTGGAGGAACTTCTGGCATGGATGTTGGTTTTGAAGAAAATGGAAGATATCGAGCGAATTTCTTCTCTTCCATGGGGAAAAAATGTGCTGTAATCAGAGTCATAAAAAATGAGATTCCTTCCCTCAAAGAACTTGGATTACCCGAGAAGCTCTCGGAAAGAGTGTTGAATAGAAAAGGGCTCTCATTAATTGTTGGAAAAACTGGATCTGGAAAATCTACTTCTCTAGCATCCATTGCGAAAGATATTCTCATGAAAGAAAAAGTTCATTTGATTACACTGGAAGATCCAGTGGAGTTTTCATATTATGGACTTAAAGGAGAATTGACTCAGCGGGAACTGGGTACAGATTTTGCTGGTTTCGAAAGAGGAATACATGATGCGCTAAGGCAAAGCCCGGACTTTCTTATGATTGGAGAGATTAGAACGCTGGGTGCATTGAAAGCGGCGATTTCAGCAGCGGAAGCTGGGCATGGCATCATAGGCAGTATCCATTCCATGGGGGCTGCAAGAACTTTAACAAGGATGCTGTCAATGTTTCAGGAACAGGAAAAAGAGTTTGTCCGATTTCAGTTATCTCAGAATTTGAACTTTATCTTGTCCCAGAAACTCATTTATTCAGATAGTCAGACCGAACTTGACTACGAGCTTTTCATCAACAGCACGTCTATGGAGAACACCATTCGTGAAGGACGGTTCCATCAGATTGATAATTTGCTTCTGCTTGGTGAGAAGCAGGGAATGAAACGATTTAAACATAAAAACAAGGATGAATCATAGCATTCATCCTTGTTTTTTAGCTTTATTTATTTAGAACGGAACTTGCAATTGCATCTGCAAGTACATCCAACTTCTGTTCTTCGCCATCCTTCAGTCTGGATTTGATATCCAGAGAATCTCCGATGATTTCCATGTTTTTCATGGAAGCGAAACGTTCGGTCATGATTTTCAGTGCGGCACTAGCCCAGCTGTGGTTTCCGATGAGAGCCACTTTTCTGTTTTTAACACCCAGTGCGGCCATTTCATGCAGAAGGTTATCCATGGGATAATAAAGTCCCATATTATAGGTGGGTGCTGCAGCCACTAAATGACTGTATTTGAAAATATCACTGATGATATAGGATGGATGCGTTTTTGAAACATCATAAACACGAATATCGGTGACACCTCTTTGAGCCAGTTTATTCGCAAGTGCATCTGCGGTGTTTGCTGTATTTCCGTACATGGAACCGTAGAAAATGACAACACCATCTTTTTCGGCTTCATACTTCGACCACTTATCATAAAGGTCAAGAATCAGGCTGATATCCGTTCTGAAGATGGGACCATGGAGAGAACAGATCATATTGATCTCCTGTCCTGCGATCTTCTTGAATACAGACTGAACTTGTGCGCCAAACTTTCCTACAATATTAGCGTAGTATCTTCTGGCTTCATCAATGTAGAGATTCGCATAGTCGATCTCATCGTCGAAGAGATTACCGGCCAATGCACCAAAAGTACCGAATGCGTCAGCAGCAAACAAGATGCCTTTTGTGGTTTCCAAGTTCATCATGACCTCTGGCCAATGGACCATTGGTGCAAAAACAAATTTCAGGTTATGTGAGCCTAGGCTCAGTTCATCACCTTCTTTTACAATCATCTGATTAGCGGTGATATCCATATTGTAGAATTGATGGAATAGAGTAAAAGACTTAGTATTTCCAACAACTTTCACATTTGGGTACATTTTTACAATATTCTCGATATTACCACAGTGATCTGGTTCCATATGGTTGATGATCAGGTAATCCAGTTCGCGTCCATTCATTAAATGAGTGATGTTCTCCAAATACTGATCAGTTATTGCATCATCTACAGTGTCGATGAGTGCTGTCTTTTCATCCAGGATGAGATAAGAGTTATAAGATACACCGTTGGTTAAGGGAAATAGGTTTTCAAACTGCTCCAGTCTTCTGTCATTTCCACCAACCCAATAGATATTTGGGGAAATTTCTCTTACATTATACAAAATTCGTTCCTCCTATGGCCTTTTTCGTTTATCCTTGAATTACATGAAATAATCACAAAAATCTTCTTCCATAGAATATGATAACGCATTGTGAGAGATATCTCAATAGGTCTAAGAAAATAAATTGCATGCAATCGATGAAATGGTTTTACTAAATCATATCTCTAGGGGTATAGCTGGTGTGGAGAAGCTCATGTGCTTTTACACCATAGGGCTCACCGATGTATTCCCGGTACAGCTTCATGACCATCTCATTTTCATGGGACTTTCTTTTAGGTTTTCCAGCATCTTCTCTATAAATTGCCTGTTGTCTTTTTTCTATGACGTGAATATCTCCATGATGATAAGGCTGTCCGCCGCCACCAATGCAGCCCCCTGGGCATGCCATAATTTCTATGGCGTCGAAGTGAAGATCTCCTCTAGATATACCTTCCAGCATTTTTCTTGCATTTCCAAGTCCGTGAGCAATACCGATATGAAGTTCCTTATCCTTGATCATCACTGTTGCCTGGCGTATGCCATCCAGTCCTCTCAGCTGCTGAAAGTCAACATCTAAAAGTTCTTCGCCGGTGATCCATTCATAAACAGTTCGAAGGGCTGCTTCGATTACCCCGCCAGTGGCGCCAAAAATAACAGAAGCTCCAGTGCTCTCTCCAAGAATCTGATCAAACTCCCCTTCAGGAAGAGTGGAAAAATCAATACCCGCTTCTTTCAGCATATATCCAAGCTCTCTGGTTGTGATGACCCAGTCAACATCCTTAAGCTCTCCAAGTCTCAGCTCCTCACGTTGAACCTCTGCTTTCTTTGCAATACAGGGCATAACACTAACCACGATAATATCATTTGGTGAAATACCCATTTTTTCTGCATAGTATGTTTTAATCATGGTGCCCATCATAATTTGAGGAGATTTGCAGGTGGAAGGAATATCAAGGAGCTCTGGGAACTGGTATTCAAAAAAGCGGACCCACGCAGGGCAGCAGCTGGTCAGTATGGGGAGCTTTCCGTCATGTTCCAGTCGGTGGAGAAGTTCTGAAGCTTCTTCTATGATGGTCAGATCTGCTGCCCAGTCTGTGTCAAAAACACCGTTAAAACCCATCCTGCGAAAAGCGGTTGCAAGCTGACCTGTGGTGATCACTCCTGGTTCCATTCCGAACATTTCACCTATGGCTACACGTACAGCGGGAGCTACCTGAACGACAACATGCTTATCTTTTTTAAGTAAAGCTGCCCAGACCTTGTGCATATTGTTTACCTCCGACAGGGCCCCTGTAGGGCACACGGCCACACACTGACCACAGAAGGTGCAGGATGTGTCAATCATATCAAGATTGAATGCAGGGCCTACAAATGCGTCAAATCCACGCTTGTTCGCAGATAAGATTCCGCAGGTCTGCACTTCGTTGCACATGGTTTCACAGCGTCTGCACATGATGCATTTATCTGGATTCTTGACAAGGGCATAAGAGCTTTTGTCAATCGGACGGTTCATTTTCTCACCAGTAAAAGGAATATCATAAATACCAAGTTTTTTTGCAAGTGCCTGGAGATCACATTGAAGGTTTTTTCTGCAGGTAAGACATTCCATGGGGTGATTGGACAGCAGAAGCTCCAGATTGATTCTTCGTGCTGATACCGCCTTCAAGGAATCGGTAATGACCTCCATTCCTTCAGTGACGGTTTCAGAACAGGAGGGTGCAAGAGCCTGGCGCCCCAGCACCTCTACCATACATACTCTACAGGAGGCTGTTTTATTGATCATGCCAAACCCTTCCAGATTCAGATGACAAAGGGTTGGAATATCTGCATTCACAAGTTTCGCAGCCTCATGAATCGTGGTTCCTTTGTCGACAACAACTTCAGTGCCATTAATTTTCAAATGGATTTTTTCAGTACTGTTGTTCATTGATATCATCACCTAAGTCCTTTTTATCGCATGGAATTTACAGGTGTCATAACAGGCTCCACAGGAGATACACAGATTCAAATCAATAAAATGCACTTTTTTAGGATGGCCAGTAATGCAACCCACAGGACATACTCTTCGGCAGGCGGTACATCCAACACAAAGATCTGCAATAACACTGTATTTAAACAGCTCTTTACATACACCAGTGGGACACTTTTTGTCCTCTACATGGATTCGATATTCCTCTTCAAAATACCTCATGGTACTTAATACAGGGTTTGGTGCGCTCTGACCCAGTCCGCACAGCGCTGAATTTTTGATGTTTTGTCCTAGGAGCAGCAGCTGATCGAGTGTATGGGTGCTTCCTTTTCCCTTTGTGATGCTGTCGAGCATTTCGAAGAGACGCTTTGTGCCAATCCTGCAAGGTGTGCATTTACCACAGGATTCTTCCATGGTGAACTGAAGATAAAATTTTGCAATATCCACCATACAGTTGTCCTCGTCCATTACAATCATACCCCCGGATCCCATCATGGTTCCAAAAGAGCGCAAGCTTTCGTAGTCGATGGGCGTATCCAGATGTTCAACGGATAGAACTCCGCCAGAAGGGCCGCCGGTCTGGACGGCTTTAAATGCCTTTCCATCAGGGATCCCTCCACCGATGTCGTAGATAATCTCCCGAAGGGTTGTGCCCATGGGCACTTCTACTAAACCTACATGGCGAACTTTTCCTACTAAAGCAAAAACCTTGGTTCCTTTGCTCTGGCCAATACCAATTCTTGAAAACCAGGAGGATCCTTTTAGTATGATCTCAGGAACGTTGGCGAGAGTTTCAACATTATTTACTGTGGTAGGTTTTTTCAGATATCCTTCTTCTGAGGGGTAGGGTGGTTTTTTTGTGGGCTCTCCGCGTTTTCCTTCTACAGAATGAATGAGCGCGGTTTCTTCACCACAGACAAAAGCGCCTGCACCCAATCTGATTTCGATATCAAAATCAAAGCTGCTTCCAAAAATGTGATGACCTAAAATTCCCCAGCTTCGTGCCTGGTTTATAGCGGTAGTAAGGCGCTCGATGGCCAGAGGATACTCCGCTCGAATATAGATGATGCCACGATTTGCACCTGTGGCATATCCTCCGATGATCAGGCCTTCTAGAACACTGTGGGGATCTCCTTCCAAAAGAGAGCGGTCCATGTAAGCACCTGGATCTCCTTCATCTGCGTTGCAGATCATATACTTCTCCGTACTTTCAGCCAGAGCGGTAGCCTGCCACTTGAGGCCTGTAGGAAATCCTCCGCCGCCTCTGCCTCTTAAGCCGCTTTCTTTAAGGATGGTGATTACCTCCATGGGGCTGTATTCCTTCAATACTTTGGATAGAGCTTCATAACCGTCAAAAGCAATGTATTCTTCAATCTTCTCAGGATCCACAATTCCACAGTTTCTGAGGGCGATTCTCAGCTGTCTTCTTTTTGCGCCAAGGGGATCCGTACGATTGAAGGTCATTGGGATGATGTGAGACTCTAGAGGTTTGCCATCTAGAAGATGTTCTTTTACAATCCTTGCGGCAACATCGGGATCCACATAACCATAATAGACGGGAGGGTGTCCAGGAATGTTTACCTGAACTGTAGGCTCACAGTAACAAGAACCGATACAGCCTACTTTTACCAGGTGAATATCTGTTAAAGACTGTTCTGAGATCTCTTTCTCCAGGGCTTTATATACTTCCAGACCGCCTGCTGCAATACCACAGGTAGCAAGACCTACGAGAAGCTCAACTCGTTCACCCCGGTGGCTGCCTGTTTCACGCAGCGACCTGATGGATGCGTAGGAGTCGCGGATTTTCTTGAGTTCATCTCGTGTATCAGTCATGTGAATCCTCCTTATAGAGCTGCAGGATGGTCTGAATATTGTCATGATTGATATGTCCATAGACCTTCTGATCCACCATCAGCGCTGGAGCGAGACCACAAGCACCTATACATCGGATTTCCTTTAAGGTGAATTGTCCATCTTTGGTAGTGCCATGTGCATCTGTTTGGAGCATACTGCTCAATTCATCTCTCATCTGAGCGGATCCTTTCACAAAACAGGCAGTTCCCAGACAGACACTGATGGTGTGCTTGCCGCGTTTTTCTTGAGTGAAGTAGGAGTAGAAACTGACAACACCAAATACCTTTGAAGCGGGAATATTCAGAGTACGGGCGATGTACAGCTGCAGTTCAGGGGGAAGGTATCCAAAAATTTCTTGAGCTTTATGCAGAATATGAATGAGCAAATGTTCTCGGTCATCAATGCTGTCGATATACTCATGAAGCTGTCGTATTTTGTCCTCAGGAAAGTCGGGAGTATCTGTCAGGATCTGATGAGTATTCATATTTACACCTCCAAAAACAAGAGATACACTGTTAAGTTAGTTGTAGCAATTAACATAAAGATTGTCAATTAATTAACAAATAATTTACAGAATTTTATGTAATTTCATGAGGTGTATTGCGCAATTCATACTGTCTCTATAGAAGCATTTCCTCTGAGAATCAATAATATTTTTATGATGTACCTGTCTTCTAAAGGGGATTCATGATATAATAATTATTTGTGTGAGTAATAATGACAATGGAGTGAGTAAAATTAATGTTGAATGTAAATAATGTAAGTCTACGTTTTGGTGGCAGAAAACTATTTGATGATGTGAATATAAAGTTCACATCTGGCAACTGTTATGGTGTAATTGGAGCGAATGGAGCAGGCAAGTCCACATTCTTAAGAATTCTTTCAGGAGACCTGGAACCTAACACAGGAGAAGTCTTTTTAGGTAAGGATATGAGAATGTCTGTCCTCAATCAGGATCATTTCAAGTTTGATGCAGAGAGAGTCATTGACACTGTCATCCGAGGAAATGAGCGCCTATATACCATCATGAAGGAAAAAGATGCGATATATATGAAAGAGGACTTCACAGATGAAGACGGCATGAGAGCGTCTATTCTGGAAGGAGAATTTGCAGAACTGAATGGATGGGAGGCGGAAGCAGAAGCCGCATCGTTGCTGCTGGGTCTTGGTATAGGAACAGAGAAGCACGAAAGCCTATTGAGTGAACTGGAATCTAAAGATAAGGTGAAAGTTCTTCTTGCGCAGGCACTGTTTGGAAAACCAGACGTACTGATTCTAGATGAGCCTACCAATGATCTGGATCTTCATTCCATCAACTGGCTGGAGAACTATCTGGCGGATTTTGAAGGAACAGTAATTGTTGTTTCCCATGACAGACATTTTCTTAATATGATATGTACGCATATCTGTGATGTGGATTATGGCAAGATCAGAATTTATATGGGGAATTACGATTTCTGGTATGAGTCCAGTCAGCTGATGTCACAGCTTATTAAAGATCAGAATAAAAAGAAGGAAGAGAAAATCAGAGATCTCCAGAACTTTATCAGCAGGTTCTCTGCCAATGCTTCTAAATCCAGACAGGCTACCTCCAGAAAAAAGCTTCTTGATAAGATTACGCTGGATGATATCGCTATTTCAAATAGAAGATATCCTTTTGTTGGATTTAAGCCAGAGCGCGAAGTTGGCAATGATATTCTAATCGTTGAGAATCTCAGTAAATCCATCGATGGTGTGAAAGTACTGGATAACGTGTCTTTTGTAGTAGGAAGAGAAGACAAAATCGCATTTACTGGGAATGATATTTCCGTAAGTACTCTATTCAAGATTCTTGCTGGTGAGCTTGAGCCTGATGAAGGCAGCTTCAAATACGGAGTAACCATCACAAAGGGATATTTCCCCCGTGACAATGGTCAGTACTTCAATGATGTTGAACTGAATCTTGTGGATTGGATGAGACAGTATTCCGAAGAGAAAAGTGAAAGCTATCTGAGAGGATTCTTAGGCCGTATGCTCTTCTCAGGTGAAGAAGCGCTAAAGGAAGCCAAAGTGCTTTCCGGTGGAGAAAGAGTAAGATGTATGCTTTCAAAGCTGATGCTTTCCACTGCCAATCTTCTGATTATTGACCAGCCGACAAACCATCTTGATCTGGAATCCATCACAGCAGTGAACAACGGTCTGATCGACTTCAAGGGCGTACTGCTTTTCTCAAGCCATGACCATCAGTTTAATCAAACTGTGGCTAACCGTGTCATTGAGGTAACTCCAGATAATTTCCTGGATAAAATGTGCACATTTGATGAGTATTTGGAAATGCGTGAAAACAGCACCCTGTAATCTTTAATAGTTCTAATTGAAAGGTATGAACCTCAAACTTGTTTTGAGTGTTCATGCCTTTTGTTTTGGTTTTTGCTGTTTGTTGTGAAAATAGGAAGAATCATGGAAATGTTTACAAAAAAGCGTTATATTAATAGAAGATGAACAAAATAGATTGATAGAGGTGTACCTTGAAAAATAAAAATATGAGCAGTATAAACAAACAACTGGTAAAGGATTATCTATTGATTTTTATTGGAATTATTTTAACAGCAGCATCCATGGTCTATATTTTCACACCGAACAGACTTGCGGCTGGGGGAGCCCAGGGAATTGCACTGGTTATCAATCATTTGACTGGTGTCAATACAGGGCTGCTGATGCTTCTGATCAATGGGTCTTTGTTTGTTGCAGCATTTCTATTGTTAGGGACAAGTTTTGGGGCAAAAACACTGGTGTCCTCCTTTGGCCTTTCTTTTGTAGTGTATATTATGGAATTGTATTTTCCTTTTGGTCCACTCACAGAAGATTTAATGCTGGCTACAATATTTGGCAGTGCACTCATGGGCGTAGGTGTTGGATTTATCCTCAACAGAAATGCTTCCATCGGTGGAACAAGTCTCATTGGACGCATTGTATCCAAGTATACATTTTTGGATCAGGTGAACTGTATTGTGGGCACAGACATTCTTGTCACCATATTTTCCATGGTCGTTTTTGGCGTTGAAATTGGTCTCTTTCAACTTCTCTCTGTCTATTTGACCGGTGAAATCATCAATAAAGTCATTGATGGAATTACCTATAGGAGAGAAGTGATGATCATTACTGAAAACAGGAACGCAGTGATGCATTATATCATCAATGATATGAAGAAAGGTGCAACTCTTCTCATGGGGAAGGGAGGTTTCACTGGAAAAGATACCGAAATTATACTTACCGTGCTAACCAGGAGAGACTTTATCAAACTAAAAATATTTATTCGAAAAGTAGATCCTAAAGCATTTATTTCAGTGAATATGGTGACTGAGGTATCCAGCTCCACATCGGACAGCAGTTTTGGCTAATAATTTCTTAAATTCTGTGAATTTGTATATAAATTTCAGATTTCGTTTCATTTCTGTCAAAATAGAATGTATAATAAAATCATATATTATTCGGGAGGTATGCATGCGTGCAAATGGATCATTTTGTTATAGGACTTGATATCGGATCTCATTATATTAAAGCATCGGCACTTTCCACAACGGATGAGACATTTATGGTCAGTGCGCTGGTGGAATCCCAAGGAATGGATAAAAATGAAATAGTAGATGTAAAAGCATTGGGAAGTGCTGTTAAAAAAGTAATTCAGAAACTTGAAGTTAAAATCTCCAGAAATATTACTTCGGTATTTTTATGCATTCAGCCGGAACATCTCAGATTCTATGAGACATCAGGACATGCGGAGTTATTTGGAGATGCAGTGACCCAGAGGGAACTGGATATTGCCATGGATTCTGCACAGAAGGTTTCCGTTGAGAATGAAGATGAAATTGTTGATATGCTGATCTCAAAGTACTACGTGGATGAAACAATCTATGGAAATCCTATAGGTGTTCGAGGCAGTAATTTCGATTTTACCGGGCAGCTTGCCACTGCACCAAAATCATATGTTGAGAAGTTATATGATGCACTAGCTCTGGCAAAGGTAAAGGTTGCAGGCACTGGAGTGTCAACGGTGGGAGCAGGAAGCATTCTGCTGTCCAGAGGCGACTGGCAGAAGGGTGCAGTTATTGTGGATACGGGTGCTCATACAACTAGAGCTGTCTATGTCAGAAATCATCAAGTTGTTGATGTATCTTCAGTTCAATTAGGCGGAAAGAATATCACAAGAGATTTGGCCATTGTACTTAAAATATCTTTACTGGAAGCAGAAGAACTGAAGAAGTCTTATGCACGAGGAACTCTCACCAGAGAGGACAATGATTACCAGATGATTGAAGATATTATAAAAGCAAGAATTGAAGAAATCACAAGTTTTGCTGAAAAGTTTGTGATGAAACACCAAGAAGCTGGAGAAGTAAGAAAACTGGTCGTGTATGGAGGAGGATTGTGCGGTTTCAATGCAATCAATAAAATGTATAAATCTGCACTCAATCTGTCCACAAACTTCATTACTTCTGATATAATAAGGGATGACAGTGTTCTCACAATCCAATCAAGCGGTCTGGCTTATCATCTCCTTAGTGCAATTCATTGCAAAGGAGCCATCGATGAAATGATCCGCCAGGAAGAGCATCAGCTTGAGGAGGTGTCCACCTCTGCTTCAGATGAGGATTTTTTCAAGAAATACCAGATGAAGTTTGGTGAAGAGAATGTCGAAGTGAAAAGTATGAACTCAGACGATGAAGATGAGTATTTAGATGATTATGAGGACAGCAGTATTTTTCAACGGATACGGGACTGGTTCGTTAGCCTTAAAAATAAGATTATAAAGTAATGAGGGGGAAAAATCGTGTTAGATTTTGATTTTCAAATTCAAGGCCCAGCAGAGATTAAAGTAGTAGGATGTGGCGGCGGTGGCAACAACGCTGTAAATAGAATGATCAATGAAGGTTTGGGAGATGTGGATTTTATATCCATCAATACAGACAAGCAAGCTTTGATGCAATCCAATGCAACTCATAAAATCCAGATTGGTGAGAAGTTGACCAAGGGATTGGGTGCTGGAGCAAATCCGGAGATTGGTGAAAAAGCGGCAGAAGAGTCTAAAGAAGAGATCATGGCAGCACTGAAAGGTGCTGATATGGTATTTATAACTGCTGGTATGGGTGGTGGAACAGGTACGGGTGCAACACCTGTAGTTGCTGATATCGCTCGTTCCATGGGTATCCTCACCGTAGGTGTTGTAACAAAGCCTTTTAATTTTGAAGGCAAAACCCGAATGAAGAATGCTGAAATAGGCATTGAAAAGTTGAGAGAAAAGGTAGATTCATTGGTGACAATACCAAATGAAAGACTGCTGATGATTGTTGATAAAAGAACTACATTCAAGGAAGCTTTCAACAAAGCGGATGATGTTTTGAGACAAGGTGTTCAAGGTATCACAGATCTTATCACTGAAAATGGTCTGGTAAATCTTGATTTCAATGATGTGAGAACTATTATGCTGAATAAGGGTCTTGCTCATATGGGCGTTGGTTATGGCAAGGGTGAGAACAAAGCTGTTGAAGCAGTAAAACAGGCAATTTCATCACCACTGCTGGAAACAAAAATTGATGGTGCTACAGGTATTCTTCTTAATGTAACCGGAGGAGAGGATCTGTCTCTTGCTGAAATCAATGAAGCAGCTGAAATCGTCACAGAGGCTGCAGATCAGGAAGCGAATATCATCTTTGGTGCAGTTATCGATACAAAATTGAAAGATGAGATTAAGATTACTGTGATTGCAACAGGATTTGATGAAGTCAAAGTATACAATAAATCCGAGGAAAAAAGAACAGAACCAAAGGATGCGCCTAGAAAAGAGAAGGCTGAAGAGCCAAAACCGGTGGACGAGAATCAGGATGATCAACTGGAAATTCCTGCGTTCCTACGCAACAGATATAATAAGTAATGAGGTGTAGCTCATGAAATGTCCCTTTTGTGCTTTTTCAGAAAGTAAGGTAATTGATTCCCGTTCCATTGAGGATAACTCTGCGATTCGTAGAAGGCGGGAGTGTCTTTCTTGCGGAAAAAGATATACCACTTATGAAAAAGTGGAGGATATTCCAATACTGGTTGTGAAGCGGGACAACAGCAGGGAGAATTTTGACAAGAATAAAATTATTGTTGGGCTCATTCGAGCTTGTCAGAAACGTCCTGTATCCCGATTCCAGATTGAAGAGATTGCTGCAGATATTGAGAGAAACATCTCAAATAGTATGATTTCAGAAATTTCTTCCACGGAAATTGGAGAGATGGTTATGGACCGTCTTAAAGAAGTGGATGAAGTGGCATATGTCAGATTTGCCTCAGTATATCGGCAGTTTAAGGATATTAGTACCTTTCTTACTGAGATTAATAATCTTATGGGAAAAGATCAGAAGAGATGAAAATAAGTTCGTTAATGCTGTATGGAGAGTGATCCATACAGCATTTTTTCAATGGAATCTGGCGCAGGACCTGTCTAATCCTTCATAGGGATAAAAACGGATCGAGATTCATATTATGAATGGAAATAGATTCATTAGGATTTCGCTTCAGAATGGTTAATTTCAGGTTAATTGATTGCGTTTCAATTGTTCTAAATGTTTCTTTATGGTTAAATAAGAGTAGATTAGTAGATTGTGAACAAACGAGAGGTGTAGGTAAAGTTATGATGAAAGAGAAGATTCTCATCATTGATGATGAAGAGCATATTGTGGAACTGATTCGGTATAATTTGGAGAATGCTGGTTATGAAACGGCAGAAGCATATAATGGTGTGGATGGATTATCGTTGGCAAAAACAGAAAAGCCAACACTCATCTTACTGGATGTCATGCTTCCTGTCATGGATGGACTTGAAGTATGTAAAAATTTAAGAAGTTCTGATCAGACCAAAGGCATTCCGATTATAATGCTTACCGCAAAATCTGAAGAGATTGACAAGATCTTAGGTTTAGAATTGGGGGCTGATGATTATATTACAAAACCTTTTTCGGTCAGGGAACTTATGGCAAGAATAAAAGCTGTTCTGAGAAGAAGCGCTTCAGAAGCAGAGGAATCTACGGTGTATTCTTTTTCAGATGTTGTGATTGATTATGATAAACATCAGGTGAAAAAGAATAATCAAAAAGTAGAGCTTACTTTGAAAGAGTATGAACTCCTGGATATCCTTGTGAAAAATCGCGGAAAAGTAATGAAACGTGATGTGTTGCTGGATAAAATATGGGGTTATGAGTATGTGGGAGAAACACGGACCGTCGATGTACATATCAGACATTTAAGACAGAAACTTGAAGATGACGATAAAAATCCTATTTATATTGAGACGGTGCGAGGCATCGGATATCGTTTCAATGATCTTGAGTCATGAGCAGAAGAATCATCGTTTCCTTCCTTGCGGGTATCATTGTCGCGATGTTTTTCCTGACGTCTTCCTTTCTGCTGATATCCAGTCTTGAGAAGATAAACCTAGTGAAAGAGAAGCTCAGAACCAATAATGAACTCCTAATCAATTACATGGAAGTGGATCGAATCAACAACACCTCACTACTTGTGAGTGTCATGGATTCCATCAGAGTAACCCTCATTGACAAGAATGGTGATGTTTTATTTGACTCTACCGGGAAAAGAGGGTTAGAGAACCATCTGGACAGATTGGAAGTAAAGGAAGCTATTGAGGTTGGAGAGGGGTCTGACATCAGAATTTCAGAGACCTTGAACACGCAGATGGTTTACTATGCAACGAGGCTTTCCGATGGGAAAATTCTACGAAGTTCTACACAAGCGGGTTCGTTGAATCTGGGCGGTGGATTTGTAAAATACATGCTAGGTACGTTCGCTTTTGTGATTCTGGTGGCGTATCTGATTTCGAGAAAAATTGCAGATTATTTGCTCGAGCCGATACAAGAGATGACCTTTGCTACGGATAGAATCGCCAATGGCGAGTATACAAGGAGAGTGCGGGTGAGAAGTGATGCTGAGCTAGGGAAGCTTGGTATGAATTTCAATAATATGGCGGAGCGGCTTGAAATAACATTTATCGAAAGTGAAGAGAAACAGAACCGGCTGGAAGCGATATTGAAAAGTATGAACTCGGGTGTGTTCGCCTATGACAATTCGGATAAAATTATCATGATCAATCCATTCTGCAAGCAACTTTTTGGCATATCCGACAATGTTATCGGGAAAAGTGTATATGAGATCAAAGAACTTCGAGAGCTGATTTTCATGCTGAATGATGAAGAGGACATTCTTGAAGTGCAGATTGAAGAGCCAATTAGAAAAGATATAAGAATTAAGTCGGCTGAGATTCTCGGGGAAAGAGGATCGCTGGTCGGCACAGTAGTTGTTCTTGAGGATATCACAGACTTGAAGAAACTGGAGAAAATGAGAAGTCAATTTGTAGCCAATGTGTCACATGAACTTAAAACGCCGCTAACGTCTATAAAGGGTTTTTCGGAGACATTGAAATTTGTCAAAGACGAGAACACGCGCAACAAGTTCTTAGATATCATAAATGATGAAAGTGAACGCCTGACGAGACTGATCAACGATATTCTGACGCTCTCAAGTATCGAACAAGTAAAGTCTGTGAAGAATGAAGAGATTGATATTTCTTATGAAAGTGAGAAGGTTTATCATCTTTTGAGTCCAAAAGCAGAGGCGAAGAATATAACGCTGTCACTGTATCAGAAAGAGCCTCTTTTTATGTTCGGTGATGTAGATCTATACAATCAGCTTCTCCTTAATTTGGTTGATAACGCGATTAAGTATACCAAAGAGCAGGGTGAGGTTCGAATCACCATAGAGAAAGAAGACACATTGATTAAAGTTACGGTATCTGATTCTGGTATCGGGATCCCTGAGAAGCACCTAAATCGAATATTTGAGCGGTTTTATAGAGTAGACAAAGCAAGAGACAGAGCTATGGGGGGAACTGGTTTAGGGCTTGCCATAGTCAAACACATTGTGCTCTCTATGGGAGGGACAATAGAAGTTTCTTCAGAGGTTGGAAAGGGAACTCAATTTGTAGTCTATCTTCCTATGGATAGAGAGAGCTATGATGAAGAATAATATTACGGAATGAGTCTATCATGAAGTATATGCAAAATATTAAAGACCAGATTCTGATTTTTAAATCAAAGAATCTGGTCTTTATAATCATATAATTATGACACCATTTGAAGCTCTAAATAGAACGAGCATTGAAGTTTCAAGAGGCTTGATGTACTTATCTGTTGAAGGGTTTCGGACAATGAGATAATATTCAAAAAAACAGCGTATGTTGCCATACACTGTTTTTTTCTGAATTATATTGTGAAACTGAGTTTTACTCGTTATTATTCAGCGTCTTCTGCTTTGAATTCAATGAAATAGATGTCTTTTCTAGCAGTAAGCTTATCGGTGAGTACTTCGGCTTCGAATATTGCGCCACCGTTTGCTTCGATTTCGATGTCTGCTGGAACTGGAATTTCGATGACTTCATCTTCCTGTGTTGTAATTACAATCACTGTATCCTTTTCAACAACAGTTTTCTCTTTGAAATTGTTCTTCAGAACAAATTCAATGTTGAATCCACCATCTATCTCTGTCATGTTGAACACAGATACTTGAACAGTATCTTCAACAGTTCTCATTAGAGATACCACTTTTTCCAGAGAAGTCATTTCCTCAGCTGTAAGCTCTCTCTTTTCCAACATAGAGTTGATTGAGACCTTTTCTTCTGGGGTTTCAGCTGGAGTTTCAACAGGGGTTTCAGCTGGAGTTTCAGGAGTTTCTTTCTCAGCGGCACAACCAACTACGAATAGAACAGAAAGTGCTGCAGCGATTACGAGTGTTAGTGTTTTTTTCATAATGTGATT
>RCMY010001158.1_pt1 | contig 25091 bp, 21 predicted proteins | sample 2041341 | NCBI WGS metagenome assembly RCMY01 (sample SAMN09708234, study PRJNA481090) | Marine sediment metagenome, whole genome shotgun sequencing project.
CGTCGCACCCGCTGTCATCGCTTCGTCATCGACGCTCGCGCGGGCTTCGACGGTGACCGGCACCTACACCGACCCGGGTACTGCTGACACTCACCGGCTCAGCATCGACTGGGGTGACGGCACCACCCTCACCAACCAAGCGGTCACCGGCGGGACCTTCGACGCACCCCACACCTACGCCCGCACCGGCGACTACACGATCACCGTGTGTGTCACCGACGACGACGGCGCCCAAACCTGCACCAACGCCAACAGTTCCGTCGATGTCCCGTTCCTCGTCACGGTCACTCCCGCCCGACTCCTCAACACCCGCACCCCCGCAGAACGCGGATCCACCATCGACGGACTCTTCCTCGGCACCGGCAAACAAGACGCCAAAACCTTCGTCGAACTCGACGTCTTGAACCGCGGCGGCATCCCGCCAACCGGCGTCGACGCCGTCGTCTTGAACCTCACCGCAACCCAAGCAGACACCGGCGGCTACGCCACTGCCTACCCCTGCGGCACACAACCCAGAACCTCCAGCCTCAACTACAACAACGAAGACATCGCCAACGAAGTCATCGCCAAACTCTCACCCCAAGGCACCGTCTGCCTCTACACCAACACCCGAACCCACCTCATCGCCGACGCCGTCGGCTACATCGCCACCTGACACCCGCCACACAGAACGACGACAGAAAGACGAACCCCACCCGAGCCGTGGGCTTCGTCTTCCAACGACCGGAACCGGCCCGTCTGCCTGCTGCCGGTTGATCGTCACTCAGGCGGGGCGTTCGGCGACGCGGAAGCTGATGTCGCCGGCGAACTGATCGTCGACTTCGACCTGCAGGTCGTACTCCCCCGGCTCGGGGAAGGAAACGGCGACCAGTGGCACGACGATCGGGACCTGGCGACCCTCCCCCGGCTGGAGGCCGGCCGGGGGTGCGGTCTCGTGGAGGGCCACCTTGACCGTTGCGGTGAGCGTCGCCGTCGCTGCAGACTTCACCTTCATCACGATCTCGTGAGCCGTCGCAGCTTCGTCCGGCGGGAGCCAGACCAGCGTGGCGACGTGACACGCGAACTTGGCCGGAAACGACGGCGCCACGAGCCGGGTCAGCCCGCCCGACTGCACGAACAGCAGGCCTTCGCGGATCTGGGCGAAATCACACAGGATCAGCGACTTCAGTTCAGCAGCCATTGCCGCACCGTACCGTCAACCCCGACCGGCTCGCAGCTCCACCGGAACCGGAGACACTGCCGGCAACAGCTCGTCAACAACGGGGGAACGGACACTCCACGGAGTCACCAACAGTTGGGTCACAGAAATGTCCCGTGACTGACCGCGATGTCACATGAGGGAACATGGACAACGGGACGGGACCACTGGTGAAGACCCTGGGAGGGGTGTCGATCAACGGCGAGGCGGTGACGCAGCGACAACGGGCGCTCGTCGCCGCCTTGGCGTTGCATCGCAAATCTGGAGCCACTGTCGACATGCTCGTCGACGCCATCTGGGGCGATCGGGCGCCCTCATCGGCGCGCAAGTCGTTGCAGAATCAGATCTCTCGCCTCCGCCAGACCTTCGGGTCCGGTCTCATCCGGACCGAATCGGACCGCTATGTGCTCACCGCACGAACCGACATCGACGAGGTCGACCGCTTGTGGCTGGAGCTGTCGTCCACTCGGCCGGAATCGGATCTGCGCCATCAGATCGCATCACTCACGGCGCTCCTGGGTTCATGGACCGGCGAGCCATTCGCCGACCTTCCCGATGACTCGGCTGCGGCAGCGGAACGGGCCCGGCTCGATCTGCGCCACTGTCGCTTCGTGGAGATGCTCGCACTGGCACGCCTGACCGCCGACGAGACGGATCGACAGGACGCCATCGTCGACCTCCGGGTGCGCGTCGCCTTGCATCCCTTCCACGAGCATGCCTGGGAACTGCTCGTCACCACGCTGTATCTCTCCGGTCGACGGACCGAGGCCCTCGGAACCTGTGCAGAGTTCTCGGACATCTTGCAGGACCAACTCGGCGTCGCTCCTTCACACAGTTTCCGACGTCTGCGTGCAGTCGTCGAATCCGACCAACGGCTCGACCCTGCGGAGTTCTTCTCCTCGAATCCCGAACCCTGTCGCTCTGCGCTCCTGCTCTCGGCCTGACGCCTGCCTTGCCGTCAACTCGCCGGAGATCGGCGCTGAGTCAACCGCCAAGCGACCGGCGTCCCAGCCGGCTCGTATCGACACCGGTATCCCGTGCTCACCGATTCGTGGAGGTGCTGGCCGAGCAGGGGATGCGCCGCAGACACCTTGTCGATGGTCCGGCGCAGCAACTTCGTGACACGCGAGCGAGTCCGATCGTCGAAGAAGACGCGGCGCAGTTCGGCCGAGACGTCGAAGACGTCGTCTGCGGCGGAGTCGGCCACCCCGTCGACCGCGCGTCCACTCCACACTTCCGGCGCCAGCGCAGCGACGTCTGCGGCGTCGCCACCGTCGAGCACGATTGCCAACTCGGCTGCCGTGACGACGCGACCGGTGTTCGCGATCAGATACTCGATGATTCCGAGCCCCTTGCTGGACCGCAGGGTCACCACCGGTTGGACGCCGAAGCCGACGCTGACCGACCCCGTCGAGACGAGTGTGGCCTGCACCGGCTCGTCGAGCCGATCGATCCGCTCGAGCAGCGACCGATATCCGCCGGCGGCGAAGAACGTACGCGCCGACCGACGCGGTGGCATCGACGGTGCCGAGCCGACCAAGGGCACCGCTTCGGCCGTGGTCAGTACCCGAGCGAGTTCGAGCCGCGCCAGCGAACCCCAGAGCGGCGCCCGCAGATCACCCTGTTGTACCGCCTCGCGCAGGCGATCCTCGGCGGTGGTCAGGTTCCCTGCCGCACCGTGGAGAACACCGGCCCAGAGCGCCTGCGGTCCAACCGGCACCTCGGCTGCTCCGAAGCCCGCTGGTTCCTGCTCGACGCGACGGAGCAGCGCGCCGAGCGCAGGCCCGCCGACCCTCGAGGCGGCCCAGCACGCTGCCGCCAGGTCGACGAGATCGAGACCGTCGATGTCCAGCGCAGCCAGGGCGTCGAGAGCTGACTCGGCATTGCCGACGAAGGCGAGGCTCCGAGCCGACGTCGCTGCGCTCACTTGGCAAGACTGGTCGAGCCAACGATCGACGCGCCCTGCGAGGAAGTCGATCTCGGCAGCAAGCGGGACGGGAAGGTCAGCAGTGTCGATGACATCAGGAATACGGTGCTCCAACAACGCCGCCATGTCGTCCATTGACGTGCAACGTAGTTGCCGAACAGGCCTGGCAGCGGGGTCATCGAGGTGAGTATCGAACGACTTCCGTGGGAGATCGTCGAGACCTTTCCCTCGACCGACGATGAACTCCTCGCCCACTGGGACCATGCCGTGCGCACAGCGACTGATCGCACCGACCGTTGTCGCTCGCTGATCGGTCGCGGTCTCGCCTTGTACTGGGCGACGCAGGAGGCCGTCATCGACGAACCGTGGGCCGAGGTTGCCCAGCGCCGGTCTGTCGATCTCGACCGCGCCCTGACGCTGGCACGCGAGATCGGCGAGCCGACGCTCGTTGCCGAGGCGTTGCTCGGCGTCCTCTACGGCACCTGGGGTCCTGATCGGCACCTCGACCGCGACCCCATAGCCGCTGAGCTCATCACGCTCAGACCCGAGATCGCCGACGAAGAGATCCATCTTCGATCAATCGAATGGGAAGTGACAGAGCATCTCGGCCGCGGTGACCTCGATGCAGCGCGTCGCTCGATCGAGCTTTTCACCGACGCTGCAGCAGACACCGAACTGGTGCTGTTCAAGCGTCGTGAAGTGCTGTGGCGCGGTTGTCTGGCAATGCTCGATGGTGCGATCGACGAGTCGCTCCAGATCAACCAGGACGCCATCAGTTCCACCGCCAATGTGGCAGGCTCGCCGTTCTCGTTCCAGAACGTGGCGATCACCCTTGCGATCGAGCGGTACCTCCGACGCGGGCTCGGCGACGTGGTCGACGCCCTCCGATCGATCCGGGCCTCGTCGCCACGGGTGGGCGCCAATTGGGACACCGGGCTGGCATTCGCACTGTCGGAGATGGGAGAGATCGAGGAGGCGACCGAGCTGTTTCGTTCTCTCGCAGCACACCGTTTCGCCCGGGTCCCCCGCGACTTGAACTGGTTGGTCACGATGCAGCTCCTCGGGTTGATCGCGCTGACGATCGACGCTACCGACGACGGACCTCCCCTGATCGAGATGCTCCGACCCTTTGCCCACCTCGACGGAATCCATGGCTCCGGCTATGCCTCGTATGGGCCAGTCGGTCGCGTGGTCGGCTCGCTCATGGCGCGCTGGGGAGACTCAGCCGAATCCGAAGCCGTCTTCGAACGCGTGCTGTCGACCGCGACGCCAGGCCCGTGGTGGGCGCTCACCTGGTTCGACCGGGCGCGAGCGCGGCGCACGAGTCGGCCGGTCGACGCGCTGGCCGATGCTCGACGAGCCGAGAGCGAGCTACGCCAGCGAGAACTGAGCGGATGGGCCGCGTTGGCACGCGACCTCGGCGATGAGTTGGTGCTCGCCGGTCATGGTGGCCCGGTGGCGATGCGCGTCGGTGGCCAGTGGACCTTCAGGCGCAACGACGAAACAGCGAACGTTCCTGCCGCGATCGGCATCGAGCATCTGGTGTGGCTGCTCGCGCGACCGGGTACTGCAGTCAACGTCGCCGTCCTCGATCCGCTCGTCGACGGCTCACTCCAACAGGCTGCCGCGGTCGAGACGACACTCGACAGCGCTGCCCGCTTCGCCTATCGGCGCCGACTCGGATCTCTCGAGGCAAGGCCCACGCTGACCGACGACGAGTCGTCCGAGGCCGAGTTCCTTCGTCGCGAGCTGGCCGGCGCCAGCCATGCGGTCTCCACCTCGGCTGAACTCGAACGGTTGCGAGTGCGCGTCGCCAAGGCAATCCATCGCTCGATCGATCACGTTGCGGCGGCGTCACCCGCACTCGGGACGCACCTCCGCACCTCGATCGAGACGGGCCGCACATGCGTCTACCAGCCGCCAGATGGCCACCGGTGGACAGTGATCCGTCGCTGACGTGATTCTCTGAGACGGTCTGCGGCCCGACCTGCCAGCAGCCAGCAGCCAGCAGCCGATCAGGCTCGCTGGATCCAATGATCGATGCGGTGATGGTCAGGCTGGAACCCGTGCTCCACGCCCCAGAGCACTGCTTGCACCCGAGTGGCGACACCGATCTTGCGGTACGCCGATCGAATGTAGGACTTGATCGAGTTGATCGAGAGATAGACCAGCCCGGCGATCTCGGCATTGGTCTTGCCCTGCGTGATCAACGCCAGGATCTCGGACTCTCTCTCGGACAGCCCTTCCGTACGGCCCGGCCAATCGAGACCGACCGACAGCTTGTTCTTCGCCGGCGGAGCACTCGTCACCGTCGTGCCGGCATGAATCGCCTCCAAGGCTTCGACGAGTTCACGCGCCGCCAAGGTCTTGGAGAGGTACCCACTCGCTCCGCCTGCGTAGGCCGCAGCGATCAGATCCGGGTGGAAGTTCCACGTGTACACGACGACTCTGCCGGCAAGTGGATTGTCGACCAACGCAGCGACCTCGACGTGGTCGGCTTCGGGCTGGGCGAACGAGTCGTACATGACGATGTCGACGCGATCCGTGAGCGGCGTGTTGGCATCGAGTTCGAGGATCTCGATGCGCTCCTCGTACGAGGCGAACATGTGTGCCACACCGACCACCACGACGTCGTAGTCGTCGATGAGGGCGAGGGTGATGGGACCATCAGTGCGCTGCGTCATGACGATCAGAACTGTACGCAGACGGTTGCATCCACGATCGGTCCTGCGTCATCAACCACCCGTAGGGGTGTACTCGCAGACCCCTGGGGATGATTGAATTCAACCCACATCGAGATGGCACGTCCGTCAGATCGATTCGAAAGGAACACTCATGGCCCTCATCCTCTGGATCATCGCTGTCATCCTCGTCATCTCAGGCGTCGTCGCCCTCTTGCGCAGGGAAGTCGTCTACGGCATCGTGCTGATCGTCGTCGGATTGCTCGTCGGCCCCGGCGGTGTCAGCATCTTCACCTGACACAAGCGGTCCGGATCATCGATTCTCTGGTTTGAGGTTGCTGCAACCGGGCAAACACCAGAGCAGCAGAGCGGCGTCGCCGATCTGTCGAACACCTCGATTCAGAAGGGAAACACATGATTTACGGCTCCATCCTCGTCACGATCCTCGTCATTCTTGCGATCATCTACTTCGCAAAGCGCGTCTGATCTCCGGCCACGTGAGTGGCCCACCGAAAACCACGAGAGCCCGTCAGCGACTGCTGACGGGCTCTCGTTGCGTGTGGGCCGAGAAGGATTTGAACCTTCGAAGTCTACGACGGCAGGTTTACAGCCTGCTCCCTTTGGCCGCTCGGGCACCGACCCATGTATTCGACCATTCTAGCTTCCGTCCACGAAAACGAACACCCGGTATCGTGAGCCCATGGGAAGTTTTGACATCGTGTCCGAAGTCGACGGCCAAGAAGTGAAGAACGCCGTCGACCAAGCGCAGCGCGAGATCGCTCAGCGGTTCGACTTCAAGAACACGAACTCGAGCATCGATCACAACGACACCGTCATCACCATGGCGACCGTGAGCACCGACCGCCTCGACGCACTGCGCATCGTGCTCGAAGAGAAACTCGTCAAGCGTGGCGTATCACTCAAGGGCGTCGACTATGCCGACGTGCAGGAGGCCGCCGGCGGAACGGTCCGTCAGGTGATGACGATTTCATCGGGGATCAGCTCCGACAAGGCCAAGTTGCTCAACAAGGCGATCAAGGAAAAGGGACCCAAGGGCGTGTCGAGCTCCAACCAGGGGGAGTCGATCCGGGTCGCGAGCAAGAAGCGCGATCACCTGCAGGAGGTCATCGCGATGCTGAAGGCCGAAGACATCGGCATTCCGCTGCAGTTCAACAATTTCCGCGACTGAGCCGAACCGACTCTGACGCCGGCGGATTCACTCGCCGGCAGGCGTCCTGGACGTGAGTGTTGCGGCCGCGACAACGGCTCGTGCTCGATCCGCAGACGCATCGGGCGCTGCGTCGTACGGCACGTCGAGCATCTCCAGGCCGATCGCCGACGCTCGCACTTCCTCGATCACCGCTGCACGGTCGATCGTGGCTTCGCCGGGTGCCACCAGACCGGTGATCGCTGCCAGTTCGACCGAGCGGAAGCGGGCGATCTCACGTCCGATGCCGAATCGAGCCTCGCTCGCCGCGCCGACCCCTGGGTCGCAACTCCGGAGTTGCATCGAACCATTCGGCAGTGTGGTGAAGCTCGAGTTCATTCCGCTCGGCGTGGTTGCTGCCCACTGCTGGAGGACCGCGGCGACCTGACTGGTTCCTGCGACGTCGGTGCCGCTGAAGGTGCCGTAGGTGCACTGTGTTCCCGCTGCATCCGATGTGGCCAGCGACGCCTGGACGAGCGCGTTGCTCGCGGCGTAGGCCGTGGGCGCATCGACGTAGCTGGCGAAGACCAGGTACCAGAAGGTTCGGTCCGTTGCCTGCTGCGCTTCGACGAGTGTCTCACCGTCGAGGACCTGCGGCTCCGTCGAGGCGCCGAGTTCGCTCGAAGCAGCCACGGCAACGAGTGCTGCTGCATTGTCCGGAGCGAACTCCGCATAGGCGTCGGCGGCATTGACCCGGTACTCGAGAACGGGCGGCAGGAAGGTCGACACAGCGATCTCGCGGATCGACACGTCTGCGGCACCGAAGCTGGTCGCTGCGGCAGACAGGCGGCTCGACGCCGTCACCGAGGCACGGGTCAGCGCAGCTGCATCGAGAAGTGACTCGTCGATCGAAGATGACCATCCAGATTCCTGGTCGACTGCAGCGGCAGCCATTGCTTCGGTGACTGCTGCGTCGAGGGCCGCTGCCGGGGTGGCATCGTTGGCGATCACTTCGCCCGTCGCCGGCGAGTAGTACGCAGTCGTCCAGTCGGGGACCAGATCGCCGAGGAGTTCGGCGTCCACGTCACCGCTGACGAGGCCGAGGGAACGCCAGGTCGCCATGTCCTCTTCCCACGGGCCGATCACGTGCTCGGCCATCGAGACGGCGAACACATCGGCGGCACGCCGCTGCACCACGAGCGGTTCGTCGATCTGGACGCCTCTTGCGCCCTCGACAGCTTCGCCGTACGGACGTGATGCGTCATCCCATTGGTCAGGGAAGAGGTACGGCTTGCCGAACACGATCGCACCGGCAATCAGGCCGGCGAGGACGAGGAGGGTGAAGAAGAGTGCGACACCACCGCCGGAGCTGTGCTGGTTCCCCTTGACCTTGGCGGCCTGGAGCGCGTGCTTCTGCTGGTGCTTCTTGAGCTTCTCGTCGTGCTTGCGATCCTTGCGACTCACCTTGGAGTCCGTCGCCGCGGATTTGGCCCTCGCTGCGGGCGCGACGATCGACCCAGCAGCCGCCTGGCTGATCTGGTTCGGCAACAGCGTCGGAACACTGGCGACCGGGGCCTCGGCGATCGAATCGGCAGCGGTGTCGGCACCGGGCACTGCAGGCAGCGCGGCCTGGCCGTCGGCGACCGCGGTGATCACCGTGGTCGGCGTGGTCGGCGTGGCGTCCGCTACAACAGGATCGTTCGGCAGCTGCGCCGGCGTCCAAGGCGCTGACGCCGCCGGCGCTGGTGCTGGGGCTGGTGCCGGTTCCTGTGCTGGCGTGTGTTGGGACGGTTCGGGCGCCGGCGACGGTCGGGCAGTTTCCTCGTCACCTGCCAGCTCGGCAGTGAGCTCGCCCCGCAGCGGCCCATTCGGGACGTCCAGCGGAGCGATCTTCAGGTCGAGCATCTCGAACACCGGCAGATCCGACTCATCGATCGGCGGAGGCGGTGTGTTGGTCGGAGTTGGTGGTGGTGTGTTGGTCGGCGGTCGCGGCGGCGTCGCTGCGCTCCTCGGCGGCGAGTCGGTCAGCTCGAGCGGTGGCAGGACGAGATGCAGGTCGCCGATCACTCCGTTGCTCTCGGCACCCGATCCGGTCGGCCGAGCCGGACTCTCTGGAATCGGTGGCAGTGGGTCGAGAGAGAGTGGGTCGAGAGAGAGCGGGGCGATCGTCAGCTCGATGTCGTTTGCAACGGGCGCGGATCCTGCGGAAAGGTTGTCCGGCGCATCCAGGCTGGTCGGTGGCGGCGACGGCGGCGGTGACGGGGAGGCCGGCTCCGAGGGGATCGGCGGGTTTGCTGTGGAATCGTTGTCGCTGGCGTCCAGGACGGACTCCCATGACAGCACAGAACGGCTTTCGTTCTGATCTGGCTGCGGGCTCATGTCTGGTCATCGGCGCGAAGCAGCGAGAGCTTGAGAGTTCCCTGACGATCGGCCGACACAACTTCAACGCCGACGCCGGTCCGCGTCAGCCGTCGCCGGAAGCTGCTGCCTTGGCTTGGAGTTCCTCCACGATCGAGGCGTCGGCGAGCGTGGTCGTGTCACCGATGATGCGGCCCTCGGCCACGTCTCTCAGCAAGCGGCGCATGATCTTGCCCGACCGGGTCTTCGGCAGGTCGGGCGTGATGTAGATCTGCTTCGGCTTCGCGATCGCACCGATTTCGGCTGCGACATGGTTGCGGAGCTCCTGCTCGTCGACGTCTTCGCCGCCGCGCAGGATGACATAGGCGATCACGGCCTGACCGGTCGTCGGATCGTTCGCACCGACCACTGCTGCCTCGGCGACCGCCGGGTGCGAGACGAGCGCTGACTCGACCTCGGTGGTCGAGATCCGGTGGCCGGACACATTCATCACATCGTCCACTCGACCGAGCAACCAGAGATATCCCTCATCGTCCAACTTGGCGCCGTCACCTGCGAAGTAGCGGCCCTCGAAGCGCGACCAGTACGTCTCCTGGTAGCGGTCCGGGTCACCCCAGATACCGCGCAGCATGCCCGGCCACGGTCGGGTCAGCGTCAGGTAGCCACCGCCGACCGGCACGATGTTGGCCTCGTCGTCGACGAGTTCCGCGCTCACACCGGGCAGCGGGAACGTCGCCGAGCCGGGCTTGGTCGTCGTCGCTCCGGGCAGTGGGCTGATCATGATGCCGCCCGTCTCGGTCTGCCACCACGTGTCGACGATCGGGCAGTTCCCCTGGCCGATCTGCTCGTGATACCACATCCATGCTTCGGGATTGATCGGCTCGCCGACCGTCCCGAGCAGGCGCAGTGACGACAGGTCGTGCTTGGCCGGCTCCTGCGCCCCCCACTTCATGAAGGTGCGGATCGCGGTCGGTGCGGTGTAGAAGATCGTGACGCCGTACTTCTCGATGATCTCCCAGAACCGGTCGTTGCCCGGGTGGTTCGGCACGCCTTCGTACATGACCTGGGTGCACCCGTTCGAGAGCGGCCCGTAGACGATGTAGCTGTGCCCGGTGATCCAGCCGACGTCGGCGGTGCACCAGAACACGTCGGTGTCCGGTTGCAGATCGAACACGTACTTGTGGGTGTAGGTGACGTGCGTCAGGTAACCGCCGGTCGTGTGCATGATGCCCTTCGGCTTGCCGGTGGTGCCCGAGGTGTAGAGCAGGAACAGGAGATGTTCGGCTTCCATCGGCTCGGCGGGGCACTCCGTCGAGGTCCCCTCCATCAGCTCGTGGTACCAGTGGTCCCGGCCCTCCTGCATCGTGACGTCGTTGCCGCCCCGCTTGACGACGACCATGTGCTCGATCGTCGGAGTCGACTCACACGCATCGTCAGCTGCAGGCTTCAACGGGAACACCTCGCCGCGGCGATAGCCACCGTCGGCAGTGATCAGCACCTTGGCGCCCGCATCGTTGATCCGGTCGCTGAGCGACTGGCTCGAGAAGCCACCGAACACCACACTGTGCGCGGCTCCGATCCGAGCACACGCCAACATCGCAACGGCGGCCTCGGGAATCATGGGCAGGTAGATGTTGACCCGGTCGCCCTTCTGGACGCCGAGGCCCTTCAGGACGTTCGAGAACTGGGAGACCTCGTCGAGGAGGTCCTGGTAGGTGATCTTGCGCGTGTCGCCAGGCTCGCCCTCCCAGTGGATGGCGACCTTGCCGCCCTTGCCGGCCTCGACATGGCGGTCCAAGCAGTTGTGGGCGACGTTCAAGGTGCCGCCGTCGAACCACTTGGCGTACGGCAACTGCCAATCCAGGATGGTGTCCCACGGCTCGAACCACTCGACGAGGTCACTGGCTTGGCGCGCCCAGAACGCCTCGTCGTCGCGGTTCGCCTCGTCGTAGAGCGAGGTGTCGACGACGAGTGCGTCCGCCTTGAACGCTTCGGACGGCGGGAAGGTCCGGTTCTCGGAACTGAGTGCGTCGATGGTGTCGTGTTGGTCCTCGCTCATTCCCGCGAGCGTAGGCGAGACCGCGCCACCGCTGAGATCCCGAGCCGCCGACCCCGAGATCATCGTGCGGCCGGGCCGGAGCGGGAGCTAGAGCGAGAGGTTCTGCGTGGCGGAGGCGTCGGCGAGGAACACGAGCGCGCCGACGTCGGTGCCGTCGCAATAGCGAGCCGAGAGGTCCTGTTCCACGGCGGCGATCGGGATGGTCAGCAACTCACCGGGCGCCAACGGTCCGGGGTCGATGACGAACAGTTCGTAGTACGCAGTGTCGATCGGCGCGACGCCGACCTCGCAGATGTCGGCGTCGGTGTTGTTGATGAAGGTCTGGGTGATCTCGCTCGCGCCAACCACGAACGTCGTAGCGAAACCGACGACGGACTCGTCGTCGTTCGCTGCGAACACTTGGTACGACCCGGCGGCGAGCGGTTCGCCGGCGTTGTCGATGCACGACCCGACGCCGGGCGGGGCTGCCGAGAAGGTGTCGGTCTGCACGGTCTCTCCGGCGAGCTGCCACACGATGTCGAAGTCGAGCGCGGCGTTCACGGGGATGCCGGCACAGATCGTCGACACGCGCGTCGGGTGGGCGACGGCTTCGACGGTCTTTTCGACGAGCAGCCGATCGATCTCGGCCTGTCGAGCCGAATCGTCGAGCGGGTCCTCGGCGAACGAGGTCCATGCGAGCAGCTGATCGATCGCCGTCAGGTCGTCGTCCGAATCGGGTTCGGTGGCACCGACCACGTCGCTCGTCGCCGGTTCGGTCGGCGGGGTGGTGACGGCCGGGTCGGTCACCGGGGGTTCGGTCGCTGCGGGTTCGGTGTCGACCGGTTCGGTGGCGATGGTCTCGGTCCCTGGCTCGGTGGAGTCCGATGCCGGAACGGCGGTGTCGATGGTCGGTTCGGTCGTGGCGACGTCGGAGTTCACCGTGTCGTCGGTGTCACTGCGGGTCAGCGCGTAGATGGCACCGGCCAGCGCCAGTGCCCCGACGACCACGGCGGCGACGATTGCCAGCATCTTGCCGGTGCTCTGCGGGTCGGGGCCTGGCGGCGGCTGCGTGTCGAGCAGCGGCGGAGCGCCCGGCGGTGGAGGCGGGGGCGGGCCGGACGGTTGACCTGACCAGGTTGGACGTTGCGGGGGAAGCTGATCAGACACGGCATCGACACTACGGCGTGTCGACACGCCATTCGGCGACCAGGAATCCTCCGAGCCCGTTCGGGTCGAGAAGGGCTTCGGCTTCACTGATCCGGCTGCGCATCTTCATCGCTTCGAGGCCCGGGCGAGCGGCCTGCTCCTCCCACACCCGCTTGCCCTCCTCGACCAGATCGTCGATCCCCCACCGCTGCAGAAACTGCGACTGCGAGCGCATTGCGTCGGCGGTCGGGAGTTGATCGAACGGGACGTCGGTCGTGATGTCCTGCGAGCCCGGCGCCGTCAGGTAGTGATCTCCGCGCTCGTTGCCGCGATACGTGCGCAGCCAGTCGCGCCATGGACGCTGGGCGAGTTCCGACGTCAGCGCGACGCCGTAGTCGATGACGAGCATCGAGCCGGCAGTCAGCAGCTGGATGGACGACTCGACGAACCGGGAAGCCTCCTCGACCAGCGGCACCCGCGCCCCGAAGGGGGCCGCAGCAAGCAGCTGGGGAGGCGGCGGCTCGAACGGTGCGGAGAGCAGTTCATTGCGCCGACCGTCGGCATCACTCGACACGAAGGCCTCACGCCAGCCGCTGTCGAAGACCGCGAGGCGGAATGGGAGGTTGTCGAGCAGTTCGTTGGCGATGATCACCCCGGTGAAGCGTTCCGTCGGCATCGCGGCCTGTGACACGACGGTGTCCGGATGCTTGTCGCGCTGTGGCGCCGAGACCTCGACGGCGATGTAGCGCATCGATCCTGCGCATGCCGGGGTTGCCGCCATCACCGAACGAGCGAGTGTTCCGGGCCCGGCGCCGGCGTCGACGACCGTGAAGTCGTCCGGCTCGCCCAGTCGACGCCATTCGGCATCGAGATATGCAGCGATGACCGCGCCGAACAACGGGCCGACCTCGGGAGAGGTGAGGAAGTCACCCCGGCGGCCGGCGTGCCCCCCGCCCGGGCGGGTGTAGAAGCCCTCGTCGCCGTAGAGCGCCTCGCGCATGAACTCGTCGAACGGAACGGGCTCGCTGATCACGGCCCCAGTCTCGCGTCCGTCCCCCCACCCGCATCGTTTGCGTGACGATTTCTGCGGACCGGTCCTCAGAATTCGTCACGCAAACACAGCTGGAGGCGCGGCGGCCGGACGGTTGAGGTGACGTGAGGTGACACGGGCAGGCAGTTGGGGCAAGCTGGGGTGATGCGGATCAGAGCTGTCGGAGTGGTGCTGGTGCTCGGGCTGGCGGCGTGCGGCGGCGAGCCGTCGGATCGCGTGGCGGTGCCGGGCGCTCCGTCGGGCGGCGACACACGTCCGGCGGTCACTGTTCCAGCGACGTCCACATCGTCGCCGACCAGCACCGCGCCGACCTCGACCACGACCGCACGAGCGCAGCCCGCGACAACCCTTACGTCGACCGGGTCGCCGACCACCGTTGCACCTGCTGCGACGCCGTCGACGACGGCGGCCGCTCCGGCGACGACGGTCGCGCCGACCACGTCGCAGGCGACCACGACGACGGTGCTGGTCTACTCCCCCGAGTCGATCGACGGGCCGCTCCGTGTTGGAGTCGAGGGGCCGCGCTCGCTTGCGGTGCAGCAGCAGTTGATCGCCCTCGCCATCCTCCCGTCGACCGCTGCCGACTCGAAGTACGGACCCGGCACAGCGTCAGGGGTCCGCCGGTTCCAGGAGTCCAAGGGACTCGTCGTGGACGGCGTCGCCGGACCGAACACCGTCGCAGCGCTCACCGAGGCTGTTGCTGCAGCCGCCCCGCCGACCACCTCGACCTGAGATCGGAGCATCCGCCCGGCGTTCCTGTGAGCACAACCTCCGCAATATGCCACAGATCAGCGCCTCAGGAACTGAGCGGGGATCACGGTCGTTCGAGGTCAAGGAAGCATGAACCCGAGTTGCCCTCCGGCAACGAGCGGTGAGGGGTGACGTAGAGATCGGGCGAGCTGGCACCGCTCAGCGGAGGATGGCGCCGGTGAGATCTTGCAACTCGCCGAAGCCGGCAACGAGGCGGGGGTACACACCGACGGCGAGCGTGCCGATGACGGTGAGGGTGAGTGCGGCCATGATCGGGGCCGGTGTGACGATCGGGCTCGTGTCGCCGTCGGGCGCTTCGTCCATCCAGACCGTGCGGAGCACCTTCATGTAGTACGCCGCCGAGATCACGGTGTTGACGGCAGCGATCGATGCAATGACGTACGCCCAGTTGTTCTGTGCGTCGAGCACGGCCTTGAAGGCGTTGAACTTGGCGAACCAGCCACCGAGCGGCGGAATGCCCGCGAGCGAGGCGAAGAACATCGTGGTGAGCACGGCGAGGCCGGGGGCGTAACCGAAGAGGCCACCGAAGCTGGAGATCTCACCGCTGCGGGTCTTGCGACTGACGGCGATGACGATGGCGAACGCACCGAGGTTCATGAAGCCGTACACCAGGAGGTAGACGACCACGGCGTTGAGGGCCGAGCCGGCTGCTTCAACCTCTCCGGCGAACGCCAACGGCATCAGGATGAAGCCACCCTGGCTGACCGAGGAGTACGCAAGCATGCGGACGATGTTCGTCTGGCGCAGTGCCAGCACGTTGCCGACCGTCATCGTCAAGACTGCCAGGACCCAGATGAAGGGCTGGTAGACGTCGGAGGCGTTCGGGAAGGCGAGGTAGATGATCGTGACCAGCGCGACGAACCCGGCTGCCTTCGAGGCGACGGACAGGAAGGCCGTGACCGGTGTCGGCGCACCCTCGTAGGTGTCGGGCGCCCAGGTGTGGAACGGGACTGCAGAGATTTTGAACGCGAAGCCACAGATCACGAAGACGACGCCGACGACCTCGAGGCCGTTCAGGCTGCCGTCGGTGAGCGATGCGCCGATGTCGGTGAGCAGTGTCGAGTTGGTCGAGCCGAACAGCAGGCTCATGCCGTACAGCATGATCGCCGAGGCGAACACGCCGAGGAGGTAGTACTTGACGCCTGCCTCGTTCGACTTGGGGTTGCGCTTGTTCCAGGCCGCCATCATGTAGGCCGGGATCGAGAGCAGTTCGAGTGCGACGAAGATGCTGACGAAGTCGCGCGCGGACGTCATCATCACCATGCCGAGCACCGAGCAGAGCATGAGGACGTAGAACTCGCCCTGGTAGTAGCCGCCCTCTTCGAGTTCGGTCTGGCTCAACAGGATCACGACGTACGCGACCAGCAGGAAGAACGCCTTCATGACGAGTGCGTACTCGTCGATGACGTACCTGCCGCCGAACATCGGCCGGGAGTCGTCGCCGATGACGAACAGGGTGACGACGGGGACCAGCGCGCCGAGCATGATGAACCCGCTCAGCGAAGCGATCATCCACTTCTTCGTCTCGGAGATGAAGAGGTCGATGCCCAAGATGATGTTGATGCCGACGACGAGCACGAGCTCGGGCGCGATGGCATGCCAATCGATCGTCGGGGAGTTCCAGCCAGATGACTGGGCGAGGAGGGAAGCGAGCATCAGCCCAGTGACTTCCCGAGTGTTTCCACCATGGCCTGGACGGCCGGGTCGAGCACTTTGAACATCAGTTGCGGATACACACCGAACACGACGATGGCGACGAGGAACGGCGTCCACGCAATCCATTCCGTGGTCCGCACGTCATGGATCTCTTCGTGCTCATCGGCATGCTCGTTGGCGGCCGAGCTGAGGCTGTGTGCGACACCGTGACCGCTGCCTGCTCCATGACCTGCGTTCATCTCAGCGGTCGAGTGCCCCTTGAACTCGGCACCCGGCTCACCGAAGGCGGTGCGCTGGTAGAGCCAGAGGAGGTAGGCCGCAGCGAGGACGGTGCCGATGGCGGCAACGACCATGCAGACACGGAAGAGCGCTTCGCTCATCCCGAAGCCCGGGCTGTACGCCGAGAGGATGGCGGGGAACTCACCCCAGAACCCGGCGAGACCGGGCAGGCCGAGCGACGCCATCGAGGCGAAGCCGAGGATCCAGCCCATCTTCGGCATCTGGATGAGCATGCCGCCGAGGCGGCTGATCTCGAGGGTGTGGAAGCGGTGCTTCACGGAACCGGCGACGAAGAAGAGCATGCCGGTGATCAACCCGTGGGCGACCATGCCGAACAGCGCAGCGTTGATACCGAAGGTGGTGAGCGTCGAGATGCCGAGCATGACGTAGCCCATGTGAGCGACCGACGAGAACGCGATCAGGCGCTTCATGTCGGTCTGGGCGAGACAGCCGAGGGCACCGTAGATGATGCCGATCACGGCAAGGATCGCAATGGCTGGGGCCCAGGCCTTGGCGCCTTCCGGCAGCATCGGGATGGCGATTCGGACGAAGCCGTACGTACCGAGCTTCAGCAGGATCGCGGCCAGGATCACCGAGCCCTGCGTGGGTGCTTGTGTGTGCGCGTCGGGCAGCCAGGTGTGGAACGGGAACATCGGCACCTTGACGGCGAAGCCGAGGAACATGCCGGCGAAGATCCAGATCTGCACGTCGCGGTCGACGCCCGCACCCAACTCGATGAGCGTGGCGAAACCGAAGCTCTCGGCGCCGGTCTGGAAGAAGAGGGCGAGGAAGGCGACGAGCATGAATGCCGAGCCGAACATCGTGTAGAGGAAGAACTTGAGCGAGGCGTATTGCCGCTGTTCGCCACCCCAGACACCGATCATGAAGTACATCGGCAGGAGCACGACTTCGAAGAAGACGAAGAAGAGGATGAGGTCCTGGCTGATGAACGTGCCGGCCATACCGGTCTGCAGCACGAGCATCAGGATGTAGAACGCCTTGGGGTTGCCGGCGTCGGGCATGTTGTCCCAGGTGTAGATCATCACGAGGAATGTGACGCACATCGACAGGAAGTACAGCGGCAGGCTGATGCCGTCGAGGCCGATCGTGTAGCCCGACTTGATGACCGGGATCCATTCGGCGTCGACCGCGAACTGCAGTGTTCCACCGCCATCGGGATGGCTGTAGTCGAACAGGAACAGCGTCGCGATGCCGACCGCAAGGGTCGCACCAGCGGTGACGATGCCGACTGCCTTGACGCCGGACTCGTCGTCCTTGGGCCAGAACATCATGACGAGCACGCCGACGAGCGGCAGGAAGGTGCCGAGCGTCAGGATGTAGTTGTTGTCAAAATCCATTGTTCAGTTGTTCTTTCAGCTCACGTTGAGGATGACGAGGACGATGGCGCCGACAGTTGCAGCTCCGAAGAGCAGTGCGCCGTACTGGTTGACCTTGCCGGACTGCATGGGCTGCAGACCGTGACCGGTTTCCGAAGCGACCGTGCCGGATGCGTTGACCGCACCATCGACGAGGCCCTGGTCGATGTACTTGTAGACCCAGTTGCCGGTCTTCTTGCCGCCGGTGCCGACGCCGTTGACGGTGCCGTCGATGATGTTCTGGTTGAACCAGTACGTCGCTTTGGCGAGTGGGCGGGACACGAAGTACACGAAGACGTTCTGATACAGCGCGTCGAGGTAGTACTTGTTCTTGAGGAACAGGTAGCCGCCACGAGCGATGCTGTTGCGCTCGGTGAGGCCGACGAGCTTCGAGTTGCGGTTCCGGTAGTAGGCGATGCAGAAGCTGATCGCTGCGGCGTAGCCGATCGCCACGACGCCGAGCGACAGCAGGATCTTGCTGAGTTCGGGCACGGCGTGCTTGACCTTCGGGAAGTAGCAGACGGTGCCCGGCTCGGGGGTGCTGCGACCGCAGCCGGTCGCGTAGGCGTCCTCGCTGTGCCCGCCGTCCTCTTCGACCGTCGGCAGGATGCCGCCGTCGAGCAACTGCAGGCTCTCGCCGGCGTGCCCGGCGGCTTCGCCCAGCACGACGGGCTCGTAGCGGGGCTCGACGTACTTCTTGATCAACTCGACGCCTTCGCCCAGGTTCAATCCGAGCGCGTCACCGGCGAGCGGCGTCGGGTTGGCGAACCCGGCCGTGCAGGCGAGGAACGCCAGGATGGCGATCGGGATCGTGATCAGCTTGCCGGATTCGTGCGGGCCGTGATCTCCGTGATCTCCGTGATCTCCGTGGCCGCCGTGATCTCCGTGATCTCCGTGGTCGTCGTGCGGGTCGCCTTCAGCACTGTGGCCGGGATGGGTGTCGGCAGCAGCCGCGCCGAGCGACTGCGGTACCCGGCCGGCCATGACGAGTTGGCGGTCGATGGTGTCGGCGGTGATGAGGGTCTCGCGGAACGCGGTGGCGTACTCGTCGTGGCCGCCGTCGTCGTGGTGGATGCCGGCCGCTGCGCCGCGGGCCTCACCGAAGAAGGTGAGGTACGTGGCACGGGTCATGTACATCGCGGTGAGCGCTGCACCGCCGAGGCCGACCCAGAACAGGACGGTGTAGCCGTTGGCGCCGACGTTGTCGATGATCTCGTCCTTGGACCAGAAGCCGGCGAACGGCATGACGCCGGTCAGGGCGAGCGTGGAGACGATCCAGGCCCAGAACGTGATCGGCATGTGCTTGCGGAGGCCGCCCATGTCCTTCTTCATGTCGAAGGAATGGTGTGAACCGGAGTGGCTGATCGACCCGGCACAGAGGAAGAGGCAGCACTTGAAGAAGGCGTGGGTGAAGACGTGGAACACGGCCGGCAGCCAGGCGCCGGTGCCGAGACCGAGCATCATGTAGCCGAGCTGGGAGACCGTCGAGTAGGCGAGCACCTTCTTGATGTCGTCCTGCACGAAGGCGAGCAGCGCAGCGATCACGATGGTGATGGCACCGATGACGGCGATGAAGCTCAATCCGCCATTGGCGATGTTGAAGCCCTCCCAGAAGACGGGGTAGATGCGGGCGACGAGGAAGACGCCGGCCACGACCATGGTCGAGGAGTGGAGCAGCGACGACACCGGCGTCGGGCCGGCCATGGCATCGGGGAGCCAGGTGTGCAGCGGGAACTGGCCGGACTTGCCGATACAGGCGATGAAGAGACAGATCGACGCCATCAGGAGCGTCCAACTGGACCCCTCGCCAGACAGTGCCCAGGCGCCGATCGCCCGGATGTCGAAGCCGTTCGAGTCGAGCGTGTTGACGGCGAAGTCGTTGGATCCGAAGTAGAGGATCGCCGCACCGATGAGCAGGCCGACGTCGCCGACGCGCACGGTGAAGAACGCTTTGAGCGCAGAGTGGCTGTTGTAGGCGTCTTCCCACCAGTGCCCGATCAGCAGGAACGACGTCAGGCCCATGATCTCCCAGCCCAAGATGAGCTGGACCATGTTCGACGACATGACCATGATCAACATGCCGCTGGAGAACAACGTCAAGGCAGCGAAGAAGTGCGTGTAGCGCCGGTCGCCGCGGACGTAATCGATGCTGAAGATCTGCACGAGCACCGAGATGAATGCGACCAACCACAGAAGCAGGACCGACAGACCGTCGATGTGCGAGCCGAGACCGAACTCGAGGCCGGAGTTCTGCCACCAGACGATCTGCTTGACGACGGGTTCGATGTACAGCGCAGGTGCTTCGCCTTCGGCGGCGCGGAGCGCTCCGCGCACGCCGGTGAACAGTCCGCCGAGTGCTTCTTCGCCGCCGTGTGCAGCCGAATCGGTGCGCTGGATCCACTGGATGCCGGCGCCGGTGGCGATGACGAGCGAGGAGACCATCGAGGCGAGGCCCACCTCGGCGCCCTTGAACGGCAGCTTCTTGCCGAACCCGATGATCAGCGCGAAGCCGATGGCCGGGATCAGCGCGATGAGCCACGCGTTCTCCAGGAACCAGCCGGAGCTGAGTTCGAGTGCAGCGTGTGTTTCTTCTACGGCGAGCACGTCAGCCCTTCATTTCCGAGAGTTCGTCGAGGGCGATCGACTTGCGGTTGCGATAGATCATCAGGACCATGGCGAGGCCGACGCCGACTTCGGCAGCGGCGATCGCCATCACGAACAGTGCGAACACCAGCCCGTCGATGTTCTCGTTCATCATCGCGAAGGCGACGAAGTTCAAGTTCACCGCGGCGAGGATCAATTCGATCGACATCAGCACCAGGACGGCGTTGCGTCGTGCGATGACACCGAACACGCCGATGCAGAACAGCACGGCGGCAAGGAGGAGGAAGTTGACAGCAAGCATCTCGGCGACCTTCAGTCTTTCCGGGCCAGGACGATGGCGCCGATGGCCGCGGCGAGCAGGACGAACGACACAGCGAGGAATGGCACGAGGTACGCCGACAGATACTGGTCGGAGAGGCCGACGGTCGGGAACGGCGCGCGTTCACCGATGACATCGTCTTCGTAGGTGTCGACGATGACATAGCCGAGCAGACCGAGCAGCACGACGGCCACGGGGATGCCCAACTGCCAGCCGTTGTTGTTCAGGCCGTCTTCCTTGCCGATCTGGGCACGGGTCAACATGATGCCGAACAGGAAGAGCACCATGACGGCGCCGATGTAGACCATCACCTGGGAGACGGCGACGAACTCGGCACCGGCCAGGATGTACTGGGCAGCGACGCCGGCCAGGACCATCACGAGGTACAGGGCGGCGTGCACCACGTTCTTGGTGGTGACGACGCTGATCGCGGCGACGATCATCACGGCGGCGATGATGCCGAACCCGATGTTCATCGCGACGTTGACGTCTCCGTCGAGGGTCGCCTGTGCGAGGAAGCCAGCAGCTGTCACTGTTCCCCCCGAGACCACTCTGGTGTCGAACTGTGGCGTGCCGAGCTGTTCATTGCGTCCGATTTCACTTGCCGGCTCCGGCTTCGAGTTCGGGTGCCTCGGGCACGGTCTCCATCCACTCGCCGAGCTTGGCCTTGTCGTGGAGGAGGTCGGCGATCTTCGGCTCGGAGTATTCGTACTCCGGGCTCCAGAACAGGGCGTCGAACGGGCAGACCTCGACGCAGATGCCGCAGTACATGCAGAGTGCGTAGTCGATGTCGAAGCGGTCGAGGTGGTTGACCTGACGCGGCTTGCCACCTGCACGGCGCGGCGGCGCGAGCTGCTTGTGGCCTTCGATGTAGATGCACCAATCCGGGCAGCTGCGTGAACAGAGCATGCACGCCGTGCAGTTCTCCTCGTGGAGCGCAATGACGCCGCGAGCACGGATCGGCGGCGCTTCCTTCTCGTGCGGATACTGAACGGTGTCGGCACCGTTCTTGAGCGTCTTGCCGAGGATGCCGGCAGTGACGCCGAGCCCCTTGATCAAACCAGGCAGTTTTGGCATCAGAGTTCTCCCACGCGGTCACGTTGTGCCAGGCACGACGTGACCGTTTTCTGCGAATAGGGGATGGCAACGACGCGGTCACGTCGTGCCTGGCACAACATGACCATCAGAAGACCACCTTGAGAATTGCTGTGACTGCGGTGTTGGCCAGCGCGAGCGGGATGAGGACCTTCCAGGCAAACGTCTGGAGTTGATCCTCACGGAAACGGGGGTAGCTGAACCGGACCCACATGATGACGCCGACGAGGGCGAACATCTTGGTGAACATGATCACCGGGCCGACGAAGTTCATCCACCAGGCGACGTCGCCGATGCCTTCCCAGCCAAACCAGGTGAACGGCACACCCCAGCCGCCGAGGAACAGCACGGCGGCGATGAAGCTGAACACGCCGGCCGTGGCGAACTCGGCGATGAAGAAGATCAGGAAGCGGAAGCCCGAGTACTCGGTCATGTAGCCGGAGACGAGTTCGGACTCGGCGATCGGCATGTCGAACGGAGCCTGGGTGAGTTCGGCCTGCACGGCGATCATGAAGATCATGAACCCGAGGAACTGGGTGAGGATGAAGGGGTTGCCGAACCACCCGATGCCGAAGATCTCTCCGGTGTTCTGGACCTCGACGATCCGGTTCAAATTCATCGAGCCGGCCTGGATGACCACGCCGAGGGTGGCGAGCACCATCGGAAGTTCGTACGCAATGAGCTGACCGCCGGCACGCAGGCCGCCGAGCAGTGAGTACTTGTTTGCCGACGACCAACCGGCGACGAGGATGCCGAGCACGCTGACCGAGCCGACAGCCAGGGCGTAGAAGATGCCCGTCTCGAAGTTCGTGAAGTACGCGCTCGGCCCGAACGGGACGACGACGATCAGCAGGAACGTGGACAGCAGCACGATGAGCGGCGCCATGCGGTAGATCCGCAGGTCGGCGTTCTCGGGAGCAAGGTCTTCCTTCTGCATCCACTTGCCGACTTCGGCAAGCAGCTGCATCGACCCGTACGGACCGGCCTCCATCGGGCCGAGACGGCTCTGCATGAAGGACATCATCTTGAACAGGAACAGGTACACGATGCCGCCGGCAGGCAGCAGGACGGCGACGAGTCCACCGACGACGCGCAGGATCGACAAGACCCAGTACGGCATGTTCCATTCCGGCCAGAAGTCCGGGAATTCAGCAGCGAGTTGAGCGAGCATCAGCGGTCGATGTCTCCGAGGATGAAGTAGAGCGAGGCCAGGATCGTGATGACGTCAGGGACGTAGACGCCCTTGAGCGCCCACGGCACGATCGAGATGTTGTTGAAGCTCGCCGAGCGGATCTTGACGCGGAACGGTCCGAGACCTCCCTTGCTCACGACGTAGTACCCCATCTCGCCGAGCGGGTTCTCGGTCGACACCCAGGCCTCGCCTTCGGGCACCTTGATGATGCGTGGCACCTTGGTCATGACCGGGCCGGCCGGGATCTGATCGAGGAGTTGCATGACGATCTTGCAGGATTCGCGTGTCTCCTGGAGACGGATCCAGCAGCGGGCCCACGAGTCACCGTCGGGGTGTGTCCACACCTTCCAGTCGGCGAGGTCGTAGCTGAGTGCGATGTCCTGATCTCGGCGGAGGTCCCAGTCGATGCCCGATGCACGAGCGTTGGGACCGGACAGGCCGTAGTCCTTGGCGATGTCAGCGGGGATGATTCCGATGCCGCGCATGCGGCTCTGGAAGATCTCGTTGCCGAACAGCAGGTCGTCGATCGTGTCGCAGAACTCTTCGAGCTTCTTGACGGCGCCGCGAGTCTCGGCGATCCAGCCCTTGGGCAGGTCGTCCTTGAGGCCGCCGATGCGGTCGAAGTTCGGGTGGAACCGACCGCCGGTCGCACCCTCGATCAGGTTGAGGATGTACTCACGGTCGCGGAACGCCAGGAAGACCGGTGTGATCGCGCCCATCTGCACACCGAGGTCACCGAGGAACAGTGACACGTTGGCGATGCGGGACAGCTCGAAGAGGATCGTGCGGATGACCTGGGCACGCGGGGGTGCTTCGATCTCCATCAGCTTTTCCGCGGCGAGGATGAACGGCACCTCGTTCGCGAAGCTGCCCAGCCAGTCGATGCGATTGACGAGCGTGGTGACCTGCGGGAAGGTGCGGACCTCGGTCAGCTTTTCATAGCCGCGGTGCATGTAGCCGGCAACCGGCTCGGCCCAGACGACCTGCTCACCGTCGAGGCGACAGATGATGCGCAGCGTGCCGTGCGTAGCAGGGTGCTGCGGGCCGATGTTGAGGGTCATGCCCTCGGTCTCGAGCTCGACGTTCAGGCGCGCGTCGGCTGCCTGGCTCGCGATGTAGCTGAGCTGTTGGCGATCGGTCAGCGTCATTCGTCACCACTTTCTGCGGCAGGGGCGGCGGCTTCATCTTCGTCCTGTGCCGGCATCGGTTCGACATCGACGATGCCCGGCCACGGCTTGACCATGCGGGCGAGCAGTGGGAAGTCCTTGCGGAGGGGATGGCCCTCGAAGTCGCCCGGCAGGTACATGTTGCGGAGGTCGGGGTGGTTGTCGAAGCCGATGCCGAACATCTCGTGGCACTCGCGCTCGTGCCAGTTGGCTCCGGCATACAGATGGCTCCACGACTCCATGACGGCACGGTCGTCGGGGACGTCGGCTTTCAGGGTGACGCCCACGTGACGGTCGAGGTCGGTGACGCGAGCGAAGACCTGCATGCGGGTCTCACCGCCGGTGTAGCCCTGCACGATCTCGGTGTCGGGTTCTTTCTGCTCGGCGTCCGGGTCGTTCTCACCGGTGCCGTACGGGGACGGCATCCAGTCGATCGCGGACAGGAAGCAGAAGTAGGTGAATCCGGCATCTTTCAACGCTTGGCCAGCAGCGAGCCAGCCCTCGGTCGTGACGCGAATCCACAGGTCGTCGTTCGGGGTGATCTTCGTGTCGACGATCGCGTCGCCGATGTGATTGCGGAGGTTGTCGATGATGCCTTCGCGTAGGCCGTCGCCCGGCAGGGCTGCCGGTGCGTCGTCGGTGGTCCCGGTGGTTGCGGCGTCGTCACTCAATGGGGCCACCGCCCACGACGATCGGCTCGGGCGGGTAGACCTCTTTGGTCCGGTCGACGTCGGGCGTCGGATCCTCGGAGATGCTGTGCGTCTCGCTGATCAGTTCCCCGTCACGATCGACTTCGCCTGCTTCCATCGCGCGGGTGCGCTGGAGCGTGGTGAACTCGTCGCCGCGCCACTTGGCGGCCATGTCTTCGTTCTTGATGCGCTGCTGCAGGAGCACGACGCCTTCGAGCAGCGCCTCGGGCCGCGGCGGGCAGCCGGGCACGTAGACATCGATCGGGATGATCTGGTCGACGCCCTTGGTGACCGAGTAGCTGTCCCAGTACGGGCCGCCGCAGTTGGCGCACGAACCCATCGAGATGGCGTACTTCGGCTCGGGCATCTGTTCCCAGAGGCGCTTCACGGCAGGCGCC
>RCMY010001159.1_pt1 | contig 25089 bp, 17 predicted proteins | sample 2041341 | NCBI WGS metagenome assembly RCMY01 (sample SAMN09708234, study PRJNA481090) | Marine sediment metagenome, whole genome shotgun sequencing project.
GAGCGCATGCTCGACGATCGCCTCGGCGGTCCCAAGAGCGTCAGAACCAATGCGGAACACGACGGCGTTGCCGCTGCGAATCACACCACAGGCATCGGCGAAGACGTTCGGGCGCCCCTCGAAAACGAAACCGACGACGCCGAGGCCAGCCATGCGCTGCTCGACACTCCAGCCGTCGTGCTCGATCGTTTCGACCACTCGGTCTCGGCTCGACTCGGTCGATCCCCACATGCGAAGGCCATCGATCATGTCGGCCCGCATCGGGTCGCTGAGCACCAGGCGCGTTGTCGACTTCCCCTTGGCCTTGGCGGCGACGACATCGGCGGCATTCGCTTCAGCGATCGGAGCAAAAACTGCGTCATCGGCGAGCCGATCAGCAAACGCTGCGTAGAAGTCGCTGACGGCGCCATCGCTGACAGACCCGAGGGCAAGGAACGCTCGGTGTGCGTCCTCGACCGCTGTGCTGGCCCGGTCCCATTCGGCCGAAGGCACGTGGATCAGGTCGCCGGTGTCATTCACCACGACAAGTCGGTCGCCTTCGACGAACGCGTCGGCCAGTTCGGTCGGCACGGTGGTGGTCCGATTCCCGCCGAAGATGACGGTCTGTCCCGGTTCGAGCGATCGCAGCATGCGACGAGTATGTCCATTCCGGGGCCTCACACCATCGTTTCTGAGGGTCAGAAACCCGGGGTTTGTGAGAGAGAAGCTCGCGGTTTGGGAAGGAGCGGTAGGTTTTCGGGGTGAGTACCGGGAGATTTGCGCCGAGCCCGACCGGGCGGCTGCATCTCGGCAATCTCCGCACCGCACTGGCCGCCTGGCTCTTCGCCAAGGCTGACGGCGGTCGCTTTCTGCTCCGGTTCGAGGATCTCGACACCGCATCGGTTCGGCCAGAGCACTACCAGACCCAAGCAGACGACATCGCAGCGCTCGAGCTCGATTGGGACGAGCGACCGGCCCGCCAATCCGATCGGCTCAACGTCTACCGCGACGCCATCGCCGACTTGGCCGACCGAGATCTCGTCTACCCCTGCTACTGCTCCCGCAAGGACGTCAGAGAAGCAACACAGGCGCCAAACGGGCTGTACCGCACACGCCAGTACCCCGGCACATGCCGAACGCTCACCACGAGTCAACAGTCCGAGCGAGTGGCCGAGGGACGACCACCTGCGTTGCGGTTCCGCTCCGACGGTGGCACCAGGTCGTTCGATGACCTTGTCGCTGGGCCGTTCTCGTCACAGCTGGATGACTTCGTCGTTCAGCGTGGTGACGGCACCCCGGCCTACAACCTTGCTTCCACCATCGACGATGCAGCTCAGGGCGTCGAGCTCGTGGTGAGAGCCGACGACCTCCTCGACTCCACACCGCGCCAGATCGCTCTACTCGAGGCCTTGGGTCTCACCATTCCGAAATACGCCCATGTTCCGTTGGTGCTGAACGAGGCCGGCGATCGCCTCGCCAAACGCGACGGAGCGGTCACGCTCGACGATCGCCTTGCCCTCGGTCAGTCGCCGCTCGAGGTGCGCTCGCTCTTGGCCGCAAGCCTCGGTCTGTGTGCAGCTGACGATCAGCCGTCACTGGACGAACTGCTCGACTGCTTCGACCCGGTCAGGCTGCCCCGCTCTCCGTGGTCGATTCCCTCCGCCTCGATAGCGACGGACGACCTCGGGCTCGGCTGAGAAATACTCGACCGACAAACAGTCATCCGACCACAACGTCGCGAAAAGCCAGGCTGCACCCCCGCTGCCGGGGTGCCTCAGCGCCCTCTCAGCTCTTACGCCACTCGCTGGGGCTGCGTCCGAGTTTGACCAGGCGTTCGCTTGCCCACACAGGCACCTCGAGATCTTCGCCACGGCGAATGGCCTGGACGTTTTCACCGTCTTCAGCCCAGATGTGACACGTGTTGAGATTGAACGCCATCGCCCGTTCCCTGCCGGCGTCGGAAGAACCCGGGTCAGCGTCAGAGCCGGCGCTGTCGCCTGACGAGGTCATCGACCACATCGACTGGATCGCGACCGGTGCCATTGCCTGCAGCAGTGCCCCGATGTGGGTACAACCGTGCGCACGGCCGAAGAGGTCTTTGATCTGACGAGAGAACCCGCGGGCGATCGAGAGCCCGACGAGCTGCTGATAGTCGGGCTCGATCGTGTTGCAGCTCATGTGCGGGGTCACGTTCATCGTGACCGATGCCTCGACGATCTCGAGTGAGGGATAATCGAGGGTGAGGTCGACCACCATGTGGTGCACGCTCAACGGCTCGGTGTCCTCCTCGAAGTAGATGCCCGGCGGCTTCTGATCGTGCACGATGCCGCGAAGCATCATGCGGTCAGCGCCCAGTCGATACGAGAAAACGTCGTACGCTCGGTGGTGAATCTGGTCGCCGGCTGGGGGCGGGGGAAGCTCCATCTGCGCTAGGTGAGCAGACGACGGCCACGAGCACCAAATGGCGTCGTCGGCTGCGGGCCCTCATCGGTCGTCAGAAGATCAATTCAGACAACGAATAGATCACCAGGCCAGCGAGACCGCCCACGATGGTGCCGTTGATCCGGATGAACTGAAGATCGCGCCCGACCTGCAACTCGATCCGGTCGCTGGTCTCGTCGGTGTCCCAGCGCTGCACCGTCTGAGCAATCAAATCAGCGACCTCACCTCGGAACTGCTCGGCGATATAGCCGGTTGCTCCGACGACCCACGCATCGATCTTGGCCTGCAGCGACGGATCCTGCTCGATGGACCGGCCAGCCTCGACGAGGGCCTGCTCCAACTGCGCCCGGAACGGCGAGTCGGCGTCTTCGGCCGCTTCGAGCATCGCAAGCTTGATCCGGCTCCAGAGCGAATCAGACCAGCGCCTGACCTCAGGATGATCGAGAAGCTCCGCCTTGATCGCTTCGCCTCGATCCCTGAGCTCGTCACTCTCTTTGAGCTGCTGCGCGAGTTCGAGCGTGCGTTCGTCGAGTTGGTGGCGCAGCGGATGATCCCGATCGTGTCCGACGTCTTCGATGAACCGAGCCACGGCGCTGTAGATCTTTTCGAACACTCGATCGTCGATTGGTTCTGGCACCCACCAAGGCGACTCGGTTGCGAGACGATCTCGGAACACGATTCGATTCTCGTCGAGGAACGCGGCGACGCCGCTCAGCGTCGATTCGAGCAACACCTGATGATGCTCGCCATCGATGGCCACGTCGATGGCCTTACCAACAATCGGTGCGACCGGCACCTTCCGAAAACGACTCGTGACAACCTGCTCGAGCCCCGTTTGCACGACGTCGTCCTTGAGCACCTCGGTCACGCCTCTCACGACCGCCGCGCTCTGGTCACCAATTGCGCGTGCGTTGGCCGGTTCCGAAAGCCAGGTTCCGACCCGACGGCCCAGTTCTGCTTCTTCGAGCCGCTCGCTGACCACCTCGCGAGTCAGGAAGTTGTCGCGCACGAAACCCCCGAGGCTGGCCCCGATTTGATCCTTGCGCTTCTTGATGATTGCCGTGTGCGGAATCGGGATGCCGAGAGGGTGCTTGAACAATGCGGTGACGGCGAACCAATCCGCGATTGCGCCAACCATCGCTGCCTCCGCGGTGGCCCGGATGTAGCCGACCCATGTTCGCTCCTCCTCTGCCCACCTGGCCAGCACGAACACCAGAGCAGCAAAGACGAGGAGGCCGGTGGCGACGGCTTTCATGCGACGGAGGTCGGTTCGCCGCTGAGCGTCTTCGGCGCTGTCGACGATCGGCGGTTTGGTGGCAGTCACGAAGCGTCAGTGTCTCAGCACTGACGTCGTGTCACACCGCTGGAGGCCGAGGGAAGTCGTCGATGGTCCGCAGCACCAATCGAGTATTGGTCTCCTGCACGCCGACGTCGTCCTTGAGAACGGCGAGAATCTGATCGAGTTCGCCGACATCACGAGCCGCAATGCGCAACTGCGTATCGAAGGGTCCGGTCAGGTGGACGGCATCGATCACCCCATCGAGCCCCACGATCGCCGCATCCAGACCGGACGAATAGCTGGCAGCGGCTGGGAGACGCACGTCGACGAGCGCCTGAATTGGACGTCCGGCAGCTGTCGGATCGACAACCACCGTGAAGCCAGAGATCACCCCGGACGATCGGAGCCGACGGAGACGCTCGCTCGTCGCCGAGAGGCTCAACTCGACGCGATCAGACAGTTCAGTTGCCGACATTCTCCCGTCAATTTGCAACTCGGCGATGATTTTGCGGTCGATGTCATCCATCAAGACAGATTATCCTGTTGAACACCAACATGACCGCCACATTCGGGTGCTTCCACGCTGCACGTTTCCTCAGACTGTTCCAATGTTCGAAGCACTCCTTCTCGGTCTCGGCGTTGGCCTTCTCGCCGTGATCTCACCCGGCCCGGTCACGCTCGCTCTCCTCGAGATCGGTTCGTCTCGTGGACGCGGCCCTGGCCTGCGGGCCGGAGCTGGTGTTGCCGGCGCTGATCTCCTCGTGAGCTCGCTGGCTCTCGCACTCGTTCTCGCAGGAACCGGCCTGCCGTCATCGATCCTCAGCGGCGCCCACCTACTGTCGAGTGTCTTTCTCATCACGGTCGGCGTCGGTCTGCTGACCCGCCCTGACCTCGGACGTTCTCTCGTCGGCCAACTCGCACACCCGTTCCGGTCCATGTTCACCACCACGGCATTGAATCCGGCGGTTTTCGGGGCTTGGATCGCGATCTTCACCGCCATGCCGTTCAACCATGACGCAGCAAAACTTCTCACATTCGGCGCAGGCGGCTTCGTGGTATCTCTGCTGTGGCACATCGGTCTCGGCGGCGCGGCGGGAACGCTTGGCGCGACGCTGACCGACCATCGCCGCACGAGCCTTGCTCGCACGGGTGGCGTCGCGATGCTCGCTCTCGCAGCGTGGACCTTGATCTGACCCTCAACCCACCACATACCCCGCCGATCCTGATTCGGTGGACAATCACACAACACGACGGCGCCCGGGGCTCCTCCTTGTGATCTCGCTCTGGACCATCGGGATGGTGGTCCAGTCAGCACCTCTCGTTCTTGGGTCTGGCCCAGCTGTTGGTTCGATACGCGTGCTCTTGTGGCTGGTTGTCGGCGCCGCTTCGTTGTGCACCGTGACCTCTTCAGCGCTTCTGGTCGTCGGGGTCCGCCGCGACGTGCCCGAGATCGGTGTCGTTGCCGGATTCTTCTTGGTTGGTTCGGTACTCCCGTTGGTGCACGGGATCACCACGCCAGGGGTGTTCTACGGCGAGAACTCCGCCACGATGCTCTCGGTCTTCCTCGCCATCCCGTTCGCGAGTGCGGTCGCCCTACCGAGTCTGTTCGGCAGAACACAGATCGGCCGGGCGATCTTGCAGGTCTGGAAGGTATGGGTCTTCGCCTGGCTGGGGCTGACCCTCGCCCTGTCTGCGGTTCTTCTCGCCGCCCCCAACCTTCTCCCAGCACCAACCCCTGGAAGTGTCTGGTCGGTCGGCACGGCGCTGATCATGATCGGGGTCACCATCGCCTTCGCTGCTCGACACCTACGGCTCGCTCGGATTTCCCAAGACATCCGGCACGCAACAGTCGCCGTTGGTTTCGCCTGGTTCGGTGTCTCCGCCGCGGTGTGGTTCGACGGAGAGCCTCTGACCATTGCGTTCTGGACAGCCCACCTGTTCGACGTCCTCGGCGTGACGGCCGCAACCGTTGGCGGTCTCATCGCTCATCGGGCCACGGGATCGATTGATGACGTGCTTCGTCCGATCACGAACACCGATCCGCTGAGCGCACTCGAGGCTGGCCTCGACCCAATCGTCCATCGATTCGTCGCCTCTCTCGAGCAGAAGGACCCGATCACCCGCGAGCACGTCGTTCGCACGTCGGCACTCGCTGTGGCCGTGGCAACCGAGTTGCGCCTTCCAGCCAGAGCGCTTCGCCAGGTTGGTCTCGCAGCCCTCCTCCACGATCTCGGCAAACTCGAGATTCCGGATTCGATCCTGACCAAGTCCGGCCCGCTTGACGATGAAGAGTTCGCGATGATGCGTACGCATTCAGCAATCGGCGCCCGAATGGTCGAGCAGTCGCCGATTCTCGATGACATCGCACCGCTCATCGAAGCTCACCACGAGCGCGTGGACGGCGGGGGCTACCCCAAAGGTCTGGCTGGCGATGACCTGCCATTCGGCGCCAGCATCATCTCGGTCTGCGATGCCTTCGATGCGATCGCCCACACGCGGCAGTATCGAGCCGGGGCTGGCTGGGAGCGGGCCCTCGAGGTCCTTGCTGAGCATGCCGGTTCGCAATGGCATCCCGATGCCGTGACAGCGGCGACCAAGGTCGTTCGGTCGAGAAACGGCGCAACAGGCCCCGGCGTGCTTGAACAAGTCGGACGAGTGCCGCATGCCGACGAGAACACACACGATGGTTGCGGTTGCCTTGACGCACTGCCGGTCTCGGTCGCTCTCGAGTTCCAGGGCACCTAGTCTCTCGGGGTGACCGTTGGAGCCCCGGCAAGAGCGTTCGGAGCGTTTAAGCCAACTGCGAGCCCCGGCCTGCTCGCTTCCTCCGCAGCCATCGCTGCCACCTTCACCGCGACGCCGTTTGTCATCGCTGCGACGGTCGACGAGTTCGGCACGAGCATCGGGGCAGCAGCGTTGCTCTCGACGGCTCAAGTGGGCGGGTTCACGGTGGCCAACCTGGTCGGCAACCGCCGCTTCGTGGCTTCGGCCGGCTTGGCGAAGCGGGCGCTGGCCGTCTTCGTGCTCGCCAACGCCATCAGCGTGGTCTTGCCGAACCTCTCGACATTGGTCGCTACCAGAACCCTTGCCGGCGCGGCCATGGGCCTCCTCACGTGGATTGCCTGGGCCGACAGCGCCACCGACGGCAAACGTCGAGGCGAGATTGCGGCCATTGGCCCGCTCTCAGCGGCCATCGCTGCGCCACTGCTGGGCATCGTCGCAACCGTCGGCGATCTCGGATCGATTTTCGCTCTGCTCACGGCGTTTGCGGCGATCGGGCTCGCTCTCCCGATTCACGTTGCCGAGAACAAGATCCCGACCAAACGCAATCCGATCAAGACCCCAGGCGTTCGACTCGTTCTTCTGAGCATGTGTGTCATGACGGGTGCGGCGTCAGCGGTGTTCGTCTTCGTGCGGGTGATCGCCGAGAACCTCGGAATGTCCGCGATGGCCACGTCGATCGCTCTGAGCCTCAACGCGCTCGCCGGGATCCCGGCGGCCCGCTTCTCCGGGCGCCGTCGACTCCCCGGCCTCTGGATCGCCATCATCGGCGGTTGTTCGCTTCTTCTGACTCAGACCAGTTCGCCGATCGTCTTCTTCGCCATTGTCGCCGTCTGGGGACTCGCCTTCTGGAGTGCTGTTCCCGAGATCTTCTCGATGCTCGCTGACCGCTCGGTGTTCCCATCTGATCGAGTCGGCGACGCTCAAGCAGCGATGGCATTCGGTCGAGTGATCGGCCCGAGCGCCGGCGGGGCCTTGGTGATGGACGGCTCGTTTACGACGATCGGCATCGTTGCCCTCGTGTTGTTGTTGGGGTCGGCCATCACCATCGAAGCGGTCGCCACGTCGCACCGCTGGCGCTGATCTCGACAGCGATCCAACGCTTTCGACGATCGGCGCTCTCGTTGATCAGAGCTTGGAAAAGAGACGAACCGCTTGCTCGGCTGCCTTCGCTCGCACCTCGTCGGGATCAACAGTGGTGACGGCACCATCCACGAGAACGTCGTTGCCATCAATGGTGACGTGCTTCGCTTGAACATTGGTGGAGAACGCCAGGTGCCACGGTTCCATGTGCTCGTACGACCATGTGACGGTGTCGTTCTTCGCCTCAGGGACCAACTTCCAGCCATTCTCGAGCCAAGACCACGCCGTATCCGGTGAGGTCTCCACGTCGACCGCGCGCCCGGCGACATAGGCAACGCGGAACTCGTCGAGCATGTCCGCTCCGATCCCGTCGGTACCGAGCACGATGTCGCAGTCGAATCGAGTGGGGTGGGCATAGCCGACGGCGTTGTTCATGTTCGAACGAGGGTTGTGGGCCAGCGTCCCCTTGATCTCGATGCCGTCCGGCAGGTGGACGCCGTGCACCAACAGCCAGTTGTCCTTGCTCCGCCGAGCCAGTTCTGCGCCGCCACCAGCGTCAGCGCTGCCCTCGGCCACATGCACATGCACACCGACACCAAACCGGTCAGCGAGATCGACAGCAGCGTCGATCGTGGAGAACTCGCACGTGAACGCGGCGTGAATGCCGACCATTCCTCGACCGCCTGCAGCCAGGAATCGCTCGTTCTCAGCCAGACCAGCCGCGGCACCCTCAGGGCCGTGGCGATCGGTGACGCCGTATGCACACACGACGCGCACCCCGACCTCGGCGCACGCGTCGGCGATCACGTCGAGGCTTCCCTCGATTGCGTTGGGGGATTCGTGGTGATCAACGATGGCGGTGCAGCCAGCCTCGAGCGCCTCGAGCGCACCCAGCTTGGCCGACCATTCGAGCATTTCGAGGTCGAGAGCGGTGTCGAGACGCCACCAAACCTGTTCGAGAATCTGCTGGAAGTTGGTCGGTGTAGAAGGGGGCGCTGGCATGCCGCGAGCCAGCGCTGAGTAGAGATGATGGTGTCCACACACCAGGCCAGGAGTCGAACCAGTCGTCATCGAGCCAACCTACCCGCGACGATCAGCGAGGTTCTCCTCATGTCGGTATCACTTGCCGTCGATAAGAACTAGGTGAAGAGGCGTGCGATCCAAGTGATCAAGTCCCGGCTGGAGGACATCGAGGTCGGTGACATCGTCAACCGATATCCCGACGCGGAGCAAGGCTGGTTCACAGTCGACGCGATCTCCACGCTCTTCAACGGACACCTCCAACTCGCAGACGACACCGAACAGCTCACCATTGCCGCTGGCCACAAGGACATGGTTGGCGTGCAGTTGGTCGAAGAAGTCGTCCTCGACGACCGAGGCGTCATCGCCCCGGTGGCTACACCAACGATGGTGGCGGCCCCAATGGCCCCACCCGCCGAGGTTCTCACCGCACCCGCCGAGCCTCCCGTGCCTCCCGATCAGCCCGACCTCGAAACACTCTCTGAGGCTGCGGCAACATCTGCTCCCGCCCGGGGCCCCGTCGATCTGGAGGCCGAAGCTGCAGCTGCAGCCGCAATCGCCACCGAGATGGACGCTCCACCTGCTGGCACTCCTCGGGGTGCAGTGCCTGGCGTCGACCTGGCACTTGTTGCTTCGCTGCTCGAGGATCTCGACGTCGGCGAAGCACCGGCGATCAGCGCCGTATTGAGCGACGAGCCAATGATGTCGGAACCAACACCGGCGCTGCCTGCCAACGCGATCGCCGTCGACGGCGGTGCGCTGCCCGAGAAGCCGAGTTACAAGAACCCGGTGGTCGTCCCCGAGGGAATCATGCTCCCCCGCCGTAGCCGGGCGGCCTGAGCAAACTGCATCGATCGCCAGGGTCCGCGCAGTGCGCCGAGGGAAACCTAGGCGACTTGCCGGATCTCCGACCCTCGATGATCTGACCGAGGTTGTACGTCGATTGCGACGGGCAGAGCGTTCTTCAAGGCCTCGACGTGGGTGATGACCCCGACCATCGAGCCCCGGCTCCGCAACCCATCGAGCACCGTGATTGCCTGATCGATCGCGTCGGCGTCGAGCGAACCGAAGCCCTCATCGACGAACAACGCATCGAGATGCAAACCGGCTCGCCCGAGCATGACGACATCGGCCAGGCCAAGGGCCAACGCCAGCGATGCTTGGAAGGTTTCACCGCCCGACAGCGACATGCTCGACCGCACTCGACCGGTGTGCGCATCGTCGACGACGAGGTCAAGGCCGTGCTGACCAACCTGGCTCGACGGGGCGTCTTGCACAGCGAGTCGGTAGCGCCCGTTACTCATCGTGGAGAGATGGAGGTTGGCGTGGTCGACCACGTCGTGGAGATAGACCGAGAGCACCCAGTTCTCGAGCGACAGTCGTCGGCTGTTCTGGCCCCGGACGACGCTGGCCACGCGCTGCAGCGTTTCGTGCTCTGTTCGTTGGTGGGCATACGTTGCGTCGAGCGCTGCGACATCGGCAAGGTCTGCCAGGGCACTCTGGACCGAGTGTTGGATGGTGTTCAACAGGTGGCCAACCTCTCGCTGGAGCTCTGCGGCTACCAACGCTGTGGCCGTGAGCTGATCGAGATCGGGACGCTGGTCTGGGAGATCTTGGATCTCCAATGCGGCGAGGGCGGCACGGTGAGCGGCCAACTCGTGGCTCCATCGGCCGAGGCTGGCTTCGTGTTGTTCGAGCGTCGCAGCTGGGAGGGCCGCAGCCACAGCGGAGGCTTCATCGTCGAAACCAGCGGCCTCGACGATCGCCAAACACGCCGCGTCACTCGCCGACAGAGCCGCTTCGATCCTTGCGAGGGTCATGGCGTGTTCCTGCCAAGCCGCCAGTGCTGATCGCAGCGACTGAACTGCCTCGCGTCTGACCGAGAGTTCCTCACCGTCGAGGACCACCTCGAGTTGCGCCTCGCTCGCGATGACGGCGGCGGCCAGTTGTTCGATGCGTTCGGTTGCCGTTGCCCGATCCACGGCCCGTTGCCTCGACAGCCGATCAGACTCGGTTCTCGCTTCGGCGATCTCCTCACGACGGGTCTTGATCCACGCCAGGCGATCGACCGCTTGATCAGCTTCTGCTCGCTGTTCAATCGCCACGAGCCGCTCGTGCTCGAGATCCTCACGTGTGCGGTCGGCCGCCTGCCCGAGCGCCCCTTCGAACTCGCGCAGTGCCAGCTGAACGTGGGCAACGTCGGCAGTCGCTCGCTCGACCGAGGCAACGGTGTCGGACAGGTGCGACTGCAACGTGGCTCTGGTCGCCATCAACTGCTCGCGGTGGTCCACCGATTCCTCGGCGAGAGCAAGCGCCGAGGTGGCGGCAGCGTTCGCTTCGACGAGGTCGCAGAGGGCGACCGCTGACAGCTGGGGGTCCTCTTCGATCAGGTTCGCCACCATGGCCCGCCAACGACTTTGCTCAGCGTCGGCCGCCGATGCAGATGCTGATGCGCGTTCGACCGCATCAGCATCGACAGAGCGCCCTTCGTGACCGTGATCATCGCCGGCGGGTGCGGGGTGCTGACACGATCCACAGACTGGACACGGGTCGTCTTCGACAAGTTGCGAGGCAAGGCGGGGTGCCGTCTGGCCGACGAAATCAGCAAAAGTGGCATCGGCGGCCGCCTTGGCAGCTTGGGCTGAGGTGGTTGCGACGCTGAGCTTCGATGTGGCGTGATCGAGCTCGGCGCGGCGTTCGCACCGGCGCTTCGTCTGTTCGGCGGTGAGTCGTCTGGACTGGACATCGTTGGCCAGGACCGAGAGCGCAGCGATCTCGCGGTCGGCGTTCTCGATGGCAGCCTGAGCCGCAGAGACGCCAACCTGAGCGTTGGATCGACGCTCGGTCAGCTGGGCGAGTTCAGCCCTGGCTGCATCGGCCCGATGACGGACCACCAGGAGCTGGTCGAGTGCCGCGATCTGGTCGATCAGCTTCGAGCGTTGACCCGCAACGATCTGGCGACGCCCTTCTTCTTCGACAAGCGAAGCTACTTCTGCCAACGATGTTGCCGCCTCGCCATGGGCGCGCTCTTCGATGGCGTTGAGATGCGCGAGGCGTTCGACAAGAGCTGATTGTTCGCGTTGGAGCTGTTCAACACGTTGGCGTTCCTCGGCGACAAGGTCGAGCGCTGCGCTACGAGCGGCGCTCCGGTCCATCAGGTCGGAGACGAGTGCCGAGGTCGGTTGGCCCGACTCGTTGTTCGATGGTTGACTCGACGATCCGGGTGCGACCGGATCGACCCCATCAGGCACGATGTCAGCGGGCAGCGCTGTCGGCAAGACACGTTGGCTGCTACGCCAGAGACCGGCCATCGTGTGTTGAGCGTGTCCAAGCTGCTCGCGACGAGCATGGCGATCGGCAGTGGCCGACTCGAGACCCAACAGTTTGCGGGCGGTCGCCGTGCGTTTCTCGACCGCCACCATGTCATCGGCCTTCGCGTCGAGAACGGCGAGCACGCGGAGTGTTTCGGTGCGCTGATCGATTGCTCGTCGTTGGGCCTCGGCTCGGTCCCGCGCCGAGCGGGCTGACTCGGCATCAACTCGACGCCGATCGACAAGGTCGCTGAGCCGAGCGACCGGTCCGGCCATCAGAGCGTCAAGGTCGGCAGATGGGTCGTCATCCACGACAGGAACGACTCGAGGCGCAGCCTCAGCTGAGTCGTCGAGAAGGGAAAGCTGCGTTTCGGTGATGGCCGCCGGAGCGATGTCGACGGCGATGCCCATGTCGGCGGGCAACTCAGCAATGGTGGTCTCGATGCGTTCGATGGCGTCGAGTGCGCGCTGATTGAACACCGCACGCTGTTCGTTCACCCCCTGGAGCGAGCGCTCGCCTTCTTTGGCCTGCTCGGCGAGGATGTCGGCGGCCCGATCGAAGACTTCGGAGCCAAAGAGGGTGCGCAGCAACTCAGAACGCTCGCTGGTCTTGGCGTTGAGCACCTCGGCGAACTTCCCCTGTGGCAGCAGAACAACCCGCTCGAACTGCTCGAGTGACAGGCCCACCAGTTCTCGACACCGAGCGGTGACATCACGGACCTTCGTGGTGTCGGGCTCCCAGGCGGATCCGTTCCAACCCTCGAGCACCGCAGTGGCTGGCTGCACGGTGGTGCCGACGCCGCGCTTCTTCTGCAATGTCTGCGATGGCTGACGAGTGATCCGCCAGCGCTGTCCTTCAGCATCGAAGACCAAGACAACCGAGCACTTGGCATGCGGATCTGCGTAATGCGATCGAACATCGCTGTGGGCAGCCCGAGCGCCAGACAGTGAGCCGTAGAGCGCAAAACAGATCGCATCGAAGATGGTCGACTTTCCTGCGCCCGTTGGCCCGGACACGACGAAGAGCCCGACATCAGCCAGGGGCTCGAAGTCGACCTCGGCGCGATCACCGTATGGGCCAAACGCGTGCATCTCCAGCAAGATTGGCTTCACGCGGCCCCGGCCTCGTCGCGGATCGTCTGCGCTCCCAAAGACGCCGACTCGGCTTCGCTCGGTGTCTCCTGAGATTCCCCCTGCGCCCGATGAATTGCTTGGTCCAACACGGCGGCGATGGACTCGCTTGCGTCAGCATTCGAGACCTCGGCCCAGAAGTCGCGCACCAACTCGGCCGGAGGACGGGAACGGACTTCGGCTGCGGTGAGCCGGTGACCGGACGGAGCCGTGCTCGCGACGCGGGCGATCTCGACAAGCCACGGGAACTTGGCTCGAAGCGCCCGATGAGCATCGGGGATCACGGCGGCGTCGGTGAGCTCGACTCGGACCCACGAATGCTCATCGCTCGGGCCAAGCATGAGCTCGTCGAAGGAACCGCTCACCGTGGCGACCGCTCGACCGACGTCGATCGGGATCTCGTGGGTGGTGACGGCGCCATCTGGCGCGAGGTCGATCGACACCACGACCTTCTGGTGGCGCTCGCCGAACGAATAGGGCAGGGGCGAGCCGGAATAGCGGATGCGCTCGGCACCAGACACGAGCTGGGGGCGGTGGAGGTGCCCCAGAGCGACGTAATCAAAAGGCTCGAAGATGTCGGCGGAGACCATGCCGCTGTCGCCAACGGCAAGCTCTCGTTCAGAGTCTGACGGTGCTGCGCCGGTGACAAAGGCATGGGCCAGCGCAAGGGAGCGAATACCTTCAGGCATGTCGGTGCTGGCCCGTTCGATGGCGTGTGCGAGAACGGCTTCGTGCGACAGCCGTGGCGAGGCAGATCCCTCGAGGATCTCCTGGCGAATCTCGATCGGGGCCATGAGTGGCTCGAGGAACGGCAAAGCAACAATGGCCAGCGGGCCGTCGCTGTAGTCGCGAATCGTGACCGTCGATGCGGCCCGATAGCCGCCGCGAATGACGATGCCACCTGCGTCGACAAGGCCATCGAATGCATCAATCCGCTCGCCACTGTCGTGATTACCAGCGATGGCGACGACTTCAGCTCCGACCGCCCGGAGGCGTCGAACAGCGTCGGAGAAGAGCGAGACCGCAGCCGCCGGCGGCACTGCCCGATCGTGGAGGTCACCAGCGATGACGACCAACTCGGCCTGTTCGGCCTGTGCGGTGGTGACAAGCCAGTCGACGAATGCCCGCTGCTCATCGAGCAGGCTGAAGTCGCCGAAGGATCGGCCGAGGTGCCAATCGCTTGTGTGCAGAATCCGCATACGAAGATCGTACGCAGGGGGTGTGACAGCCGGGTCGATGCTTGCACCTTCCGACCGCTCTGCACCCCGCTCGCATGGGCACGGAACGTCGCCTGAGCGGCATTCCGAACCACCATCCATGAGGAATCGAGATCAGGTGGCCTCGAGCGCGGCTTTCAGGTTGGCCATCGTGGCCTCGCAGCCACTCTGCAAGTTGTCGCGTCGGCCCTCGATCGTGCCTGGATAGACGTCGGGCAGTGCCAGCATCGGTGCATCGAATCGTTCCGTTACAACCGAACCAGCTCCATCGGACTCGATCGCGTAGCTCCAGGTCGTGGCGTGTTCGAAGCTCGGCGGCACCTCGTAGGCGAACGCACGCCCCGGTTCGAGCACCGTGACCTCGCAGTCGGCATGCCACTCGTAATCCCTGGCCTTGTTGTGGCCCCGGAACCTCACGCCGATTGCCAGTTCTGTCGCTCCATCGAGGAACTCGCAACGAACGTTCTCAGGGCTGAGACCAGGCAGCAGCTCGAGGTCGGTGAGATAGGCGTAGACCACATCGGGTGACGCGTCGACGCGAACAGACGCTGAACCGGTGGTTGCAGATTGGTCGGACATGGCGGCTCCTCAGGTTTGGGAAACCGGAGTCTGGTCGCTCACACCCCTCGCCGTCGACTTGTTCCGATCCCGATGATCGAAAGTGCGACTACCTTCGCCACCATGAACGGTGAAGTCACGGTCAACATGGGTGCCCCGATCGACGTGGTCTGGGATTTGGTCAGCGATGTGACCAGAATCGGCGAATTCAGCCCAGAGACATTCGAGGCGGAGTGGCTGGATGACGCCACCGATCCGGCCGTTGGCCATCGGTTCCGTGGCCACGTGAAGCGCAACCAGAAGGGTCCGACCTACTGGAGCGAGTGCGTCGTCACCGAATGCGAGACCGAACACATCTTCGGCTTCGCCGTGGTTCTCAACGGCAGGACGGTCAACAACTGGCGGTACGAACTCGAACCCGATGGCGAAGCCACAAGCGTGACCGAGTCGTTCCGGCTCGAGCCGACGCTCGCCAACAAGCTCTACTGGGCCGCCCTCGGCCGGCTGCGACTCAAGACCAACCTCGAAGGAATGCAAACGACGCTGGAGCGAATCAAGGCTGTTGTCGAGGCAACGCCGAACGCCTGAGCTCGCTTGGGGATCGGCCCATTGCAGCAGCGACTGGGCTCAGAGCAGCGACTGGGCGGCTTCCATGATCGTTGCGGAGGGGACTGGACGGTCGGCCCAGGGGTCGATGCCTGCTGCGAGTCGTTCGCCGATCGAACGCATCGTGATCATCCGAGGATGGAAGTCATCGGCCAACGCTTCCTCCCACGACAACGGTGCGGCGACGGACGCCTCGGGCACCGCTCGCAGTGAGTATGGCGACGCTGCGTGGGACGAATGACCGTTGCGCATGATGTCGATGAGGAGCCGCCCTTTGCGGTCCTTCTTTGCGAACTCGAGCGTGAACAGATCTGGTTCAGCCGCAACGAGGTCCCAGGCAACACGCTCGGCGAAGGCGCGGGTCGCGGCGAAACCAACGCCGGAATCGGCCGCATCGGTGACGTCGACGTGAATGTGGAGTCCCTTGGAACCCGACGTCTTCACTCTGGGCTCGAGCCCGAGGTCACCGAGTTGATCACGCAACATCCGAGCCGCGAGCTGCACCGGACCAAGATCCTTGGTGGATGGATCGAGGTCCCAGATGATCTCGATCGGCTGATCTGGGTCGCTTGCCGCGCTCAGCAGCGTGTGGAACACGATCGTTCCTTGGTTGGCCAGATAGACGAGGCCGTTGGCGTCGTGAATCACCGAATAGACGATCTCGCCTTGGCTCTTCGATGGGACGGCCAGACGTGAGATGTAGTCGGGCACATGAGCAGGAGTGTTCTTCTGGTAGAAGCCCTTTTTGTCGACGCCGCTGGGGAAACGTTCGAGCACCAGTGGCCGATCAGCCACTTCGGCGAGCATCTTGCTAGCCACGAGTTCGTAGTGGCCAACCATCTCGCCCTTGGTGCCCTCGATGTCAGCAAAGAGAATCTTGTCGAGGCTCGAGAGCTGCACCGTGATCGGGCTTTGTTCTTTTTCCACGTCAGTTGGCTCCTTGTCTGGCCGAAGGCCGAGAAATCGAGGGTGACGAACGTGCCCTGTCGAGTTCCACTCGCTGAATCCGACCTCGCACACGAGCCGTGGCTCGACCCAGCGTGCCATCCGCGCGTCGTCTGGTTCCACCGAGAACACCGATTCGGAAGTCTCGATGGCCGACAGTGTGACCCGCAACGCTCGAAGCGTGTCGTCGTCGAACCCCGTGCCGACCCTGCCGGCGTAGACGTGCGCTCCGTTGATCCGGGTGGCGAGCACCAGTGCCCCGATCCCGACGCGGCCGCCCCTCGGCGGCGTCCAACCAACGATCACGAAGTCGTCTCGCAGCAAGCACTTCAGCTTCAGCCACGATCTGGCTCGACCAGGCTTGTAGGCACCGTCGCGCTGTTTGGCGATCACTCCCTCCCATCCCTCAGCTTGGGCCTGGTCCATCAAGTCGGAGACGGCGCCGTCGAGGATGGGGCTGAGTTGTACCGTTGCACCGAACTCGAAACCATCGGTCAACAGCGCACGGCGTCGATCGAGCGAAATCGGTCGGAGATCGACCCCCTCCATCTCGAGTAGATCAAACGCACAGAAGCGAACCGGCACGGCTTCGACTTCGTTCGGCGAGGCCGGACGAGTTGCCGGACGTTGCTGCATTCGTTCGAAGCTGGTGAGTCCGCCACTTCGGTCGGCAACCGCCTCGCCGTCAATGACGAAGTTGGCGTACGGCTGAGCGGCGAGCGCCTCGGCCACCTCGGGATACGACGCGGTTGCGTCGAGGCCGTTGCGAGTCCGCAGTGTCACCTCGCCGTCGACACATAGGCCGACGAGGCGATACCCGTCGAGCTTTCGTTCGATCTGCCACTGGTCTCGATCTCGATCGATCCGAGGTATCGACTCGGAGTTGATGCTGGGCGAGGCCAGCATGACCTCGACCCTTTGTTTCACGCCGACTTGCGGGCGGGCGACTTCTTGGCCGCCGCTTTCTTCGTTTTCGCCTTCTCGTCGGCCTTCTCGTCAGCCTCCTGCGCTGGCTTCTTGGCCGACTTCTTGGCCGATGGCTTCGCCGGGGACTCCTCGCCGACGGTCGAAGTTGGATGCCGTTCGCGTGCTGCCTTGGCGGCGGCAACGCTTGCCTCGAGCGCAGCGGCGAGGTCGATCACTTCGGCGGTCGGCTCGTCGTCTTCGATCGGAGCAAGCTCTTGACCTTCGGCCTTCGCCTGGATCAGTTCCATCACCCGCTCGCGGTAGGTGTCTTCGAACTTCATCGGGTCGAATGCTTCGGTGAGCGACTCGATGAGTTGCTCGGCCATGGCCAGCTCGGCCGGCTTGACCACAACATCTTCGAGATACTCGAACGCTTCGATCTCGGAGAAGTCAGCGACCTCGTCGCCGTAGACCATGGTCGACAGCAACAACTTGCCGTCCGCTGCCCGCAGCGCGCACTGGTACTGCTTGGTGCGCATCACGAACGTGGCGATGGCAACCATGCCAGCGCTCTCCATGGCTTGCTCGAGCACGGCATAGGCCTTCGCCGAGAGCTCGTCAGGCGCGACGACGTATGCGCTGTCAAAGTAGAGCGGATCGATCTCGGACAGCTGCACGAACTCGGCGATGTCGATGGTGCGGCTCTTCTTCGGATCGAGCGACGACATCTCGTCGTCGGTGATCCTGATGTAGTTGCCCTTCGTGATCTCGTAGCCCTTGACGATTTCGTCGTAAGCCACTTCTTCACCGGTCTCGGCCGAGACCCGCTTCATCTTGATGCGGGAGCCGGTCTCGCCATCGAGCTGGTTGAAGGACACACTTTTCTTCCGAACCGCCGGGAACAGGCGAATCGGGATCGAAATCAGGCCAAATGAAATGGCACCGCTCCAGATCGGTCGGGGCACGACGAACTCCTTCGGTCAGCACTCCGCCGAACCGGGTCCTATTCATACAGGCGGATCGGACGAAGTCAATCGTCAGATCTCCATCGGCAGATCAACCCGGCTCACTGAGGAGGTCCCTCACACGAGCCTTCAGGCCATCGAGATCAGCCACGGACCTCTCGATCGCCCCCTTGGTATTGCAGAATACGAACAAGCAGTCGATCACCTTGCGGCCCGTGACGGTTTCGAGTGCCACGGCGTAGGAAGCCCCTTGGAGCTCATAGGCGGCGAGCTTCGCATCGATCTCGGCTTCTGATCTCGCCGAGTCGGTCTTGTAGTCGACGACGATCAGCCCGTCGGGCGTGTCGATGAGAAGGTCGACATAGCCCTCGATCACCCGGTCGCCCACCGGAGCAGCAACGAACAGTTCCTTGTGGTGGATCGCGCCGTTGCCAGCGGCGTCAACCGCCAACTGCACGGCATTGGATGCCAACGCCGAGCGGGCAAGCAACGCCACCACGCCTTCGTGTTCTGGGATGGCTTCAATGGCGCACTGCTGCTTGACGTGGAGGTCGAAATCGACCGGATCAGCCAGGTCGACCATCTGGAGGACGGCGTGGGTGGCGGAACCAATCGCCGAGCCGGCCCTGCCTCGACGTCTCGCCGGAACAACGCCATCCTCGGTCTGATCGGCACCGTCATCGTCGAAATCTGGCTCGGAGGTCGCTTCGGCGAGCGCTGCACTGGCAACACCAGTGGCCGAGACCACGCGAGGTGTCTGGGCCGAAGCAGCCAGGATGGCTCGGTCCCGCTGCCACCGTTCGCGATCATCGAGGGGGAACGGGATGGCCCGGGGGCCCGGAGGGGCGGCGGCGGGTTGCTCGCCAGGCTCGAAGGGGCGCCAGAGGTCCACACTGTCGACCTTGTTCCACACCACGCCACCGAAGCTGCCGGTCGCAAGGTTGGCCTTGTGGTGGGCAGACACGACGAGGTGATCTCGGGCGCGTGTCAGGCCGACGTAGAGAAGTCGTTGCTTCTCGTGTGCATCCATCTCGGACTCGACGGTCGAGGTGGCGTCGAAACCAAGCGTGGCCGCATCCTTGCGCACACGGACCTCGGGATGGTCGTCATCGTTCCAGAGCACTCCGATGCCTGGCCGGCGGCTGTCGAGCTTGGTGGTCAGCCCCGAGACGATCGTGATCGGAAACTCGAGGCCCTTGGACCCGTGGATGGTCATGATGCGAACAGCGTCGTCATCAGTCTCGGGGAGGATCGGCTCGTGCACTCTCGCGAGGTCGGCCCCCTGCAAGGCAGCCCAGTCGAGGAACGCCCGAAGATCGCCACCGACCGACTCTTCGAAGGACCGCGCCTGATCGAGCAAGAACCGCAGTCGCCGCCACACATCGGCTGGCCGGACCGATCCGAAACCGAGCATCGCCGCCGATCGCTCGCGAAGCAGTTGATCGAGCAGCGCCGACGGCGAGGTCCACCACCGGGCCTCCCACAGCGACCGGAGCGAAACGAGCGCCAGGCGTACCGGGTGGTCGTTCGCTATCTCGGTCGGAATTCCGTGGCGCAGATCCCACTGACCGCCGTTCGCTACGAAGGTGAAAAGGTCGACGTCTGAGCAGGCGAACAGCGGCGACCGCAAGGCGGCAACGAGGCTGAGCGCATCGGTCGGGTCATCGACGGCACGGAGTGCGGCCAGCGCATCGCTGACTTCTTGGGTGGCATAGACGAGGGTTCCGGTCGACAATCGGTAGGAGATGTCGGCCTCGTCGAGCTCGGCCCGCAGGAACGGCAGCGAGGTGCGCGTGGGCACCAGGATGGCCACGTCGGACAACTCAGGCGCACGCCAGCCGCCGTTACCGTCACCGACTGGCCAGGCTTCTGGCCTCGCCAGGATGTCGGTGAGCACCGCTGCGACATCGGCAGCCTCGAGCTCACGCAACTCGGCGGCCTTCACCTTCGGGTCGGCATGGCAGCCGCCGAGCAATACGGGACGATGGTCGACGCCCGAATCAGCCGGGCGGAACGCAACCAGCGGTTCGTACGCCGGCTGACGGTCGCCGTCACCGAAGCCCATGAGTTGGGTGAACAACACATTGATCCAGAGCAAGATCGGTTCCACCGTGCGGAAGTTCGTGGTGAGCTTGGCGTAAGTGCCGTCTGGACCGAACCGCTCGCGAGCTCGGAGGAACAAACTGATATCGGCACGACGGAATCGATAGATCGACTGCTTGGGGTCGCCAACGAAGAACAGTCGCCCTGCTTCAACGTCGAGCGCTTCCCAATCCTCGGAGCCGCTCGACACCGCGGTCGCGATGCGCAGGGCCAACTCGATCTGGATCGGGTCGGTGTCCTGGAACTCGTCGAGCAACAGGTGCGTGTAGCGATCGTGGAGGGCCAAGCGAGCTTCTTCGCTGGTCCGCAGCATCTCCCTGGCGAGCACCAGCAGGTCGTGGAACTCGAGACCACCATCGGCTCGGCGTTGTTCAGCTGCCGCGAGACAGTCGGCCGCCATCGGTATAAGCAACCGCTCGATCACCGCAGCCGAGGCATCGGCCACGATGGCTGTTCTGGCTTCGTCGAGCTCGACGATGAGTTGTTTGAGACTCGGGAGGTCGTTCCAATTCTTCTGCTTGCCGTTGCCTTTCGTGAACTTCGGTGTCTCGGCCAGCGCCGCCAGACGGCGCTCGGGGTCTTCGATCTGGCCAAGACGTGAGAGTTCTGGAAGCAGCTTCAGCGTGAGGTGGTCGTAAAACAGGTCGGTTGGGTCCAAGCAACTGTCGAGACCATTCGACAAGCCGGCCGCAGCGGCGTCGAACGCCGTGAAGTCGGCAGGTGGCAGTGGCGCCGATGGCTCGTCTGCCAAGGCAGCGAGCGGCCCGAGCCGATCGAAGTTCTGGTTGAAGTCGATCGCAACGTCCTTGAGCGTCGCATGCTTTGGATACGTCGGCTCCAACGCAACATTCAACAACGCTGCCCGCACGAGCACCTGCTCGTTCGCAGGGTCCTCGTAGAGCTCGTCGACGAAACGGCGCCATCGATCCTCGTGAGCCAGCTGTGACGAGACCTCGTCGAGCACGCGCACTTGCGGAGGCAAGCCAGCGGCAACAGCGAACTCGGACAAGATCCGACTGGCGAAACCGTGGAGCGTCGAGATGGCGGCGAGATCGGCATCGGCGATGGCTTGGCTGGCGCGATCTCGATGATCTACCGATTCCACTGCGTCGTCGCGGAGCTGCTCGAAACGAACACGGATGCGGGATTGGAGCTCAGCGGCAGCGGCCTCGGTGAAGGTGATGGCGGCAACGTTCGCGAGTCGCACGTTCTGCACGACCACGAGGTTGACGATGCGCTCGACGAGGGCGCTGGTCTTGCCGCTTCCCGCACCCGCTTCAACGAACAGGGTCTGATCGAGCCCGACGCTGGTGATGAGATCGCGCGTCTCTTGATCGGGGGGATTCATGCGCCAGCCTCATTCCTGTCGTTGTTGTCACCGTCAGCTGCATCGGCCGGGTCGGCCCACACGAGGCCAGGTCGATGCGTCAAGCTGGGCTCCTTCGCCAATGCGTGCTCGCCTCGTTCACGATCGCAAACCGAATCGAAAGGGCAGTACGAGCAATTGTCGTTGGTGGCGCGGAATGAGCTCCATTCGCCCGGGTTCGTAGCGAACTCTCCGCCCTCGATGCCGTCCGCGATGACCGTGAGGACCTCGACCATGCGGTCGCGGCGATCGTCGGTCCATGGGTAACCGACTCTGGAGTGGTTCGCGGCACGATTCACGAGCCAGTAGTGAGCATCGACCTCATCGGCGCCGAGGAGCTGGCGAGCGGCTTCGGCATAGAGGCCAAGCTGAAGCGTCGTGCCCTCCCTGACGGGGTCTCCCTTGTCAATGCCCTTGTATTCCTTGCCCTTGCCCGTCTTGTAATCGGTGACGAAAGTCCGGCCATCCTCGCCGCGGTCGAGACGATCGGCCATGCCCCGAAAGCGCAGCGATCGCCCATCGGACAACTCGATGATCACCGGCGGGGCCTCCCGCATGCCAAAGGGGAGCTCGACCCCGACGGGTGTTGCCATCCGGGTGAGTCGGTGTCCGTCGTCTGCGTCGAGGAAGTCGTCGAGGAGAATCAGCAACTCATCGCGGGTGATCCGCCAACGCACGGGACGCCCGGTGCGCCCCTTCGCTTCGTACTCGTCGAAAACCTCCTCAGCCAGTGCGGTGACCCTCGCACGGTGAGCGCTGGTCCACGGCTGTGTCGGCAACGGCATCTCGTCCGCGTCGAGCAGTTCCTTGATGAAGCGCTCGAGTACTTCGTGGACGCCAGAGCCCTTGTCGAGTGGGGAGATGTCGACGAGCCGCTCGGGATCATCTCGCTCGGCCAGCCCCAGGGTGTAGGCCAGGAAGTAGCGATAGCCGCACGACGCCCAGGTCTGGAGACGGGTCGGCGACAGGGGTTCCTCGGCGGTCGAGCCGATCTCGTTGCCAGCGAGGTTGCCGTCCCACTCGGTGAAGGCAGTGCTTCGCCGCGCTCGACTTGCCTCGATGCCTCTGCGCGCCAAGTCGGCCGCTGGGTGCCCGATGGCGTCACCGCCGATCGCCACGTGTGCAGCGACCGCTGCCAGATCGCGTTCGACGAGGCTGGCGTGATGACGGGTCGAGGCAAGACCAGCCCGAAACGAAGCAACGTTGTCGACAATGCCATCGCCATCGCCTTCGGCCAGCTCGGCGAAATCCGTGGCTCGAATGGGCCGACCAGCCAACTCGCTCGCCGTATCCAGCAACCAGCGCGAGGCCAACGATTCGCGGCTGTTCCGTAGATCGCCGCGGGGCATCGCGATGCCCCGACGACCGACGGGCGCAGCACTCAACGCCGCAAGGAACTGACGATGCTGCTCACCGAGTTGACCAGCGCGGAGTTCGAGCTCACCACTGGCCAACGCACGGGCCATGTCTGGCAACACCGCGTCGTCACGACGGGGAGCGGGCAACACGCCTTCCCGGCATCCGAGCACGAAAACGGCATCGAGATCGTGCCCGACGGCGGAGCTCAGCGGGCCGTACACGACGCCGTTCCCAAAGCGACCAGAGCGGCCGCGGGCAACATCGAGTTCGGAGGTGACGGCCCGAAGAAACACATGATGGGTGGGTTCTGGCTCGATGTCGTCGAGGGTGGCCAAACGCTCGATCGCCGCTTCGACCCGCTCGAACGCTTCCTGTTCCGCCTCGGGCCACGCGGTGTGGCGATGGGCCGGACCAAGCAGATCCGTCAGCAACGCCTTGGCCTCATCTGCCTTCGCCGCCCAGCCGCTCGCTGCCTCGAGCTGCTGCATACGGGATGCCGTGGCCTCGATAAAGTGAGACATCTGATCGATGTCAGCTTGCTCTCGTGCTATTCGATCAGCCAGCCGTGGCTCGACATCAGACGCGAGCTGCGAGCCAAGCGTGTGGCGACGTCTGGCAATCTTGCTGTGCCAATCGGCGAGACCACCGACCACACCGATGTCACGGGTCAGACGCTCCCACGCCGACGGACGACAGGGTTCGCCTGCGACCCGGAGCGGGCCGCCACTGACCAACGCCATCACTCGGTCTCGCCGCCACCGCTCGCTCGGCAACGCCAGCGCTGACAGGATCGTGCGGCCGGGGACAGACTCGGCGAGGCGGGTCCGTGACGGGCCGTTGAAGGGGATCTCTGCCGCTCCCAGCTGCTGCTGCAGGATCCGGACGTAGGGATCAGGGGCCGCGTGGAACACGCCGATCCGGTCGAGGTCCACGCCGTCGTCGGCCAGCTCGACGATGGACCGGACCACAGCCCGCACCTCCTCGTCAGCATCGGTGACCGTGACGATCCGATCGGCGGTCACCGCCGCAATCGGCGACTCCGGGACCGACAACTCGAGATCGAACCCCGCAGCTGCGCACACGTCGCGCACCGGTTGGTCGGCGTCGTCGGCACCAGTCAGGCCGACAACTGCCGAGAGCCGCCCAACCTGGTTGAGAGAGCGCATGAGCCGCTGCAACGGCGACGCCATCGGCGCTGGCAGATACCAGATGATGGGGCCGAAATGTTCCGGGTCAACACCGAGATCGGTGCGACGAGCCGCAGCGGCGGCTACATCGGATTCGTCATGGAAAGCCGAGAGCAAGCTCTGGATCGAACGATGGAGTGCAATGACAGATCCCGCCGATGCCGAGGCGCTCGCTACCCGGTCGAGTGCCGCGTTGCTGACGTTGCTGAGCTCGCCTGTGAGCTGAGCGAGCGCTCGTTCGGTGGCATGGTGTTCGGCGACTGCGGCGAAGTGACGGGGATTGTCGGCCAGTGCCACCCTGACCGCAGCGCCAAGAACGGGGTTGGTCAGCGGGCGCCGGTCGCCGAGCCGGCCAGATGAGAGCAGCTCGGCCAGGCGGAAGGGAGTGACGAAGCTGACATTGGCGATGCCTGCCGGGCCGACGTCACCCGAGCCGAGCATCCGGCGGGCAACCAGCCCGGCAAAGTTCGAGGGAACCACGACCGTGACCGGTGCAAGAGCATCGCCAGCCTTGGTCTCAACCACGATGCGAGCCAGTGCCTCGGTGGCCGGTCGGCCGTATGGAGTAGTCACCACAGTCATGCGACGAAGACTAGATGAACAGTTGTGACACCCTCGTCAACCGGAGGCTGCAACCCTCGAAAACCGGCGGTCCAAACCCGAGGTTTGTGCCCTACTTTTTTGGGGGTGTCAGCCTCCGGTTTGGTGAGCGGTCAGGTGGCGTCGAGGTTGGGGCCGCGGCGGAGGTGGTGGCCTCCGTCGACGGGGAGGATCGTGCCGGTGACCCAACTCGAATCGTCAGACAAGAAGAACGCAATCGCGCTGGCTACGTCGTCCGGCTGGCCGTGGCG
>RCMY010001196.1_pt1 | contig 25074 bp, 28 predicted proteins | sample 2041341 | NCBI WGS metagenome assembly RCMY01 (sample SAMN09708234, study PRJNA481090) | Marine sediment metagenome, whole genome shotgun sequencing project.
CTCGTCGACGTGCTCCAGGCGGCAGGCGACCGGGCCGGGATGAGCGACGGAGAACGCATGCGCGGCGTGCATTCGTTCAACGACACCAAACTGCCTGGAGCGATCTTCTCCGGGGATGAATTGAGTTGCTCGGCCACGATCGTTGGGGTCGAGAAACGGCCCAAGCGCATCATTCGTGTCGATGCGCTGCCGCTGTTGCCCGTTGGCAAGGTCGACAAAATGGTGTTGCGCAAGACCGCTGCCGAGCAGATCGGCCCGGAACTTGCCGCCGGCGGTGCATAGCTCGCTGGAGAGAGCCAGGCCCGCTGGCATCGAGGTTCGACGGCGAGTGACTTCTAAACGGCTGCCTCTGAATCGCCCTGGGATCCGTGGAGGCTCTCGATCTTTGAAAGCGGATGAGAGCTATGAATACAGATGTGAAGCGCAAGCCGACAACGAAGCGGTATTCGCCTGAGGAGAAGGATCGTGCGGTCCGGATGGTGCTCCAGCTCCGCAAAGAGCTTGGCACCAAGCAGGGCACGGTGAAGCGTGTCGCTGATCAGTGCGGCATCGGGGTCGAGTCGCTGCGAACCTGGGTGCGCCAGCACGAGATCGATCACGGTGATCGTGCCGGCACCTCGACTGCTGAGGCGGTCCGGATCAAAGAACTCGAGCAGGAGAACAAAGAGCTGCGTCGGGCGAACTCGATCCTCAAGTCGGCTTCAGCTTTTTTCGCGGCGGAGCTCGACCGCCCATCGAAGTGATCGTCGACTACATCGACGAACACCGCCAGGAGTTCGGAGTTGAGCCGATCTGCCGTGTCCTCACCGAGGCTGGCGCCAAGATCGCTCCGTCCACCTATCACGCCCGCAAAACCAGGCCGATCTCGACCAGAGCCGCACGCGATGCAGTGTTGTTGCCGATGCTGCTCACATTGTGGATCGCGAACGAGAAGGTCTACGGGGCCCACAAACTCTGGAAGGCTGCCCGCCACGACGGACACAGCATTGGCCGCGATCAGGTCGCCCGGTTGATGCGTGAACTCGGCATCGAAGGCGTCTCCCGGCGCCGCCGAAAGGTGTTCACCACCGTGTCAGATCCTGATGCTGTGCGAGCACCAGACCTCGTCAACCGTGACTTCACCGCGGATCGGACTGACGCGTTGTGGGTCACCGACCTCACCTACGTCCCGACCAGATCAGGTATGGCGTATGTGTGTTTCATCGTCGACGTGTTCAGCCGCCGGATCGTCGGATGGACCGCAGCGGGCAACATGAAAACCCAGATGGTCCTCGACGCGTTGGAGATGGCGAGACGCTCCCGAGGATCCAAGCGCTTGATCGGCCTCGTCACACATTCCGACGCCGGCAGCCAATTCACCAGCGTGCGTTTCACCGAACGTCTCGATGAGATCGGAGCGAAACCATCGATCGGCACCGTGGCTGATTCCTACGACAACGCGCTCGCTGAGACCACCAACGGTCTCTACAAGACCGAATGTGTCTACGGGCCCGACGCCAACGGATGGGACGACGTCGACGAGCTCGAACTCGCCACCCTCAGCTGGGTCCACTGGTTCAACGAGCAACGACTCCACAGCCACTGCGGAGACATCCCACCCGCAGAATTCGAGCAAGCGTTCTACGCTGCCAAACAAGCCTCCCCAGCCGGGGTTGGAAACCAATAAGCAGAGCCTCCATCAAACCCAGGGCGATTCACTCTGTCCGATGACGGAGTGTGGTGCCGAGCCGTTCGAATCCGTTGCATCGGTCGGCTGGATACGCTCGCCTGGTGTTGGCCGCCGTTCGTGATGCGTTTGTCGGTGACGGCGAGTTGACAGAGCGCCAGGGCGCTTTGCTTCTGATCGGGTCGGGCGCGGTCTTCAGTGTGACTGCAATCTCGGTTGCTGCGGTCGACGAGGCCAGCAACTTCCAGTTCCTCACCTACCGGGGAGCGTCCACTGCGTTCGCAATGTTGCTCCTGATTCTCGCGAGGCGTGGTGGCCGGCGAGTGTCGTTCGCTGGGATCACACCCACGGTGTGGCTCGCAGGGTGCACGCTGGGCGGTACGTCGATGCTCTACATCCTGGCACTGTCGCGCACGTCGGCTGCGACCACGCTCTTTTTGCTGGCGGCTGCCCCGGTGTTCGCTGCGGTGGTCGGGTGGATCGTGCTGCGCGAGCGTGTGGAGCGAGTGACGGTGATCGCCATCGGGGTGACGCTCATCGGCGTGGCGATCACCGTGAGCGCTGGGCTCGACGTTGGTTCCGTGTCCGGGTTGCTCTTTGCCGGAGGCATCCCGGTGACGATCGGTTGCTACAGCGTGCTGATGCGCTCGGTCTCGGACGTCGATCCGGTGATCCCCACGCTCATTGCCGGCTCGGCGCTGGGCCTCGTTTCAGCCGCCATCGCCCTCACCCAGGGAGGGCTGATCATCAGCCTGCGCGATGCATCACTCGCTTTCGTGTCAGGAGGGATCGCTCTGGGAATCGGATTGCCGATGTTCAATCTCGGCCACCGATCGGTCGCCGCTGCACGCGTGCCGTTGCTGTTGATGACCGAGGTCGTGCTTGCTCCGCTATGGGTGTGGATCTGGCCAGGAGAGACACCGGGAGCGGCCACGCTGCTCGGCGGTGCGGTGATCCTCGGCGCTGTGACGTGGCTGATGCTCGTCTCGAAGCAGGCGCACAACACCGCACCCAGCAGCCGAGTCGCCGCCATCCCCGATGACTGAGTCAGGGACTGCGAGTGTTCGGAACAGCGGCTAGCTGAAGGCGCTGTGGCCGGTAATCGCCTGGCCGAGAATCAGGGTGTGGATCTCGTTGGTTCCCTCGTAGGTGAACACTGATTCGAGGTTGTTCATGTGGCGGATCACTGGGTACTCAAGCGTGATCCCGTTCGCGCCGAGCACCGATCGGGCTTCTCGGGCGATGTCAAGTGCGGTGCGGACGTTGTCGAACTTTCCGAACGACACGTGCTGCGCCGTGGCCTCACCTTTGTCCTTCATCCGTCCGATGTGGAGAGCAACGAGCAGGCCACGGTTGATTCCCACCATCATCTCGACGAGTTTTCGCTGGGTGAGTTGGAATGATGCGATCGGTCTACCGAACTGCTCACGGCCTATCGCATAGTCGAGCGCTGCCTCGTAGCAGGCACGGGCGGCGCCCATCGATCCCCACGTGATTCCGAAGCGGGCCTCAGTGAGACACGACAGCGGGCCCCGCATCGACGCGACTCCGGGCAGCACCGCCTCGGCCGGTAGCCGGACGTCTTCCATCACGAGTTCAGACGTGTGCGAAGCTCGTAGGGAGAGCTTGCCGTGGATGTCGGGTGCTGAGAAACCAGGGGTGTCAGTGGGTACGACAAAGCCGCGGATGCCTTCGTCGGTGCGGGCCCACACGATTGCCACATCGGCAACCGAACCGTTGGAGATCCACATCTTGGTTCCGTTGAGGACCCAGTCCGAGCCGTCACGCTTGGCGTTCGTGCGCATGCTCGATGGATCAGACCCAGAGTCGGGCTCGGTGAGACCAAAACAGCCGATTGCCTTGCCAGCGGCCATCTGGGGCAACCATTCCTGCTTCTGCTCCTCCGATCCGAACTTCCAGATCGGGAACATTGCCAGAGAGCCTTGGACCGAGACCATGCTCCTCAAGCCGGAATCACCCGCTTCGAGTTCCATGCATGTGATCCCATAGTCGACCGAGGACGCGCCGGCGCACCCGTAGCCCTCGAGGTGCATGCCGAGTAGACCGAGCTTCCCGATCTCCTCGGCGAGTTCACCAGGGAGAATTCCTTGCTCGAACCACTCGGCGATGTCAGGCAGCACGCGGTCGCCGACGAATCGTCGAACCGTGTCTCGCAACATCAGCTCTTCGCCACTCAGAAGCGCATCGATGTTTAAGAAGTCGCGCGCATTGGGCGGTGTGGTTGCGGTCTCGGTGCTCATGATGTGCCTCGTTTTCGGAGTAGGGGTGTACGTCGATCGATCACTCGAGCACGATCGACTCGGCGACTCGACGATAGACAGCGAGTTCCTCGTCCATGTCGTTGGTCACCACCTGGAGACACACGTGATCGGCGCCAGCCTCGATGTGGTCCTGTACTCGGCGCTCCACGGCTGCTTCATCACCGATGGCGAAGACGGCATCGATCAGCCGGTCGCTCCCACCGTTGGCGAAGTCGGTCTCGTCGAATCCCAATCGCTCGAAATGGCGCCGGTAGTTCGGCCACGCCAGGAACCTCGTGAGGTTCTCCCGAGCGCGAGCTCTGGCTTCGGCTCGCGGGCCGAGAATCACGCCCTGCTCGACGGCGAGCAGCTTGCCTGGGCCGAGCTTTTGCCTCGCGGCGTGAGTGTGTTCGGGCGTGGCGAGAAACGGATGAGCCCCATCGGCGAACTCTGCCGCCACATCGAGCATGCGTGGGCCGAGCGCAGCGACGAGCACAGGCGGCGTCCATCGAGGTCCGAAGCCATCGAAGTCGGCGGCGTGCATCGCTTGCAGATACTCACCCATCGCGTGCACCGGTCGGCGATAATTGTGGCCACGAGTCAACGCCGTGCGCTCGTGGCTGATGCCGACACCGAGGAGAAACCGCTCGGGATGGGCATCACCGAGCGTTCGACCGGCATTCATCATGGCGGCAGGGTCTCGGGCCCAGACGATGGCGATGCCGGTCGCGACCGTGATGGACGTCGATGCTCCGAGGAGCACGGCCGAGAAGGTGAGGACGTCCTTCCCGAAGGGCGATTCGGGAACCCAGACCGAGCGGTATCCCAACGCTTCGAGCTCATTGACAACCTCGATCGCCTCGCCTGTGGGCCGGCGTTGAAGGCGCCCACTCCACGCACCCACTCGGCCAAGCGGCGGCCTCGTCGAACGCGACGCGGACTCAGCCACCGGTGATCGCCCGGCCAGCGAGGTAGCCGAGACCGAGCGCCGCCAACAGACCGTTGCCAGACAGATACCCCGCCGCACCGTTGCCCGAGATTCCGGCTGCTGCGCCACCAGCGGCGTAGAGCCCAGGAATTGGTTCGCCATCGCGGAGCACGTTGGCCTTGCCGTCGACGCTCAATCCGCCTTGGGTGTGAAAGAGCGCTCCCGTGACCTTCACCGCAGCGATCGGCGTGCCGAGTTCATGCGGCCAGTGCGATCGACCGAGCGGATCCTGCGCCACTCCGCTCGTGAACGACGATACGGCAGTGAGCGTGTCGGCGATCGAGGCTTCGTCGCACCCGATCAGATGGGCCAGATCGGCGGCGCCATCGACCCATCGAATGCCGTCGGCTTCGACCAGTTGCTGGTAGTCAGCGAACGGAAGTGCACCCTCGTGGACCTTCTGGTCATAGATCATCCATGCGATAGCGCCGGGTTGAGCGAGCACCTGAACACCGAACTCGGAGTATCCGGTCGTCTCGTCGCCGAATCGTCCGCCGTCGCTGTTCACGAGAAACGCCCCGTTCATCATGGCGGTCCAGGTCACCAGAACGCCGTGCGGAGTCGCGACCGAGCCGTGCCCTTGGTAGGCATCGAGGAATCCAACGTCCACGCCGAGCCGCTCGCCGATGTCGAGCGCGTCACCAAGACTGTGGTCGCCGCCGAAGTAGAGCCCCTCACTCACCTCCGGGATGTGGCGCGCCACGCGCTCGACGCTTGCCCCGAAGCCGTTCGTGGCGAGCACCACCGATCCGGTGCTGATCTCCTGCTTGGTTCCGTCCGGCGACTCGGCTCGGACCAGCCAGCCATCATCAAGCGGCTCTAGGTCGACCACCCGAAGAGGAATGACCATCGTGATGCCGCTGCGCTTCTCTGCCGCTTCCAGTAGATGGCGGTGCATCGTCCGCCCGGCACGGTCGTGGACACACAGGTGGCGCTTGCGCGAGTGCCCGGGGAACACCGCATCGGTCAGTAACTCAAGAGGCATCTCACAATCGTCGGCGAGGAATTCGGAGAGATCGCGGCCGACGTCGACCAGAGCTCTGGCAACCACCGGGTCGGCTGAGCCCTTCGTCTTCGCCATGATGTCATCGAAGAAAACGTCCGGCGAGTCGTCGTCGATGCCGAAGGCCTCCTGCCAGCGGCTCCCAGCGACCGGAATCATCGTTGTGCTCATCGACGTGTTCGAGCCATGGCGAAACGTCGACGCCGCTTCGAGCAATGCGACGGTCGCTCCACCGTCGGCGGCTCTGATCGCTGCTGCCAGGCCTGCCGCACCTGCTCCGGCGACCACGACATCGGTATCTCGTTCACGTTGTGCCATCGGCGCACCTTAGGTCACCGACGACAGCACGCTCCTGCTCGGATACTGTCCCGCCGTGACCAGGATCCTTGTGCTCGCACCTTTTCCGCTCGACGCAGAGCAGCTGGCGCTGCGTGCAAAACAGGTCGATGCCGCTCCATTGCCCGAGGGTGTTGTTGTCGACTTCAAGCCGACGAAGGCTGCGCCGGCGAACTATGTCTCGCACCACGACTACGTGATCGCCGACGTAGCGCTTTTCGAGTCAGGCTTGCAGGCTCAGGCCGACGGATACGACGCGGTATGTATCGACACTGTCAGCGATTCTGGGGTGAATGCTCTTCGGTCGATGCTCGACATCCCTGTTGTGGGGCCGGGACGATCGCAGTACGCGTTGGCCTGCATGCTCGGCCGACGCTTCGGGATCGTGACGATGTGGAAGCAGTGGTTCCCGCTGTACGACAAGATCCTGTCCGAGATCGGGCTGGCTGATCGGTGTGCCGGGATTCGTTCGATCGACGTCGCACCGGACAACCGAACGCTTCTGGCCGGGAAGGACCACGCCTTGCCCCTCCTGCTCGATGCGGCTCGAACCCTCGTGAGCGAAGACGGCGCTGACGTGATCTGCCTCGGTTCGACAACCATGCACGAGGCCCATGCGCATCTTCAGGCGAACCTCGATGTGCCGGTGATCAACCCTGGTCCGCTCTCGTACTTCATCGCTGAGGCGCTGGCCGACTTGGGCTTGACCCAAAGTAGGTCTGCGTACCCGCCGCCGCAGGCCCCGAAGCCCGAGATGGTGCATGCCATGCTCGATGGCGCAGCCCGCTCGGAGGCTTCGTCGTGACGAGGATTCTGGTTCTTGTACCTTTTGCTCTCGACGCCGAGCAGATTTCCAATCGGCAGGCACAGACCCGTGAGATCTCGCTACGACCGGGCGTGACCTTCACCTTCGAGCCAGTGAAGGCCGGGCCAACCAGCTTCACGAGCCCTCACGACTGGATGCTTCTCGACATCGCTCTGTTCGAGGCCGGCCTCGAAGCCCAGGAGCGCGGATTCGACGCCGTGGTCATCGACACGGTCAGCGACTCTGGCGCTGATGCGCTCCGCTCCGTCCTCGACATTCCCGTACTCGCTCCAGGGCGGGCTTCAATGATTTTCTCACTGACGCTCGGCCGCCGATTCGGCGTCATGGCCCAGTGGGAACCAGCGCTTGCGCGTTACGAGAAAGTGCTCGACGAATGGGGGCTGAGGCCTCGGTGCGCCGGCGTGGAACACTTCGGCACGCCTCCGGATTTCGCAAACCTGATCGCCGGCAAGGAGGACGCAATCCTGCCGAAGATGGAAGCCGCATGCCGGCGTTTGATCGAACGTGGGGCCGATGTCATCTGCCTCGGTTCGACCACAATGCACCAAGCGCACGGTCACCTCGCCTCTGTGCTCGACGTGCCGGTCGTCAACCCCGGACCGCTGTCGTACAAACTCATCCAGATGATGCTCTCGCTTGGCCTCTCACACAGCAGAGCCGCCTACCCGAGACCTTTGGTCCCGAAACTGGGCATGGTCCACGCCATGCTCGAAGCAGCTTCGGAGCTCGACCATGGCTGACTCCGTCGATCCTGCACCAGGACCGGAAGAAATCGTGCGCACGTTCCTGAGACTGATGGAAGCACGCGACCTCGACGCTGCTTCCACCCATCTTGCCGATGGCGTGAGCATCGTCTTCCCCGGCGGGCGTGTCTTCACGAGCCTGGCCGAACAAGTCGCGTCGTCGGCCGGACGGTTCCGAGGCGTGACCAAGACGTTCGAACACTTCGACAGTACATCCGGCTCTGGTCAGGACATCGTGTACGTCCTCGGAACGCTCCAGGGTGAGGCGCTCGACGGCAGCGCGTTCGAGGGCGTCCGCTTCATCGACCGGTTTGTTCTCGAAGACGGACTCATCGTTTTGCAGATGGTGTGGAACGACCTCGCTGAATCGGACGTGCTTTCGCGCTGATCAGAGCCATGCCGAGTTGGACTCGATCCAGCTGAGGTACGCGTCAAAGGCATCCTCGTGTTCGGACCACAGGTCGCCACCCAGCTCCGCTCGGATCCGAACACCCGATACCTCCGCCCTTCTGAGACGAGGGTCGGCGTCATAGCTCACCGTCGCATCTTCGGGCCCCTCGACGGCGAGAAACTCGGCGCGGGGAGCGAACCTCCGAAGACGATCGATGAGTTGGGCGATCGAACCGCGTTCGCCGGGGCACACGTTGTAACAATCGAATCGAGGTGCTGGGCCGACGGCCAATCCCACCAGGGCCCGGGCAGCCTCGGGCCCATAAACCCAATTTCGAGGTGCATCCTCGACGTACCTGCAGGTCTCGCCGTTGCGGCCGTCGCGAACGAGTTGCAGCATCGGGCTCATGAAGTCACGTGCGCCGGTCGCGTACTCCCAAGGTCCGAATACTGCGGACAGGCGCCCGATCACGACGGCGACCTCGTGGAGTTCGCCGTGTCGTCGTACAAGCTGCTCGGCTCCACATTTTGTGATTCCGTAGAGCCCGACCGGATGGACCGGAGTGGTTTCATCGAGGGTTTCGGTGCCGAAAGTCGCAGCGCCGTACACCGCGCCACTCGACACGTACACGAACCTGCTGACGTCGCTTTTCGAGCACGCATCGAGCACTGATTGAGTCCCGCCGACGTTGACATCGACGATGGTGCGGGCCTGAGATCGCTCCCGATCGACTCCTGCGGTGACGGCGGCTGCGTGGATCACCACATCAGGCCGGTGTCGGGCAACGACGTCGCCAACCGCAGATCCGTCGCGGATGTCGATCTGCTCGAAGATCGGCGCCGCCTCGATGTGCAAGAGCGACGTGGTCGCAGCCTCGGGAATGGGGCCGTTCGCCACACCGACGACGTGGTGTCCAACGGCTGCAAGAGCGTGCACCAGATTCAGCCCGATGAATCCCGTGGCACCAGTGACCAAGACCGTTTGGCTCGAGTCAGATCGCACGGCCGACCTCATGACCCTCGAACACGGCCTCGAGCGCAGTGCGCGGTGCCAAGGCATCACCAACAACCGTCCGTGAGACTTCCGAAGCCGACAGGTGATCGAAGAGTTCGGCGCGTGCGGACGGGATGCCGGCGGCGATGACCACGTCAGCCGGAATGGACTCGACCATGCCGGCCGCAAGGTCTTCCACGATGAAGGTGCGCCCGTCGAACGACCGTGCCTGTCGGAGCGGCATGATCGCAACGCCTGCGGCTCGTAGACGAGCGGTCAGCGCCGTCTTGCTGTACCGACTGACCTTCCATGAATAGCCCGCCACGGGTGTCACGTAGGTGACGTTCACGCCCAGGTCAGCGAGGTGCTCGACCACGCTTATCGACGCCCAGTCGCCGAGCAGATCGTACATCACCAAACGCTGCGTTGGATCGATGTCAGCGTCGAGCGCATCCTCCAACGTGCGTCCCGAGCCCCCTTCGGGGAACTCGACTATGCAGTGCCGGGCTCCGGTAGCGACCACCACGTGATCGACGCCACTCTGCAACGCATCCGGTGTGAACGAGGTCCTCGTTCGGATCGTCACACCGTGCCGGTCACAGGCGGCGATCTGCTGGTCGATCATCGTGAGGAAGTCGTGCCGCTTCGGCATGCGTTCGAGCCATCGCATCTGGCCGCCGAGATACTCGCTGCTCTCGAACAGCTCGACCACGTGCCCGCGGGCTGCAGCGACCCATGCCGCCTCGAGCCCAGCCGGGCCCCCGCCGACGACGACGATCCGCTTCGATCTTTCAGCGGGGTCGAGTGCGGGATCGGTGTTCCGGCTCCGCTCGCGACCGACGGTCGGGTTCACGACGCAGGTGATTGGCAGGCCCTTCTCCAGGAACCCCGCGCATCCCTGGTTGCATCCGACGCACGAGCGAGTCTCGTCCACCCGTCCGGCTCGGGCCTTGTTCACGAGCGCGGGGTCAGCCACATGGGCACGGGCCATGCCGATGAGGTCTGCACCGCCGGCACGGAGGACGGTCTCGGCATCGCTGATCGAACGAAACTTGCACACTGCCATGACCGGCATCGTGTGCCCGGCAGCTCGGAGGCTCGTTCGGATCTGGGGAGCCAGGTGGCGGAACGCATCCATGGGGAAGGTCATGTCGGCCATCTGGGTCGAAAGCGAGTAGCTGCCGTGGTAGGCCGAATGCGACACATTGACGAAGTCGATCGGAACCTGTCCCACGATGATTGGCACAATTCGCTGCATGTCCGACAGGGTGAGCCCGCCCGGAGCGTACTCATCGGCGCTCACTCGAATCCCCATACACACGCCCGGGCCGATCTCGTCGCGAACAGCGCTCAGAACCTCGATGGCGAAGCGCATTCGGTTGGACTCGGAACCGCCGTACCCGTCGGCGCGTTCGTTGGTCGCGGGCGACAGGAACTGTTGAAGGAGATGTCCGTGCCCGACGTGGACCTCGAGCCCGTCGAAGCCCGCCGCCAGGACGTTGCGGGCACTGAGCACATGGCCATCAACGACCGCTCTGATGTCGTCCTCGTTCATGACGTGGGGCGCCGGCGACGCGGCGTCCCATGCGATCGGCGATGGTCCCCAGGATGGAAGACGCAGCGCATCTCCATCGATCTGGCGTCCGAGGTGGATGATCTGGCCGAAGATCTTCGTGCCGTGTGCCTGGACGGCGCCGGCAACGTCTGACAACGGGTCGACGCAGCGAGGGTCGAACGCTGCCAGGCCCTGCGCCCGGCCGAGACTGGTCGGGTGAACCCGAAGCGACTCCATGATGATGAGGCCGACCCCGCCGCGGGCCCGCGCCTCGTGATAAGCGACGTGGGTGTCGGTCGGCATGTGATCGAGCCCAAAGTTCGTGGTGTGGGCGGGCACGAAAATTCGATTCCGAACCTCCACGTTCCCGATCCGTGTCGGCTCGAAGGCGGAGAAGAACGAAGACGTCGGAGATGCGTCGTCGTTGTTGACATTGACCTTCATGCCCGAAGAGCCTAGGTTCACGTCCGTGATGCGGACAAGTGACTGCATCGTGGACGCTCATGGCAGACGGACTTCGAGGAGGCCTGTGGCAAAATCCGACGATTCCGACGTAGGCCTCATTCAGTCTGTCACGCGGGCATGCGATGTCCTGTTCGCCATCGCAGGGGCCGAGCACCCTCTCACCGTCGTTTCGCTCTCCAAGATCCTGGACCTCCCACGACCCACGATTCATCGAATACTGGGCACGCTCGTGGCTTCCGGGGTCGCTGCTCGGGTCGACTCCGGCAAGGCATACGTTGTCACACCGAAACTCGCGCTCGCTACCGCGGCCAACACACGCACGGCGACTCTCGCCGACCTTGCTACTCCCTATTTGCATCGCCTGGTCGCGATCGGCGAGGAGACCGCCAGCCTGCACGTCAGAGTCGGCGACCTCCGTGTGTGCGTTGCCGAGGTAGAGGGGTCCCGGGGAATCCGCTGGGTACGAGGCAGGGGTTGGAGCGCTCCGATTTGGTCGGGGGCGGTAGGCAGGCTTCTGTTCGCCGAGCTGCCTGAGGCAGAACGCAAAGAGGTTCTCACCAGACAACCGCTGCATGCGCTCGCCCGCAACACCGTGGTCGATGAACCAACGCTGTGGACGTTGCTCGAGGCCGTGGGCGACGACGGCTGGAGTTGCAGCGAGAGCGAGACGGTCGACGGCGCGGCGGCAACTGCGGCGCCGGTCATCGGAACGGACGGGACGGCCATCGGTGCGCTCAGCCTGTATTCGTCCGCAGATCGACTGCCCCACATGGTCTCGCTGGTCAGCGTTCTGCAAGAGTCTGCTCGGCAGCTGAGTAGTGCCTGGGCGACGGTCTCGCCGTTCACGGCTGTGAGCCGTCTGACACACGATCTTCAAAGCGCAACGTAGGGGAGCGATCAGGCCATGACACAAGTACTTCGCCATCACACAAACAAGGGGAACAACATGACAGCACCAACCAGCACATGGAGGAGACTGGCGGCGTTGCTTGCAGCGCTCGCTCTTCTCGCAGCAGCGTGTGGAAGCGACGACGCTACAGAGACGACCGAGGCCGACGACGCCACGGAGACGACGGAGGCCGACGACGCCACGGAGACGACGGAGGCCGACGACACAACCGCAGCGGGTGTTCCGGATCTCGTCGAAGACGGCAAGTTGATCGTGGTGACCACGGGCAACTTCCCGCCGTTCACGTCGATTGACCCCGATTCCGGCGACAACGTTGGCTATACCATCGACATCGTTCGCGAGGTCGCCGATCGACTGGGACTCGAACTGGAGTTGCCCACCGTCGACTTTGTCGCCGAACTCGAAGGCCTCTCGCAAGGCCTCTACGACATTGCCGACTCCGGCATTTGGCCGACGGCCGAGCGCCAGGAGAGCTTCTTGTTCTCCCGGCCGATGACATCAACTGGCATCGTGGCCCAGGTTCGTGCCGAAGATGCGGACTCCGCGGGGCTCGAGGATCTGACCGGTATGAACGTCGGCGGCATCCAAGGCAGCTCACAAGAGGCCTACATTCTCGAGAACGAGGCAGAGCTCAACTACGCCGAGTACTCAGGCTTCACTGGCGCTGGTGAGGGACTCACCGCACTCAAGCAGGGTCGCGTCGACGTGTTGAGTCAGGACACGCTGGTGGCCGGTTTCGCATCGGTCAATGATCCCGAACTCGCCGTCGCAGGCCCAACCGTTGCCGCCCATCCACTGTCCCTGGCATTCCAGCTGGGAATGGAAGGCAAGCGTGATGCCGTCGACGCCGCACTCAACGAGATGATCGCCGACGGCACATTGGCCGAGATCCAGAAGAAGTGGTTCAACAGCTGCATCCCTGTCCCCGACGACAACGACCAGGAAGGTCCGTACACCACCCTCCCGGCCGGCTGCTAGTCGAACGGCTGTGGTGTCGGCGGTCGCGTTCTGTGCCCGCCGGCACCACCGGCACTTCTTGAGAAACTCCCTGGAGACATCCCGTTGAGCGACTTCGACTTCGACATCATCAGACGGTCATGGCCGATCCTACGTGACGCAACCGTGGTCTCGATTGAGCTGTTCGCTCTTTCGCTGTTCCTTGCCACCGCCGTCGGCCTCATCGTGGCGCTGATGCGCATGTCCAAGCTGGCACCCCTACGGTGGTTTGCCGCAATCTATGTGTGGGTCTTTCGCGGACTTCCCGCGCTGGTGATCCTGTTCTTCGCCTTCTTTTGGCTCGGCAACAGCTTGGGTCTCACGCCATTCCAATCCGCGGTTCTCGGGTTGAGCGCATCGTCGGGCGCGTACAAGGCCGAGATCATCCGAGCCGGCCTGCTCGCCGTAGACCGGGGCCAGTACGAAGCTTCAGAGGCACTCGGGTTCACAAAGGCGCACTACATGCGGCGGATCATCATTCCGCAGGGAATTCGGGTGATGATCCCCAACTACGTCAGCAACTCGACCCTGCTCTTCAAGTCGACATCGCTGGCCACCGTGATCGGCTTGAGCGAACTCACCGGTCGGGCTCGGCAGCTGGCGAACTCGACCTTCCAACCCATCGAGATCCTCGCAGCAGCGGGCGTCATCTATCTGGCGCTCACCTCGTTGATGACGCTCTCGCAAGGTTTCTTCGAGCGACGCTTCGCTCTGAAGGCGTAGGCGGCACGCATGGACCTTGGCTTCGTCATCGAGATCATGCCAGACATCCTCAAGGGGCTCTCGACCACGGTGAAGCTGTTCTTGTGGTCGACGCTGTTCTCTACTCCCGGAGGGCTCGTACTCGCGCTGATGCGCATGTCGCCTCTGGCACCGTTTCGTTGGATTTCGGGGGTCTACAGCTGGCTGTTCCGGGGCATTCCGTTGCTGCTCATCATGTTCTACGTGTTCTTCGCGCTGCCAGAGTTCGGACGAAGCTTCCTCCTGTCGCCGTATTGGGCTGCCGTCGCGTCGCTGAGTCTCTGGACCGCGAGCTACCAGGCCGAAGCGATTCGGTCCGGCATCCTCGCGGTCGACCAGGGGCAATTTGAGGCATCGGAGGCCCTTGGCATGACCAAGTTCCACTACATGCGCAGGGTCGTCCTCCCCCAGAGCGTGCGAATCATTGTTCCGCCGTTCATGGGCAACTCGATCAACACGCTGAAGCAGACGTCGTTGGCAACGGTGATCACGGTGCCCGAGATGGCGCTGCTCACCACTCGAATCATCAGCCGCGAATTCAAGGCCCTCGAACCACTGTTGGCCCTCGCAATCATCTACCTCGCACTGACAACCGTGCTCGTGTTCGCCCAGCAGGGGCTCGAGCGAGTATTCCGATTGAAGGCATGACATGGCTCCCCTCGTCAAAGTAGAAGGCCTCACGAAGTCCTTCGGCGACAACCAAATCCTGAATGGCATCGACCTCGAGGTCGAGGCCGGCGAGGTCATCTCGATCATCGGCCCATCGGGTTCGGGCAAGACCACAATTTTGCGGTGCCTCAACCTGCTCGAGCGGCCCGACGGCGGCCGGATCGAAATCGACGGGCAGATGCTCTGCGAGGACGGCGCCAACGGCAAGGTCCATTTTGCGAGCAAGAGCGAGATCCGCAAGGTCCGCGAAGAAGTCGGAATGGTCTTCCAACGTTTCAACCTCTTCCCTCACATGACCGCACTGGAGAACGTGATCGAGGCACCCGTGGCCGTCAAGGGCGCCGACAAGGCGGCGGCCAGGGTCCGGGCCATCGAATTGCTCGATTCGGTCGGCCTTTCACACCGTGCCGACCACTACCCGTTGCAGATGTCCGGGGGTCAGCAACAACGCGTCGCGATCGCCCGGGCGCTCGCGATGGATCCGATGGTCATGCTCTTCGACGAAGTGACGTCGGCTGTCGACCCTGAGCTCGCAGGCGAGATCCTGCTCGTCATGAAACACCTGGCCGAGCAGGGCATGACCATGATCGTCGTGACCCACGAGATGGGGTTCGCAGCCGACGTCTCTGATCGTGTCCTTTTCATCGACCACGGACTCGTCGTCGAGCAAGGCAAGGCCAGCCAAGTGCTTGGTTCACCCCAACACGACCGAACCAAAGCCTTCCTGAAAGCGGTGCTCGAGCGTGCGCCGATGGCGGAAGAAGACGCCGACGCGCCGCCGGTCGAGGCCGAGGGTTCATGGGGACCGAGTTCCAGCCCCCACGAATCGGAGCACATCGCCAGCCTCGAATCCGAGGTCGCACGGCTTCGCCAGGAGCTCGAGGCTGTGCAGACCAACGCCGGACCAACCGAGGATGGCGCATGAGTATGGGAATGACCCTGGCGCAGAAGATCATTGCCCGTGCGGCTGGTCGCGAATCCGTTGAGCCCGACGAGGTGCTGTGGGTCGATGTCGACCTGGCCATGATGCACGACTCGAGTGGACCTCGGCGCATCTGGCCGGCACTCGAGAAGCTCGGCGTCGATGTCTGGGACCGCGACAAGATCGTGCTGGTGTGTGATCACTACGTTCCGGCCAACAACCTCGCCGCAGCGGAGATCCTCCAGACCACGAGAAACTTCGCCGCTGCATTCGGAATCGAGCGATTCCACGAAGCTCAGGGGATCGCCCACACGCTGATAGTCGAGAAAGGATATGCGCGACCGGGCATGATGTACGTGGGGTCTGACTCGCACACCTGCACCGCCGGAGTAATGGGCTGCCTGGCGCTCGGGGTCGGGTCGACCGACATTCTCGGTGTGGTGACAACCGGCCGAATCTGGCTCCGCGTTCCCCACACGATTCGCGTCCAGGTCAATGGCAAACTTCGGCCGGGCGTGACCGCCAAGGACCTGATCCTGACGATCATCGGGGACAAGGGCATGGACGGTGGGCTGTACCAAGTGCTCGAGTTCGTTGGAACGGCAGTCGAGGCCCTGAGCATCCAGGAGCGCAGCGTCCTCACCAACATGTGTGCCGAGATCGGGGCCAAGACGGGGGTCGTTCCAGCCGATCGTGTCACCATCGAGCACCTAGCGGCACTCGGAATCGATACAACCGAAGGCCCGACGAGTGACCCCGACGCGGTCTTCGCACAGACATGGCGCTACGACGCTGAGACCATCGAACCGGTGGTGGCCCGACCGAACCGACACGACGATGTCGTTCCGATCTCTTCGCTCGGTGAGCCCTCCATCACTCGGGCCTACATCGGTTCGTGTACCGGAGCGAAGTACGGAGATCTGGCCATGGCAGCCGAAGTTCTCAGAGGAAGAACGGTGGCCGATGGGGTCCTCCTCCAGATCGCCCCGGCATCGCGCGAGGCGCTGCAACAAGCGATGAGCGACGGCACCGCCCAGGCACTTATGGATGCCGGCGCCCACCTGCTCTCGACCGGATGCGGTGCGTGTCCCGGAATCGGAGGCGGAATCCTCGCTGCTGGCGAGGTGGCCATCTCGACAACGAACCGGAACTTCCGGGGCCGGATGGGAAGCCCCGAGTCGAGCGTCTATCTCGCGTCGCCGTACAGCGTCGCCGCTGCGGCCGTGGCAGGGCGAATCGTCGACGCCACCGACCTGATGGGATCCCCGAAATGAGCGACCTCCAGATTCAGAGCAACTCGTTGATCGAAGGCAAGGTCTGGGCCTTCGGTGACAACATCGATACCGACGTGATCGTGCCTGGGAAGTACCTGCTCTTCGATCTCCCCGAGATCGCCAAGCACGTGATGGACGGCGTCCGTCCTGGTTTCGCCGCCGACGTGTCCAACGGCGATGTCATCGTCGGAGGCTCCAACTTCGGAACAGGGTCGAGCCGCGAGATGGCACCGCGGGGGCTCCAGGCGGCTGGCATCAGCGCCATCATCGCAACATCATTTGCGAGGATCTTCTTCCGGAACTGCATCAACGTGGGCCTCGCCCCGGTCGAGTGCGCCGAGTCGGGAATCATCGAGGAGGGACAGCGCGTGTCCATCGATCTGGCCGCCGGCAAGGTCACGATTCTCGACACTGGCCAAGAACTCGACGCCGTGGCACTGCCGCCAGAGATCGGCGAGATCCTCGGAGCTGGTGGCATGGAAAACTATCTGACAGCCAAGTTCGCAGGAGATCGATCATGACCACACCGGCCGCTCGCCTCCGAACACTGCTCGACGACTCCGCTCCGGTCGTCGCACCAGGGGCGTTCAACGCCCTCTTCGCGAAGCTCATCGAAGGTGCAGGGTTCCCGGCCGTGTACCTGAGTGGCGCCGGCGTCGCGAATTCGCTGCTTGGCCAACCCGACCTCGGTATCTTCACGCAGACCGAGATCGCAGATCTCGCCGATCACGTCTGTCAGGCGGTCGAGGTGCCTGTCATCTGCGACGGGGACACGGGGTATGGGGGCGTGCACAATGTGGCTCGCACCATCCGTTTGTACGAACGGGCCGGCGTTGCCGCGATTCAACTCGAAGACCAGGCCTTTCCGAAGAAGTGCGGACACTTCGAAGGGAAGGTCGTCGTGCCCGCCGAGGAGATGGTGCAACGAATCGAAGCGGCTCGTGACGCTCGCAGTGGCGACGACGGGATTCTGATCATCGCACGCACCGACGCTCGAGCGCCGCTTGGATTGGACGAGGCGATCGATCGAGCTCACCGATACGCCGAGGCCGGAGCCGACCTGTTGTTCGTGGAAGCACCTCAGACTGAAGAGGAATTGCAGCGCGTCGGCACGGAACTCGCCGGCCATCGTCTGATGGCCAACATGGTCGAGTTCGGAAAAACTCCGCTGCTGCCCGCCGAACGCCTCGCCGAGCTCGGCTTCTGCTTCATCATCTATCCCGGAGCGTTGACCCGTGCTTTGGTTCCCGTCGCCCAACAGCTGCTGGCCGATCTCCAGGCGAACGGATCAACGATCAGCTGGCTGGACCGAATGGCGACCTTCCAGGAAGTGAACGAGGTGGTCGGACTCAGCGCCGCCACCGAATGGGAGGCCGAGATCGCTCGGCGAGCCTCGATGAGGGGAGGCAGATGATCGACAATCCCGGAGTCAAGGCACTGCTCGGCTATGACATCGTCGACGGCGTGAGCGTCGAGGACTACGAACGGTGGCTCGCCGATGTGCACTTCCCCGACCTGCTGGCCAATCCGCATCTCGAGCGACTCGTCACCAATGACATTGTCCGGCCGATCACCACCAGCAGCTCAGGCTCGTTGACCACGGACGAACCCACCACCTTCTACCGGATTGTCGAGCTGCACTTCGCCGATCGCGAGGCTTACGACCAGTACATCGCCTGGTTCAAGGAGCATCCGATCGATCCCTCGCGCGGCCCCGCCGGGCGGACCAAGTTCCACTTCTACCTTCTCGCCGACAGCGCCGTGACCGATCGAGATCATTCCTATCAACTGCCCCTCTAGCCGGAGACCCCATGGAAACGTCCGACCTGACCCCTCGTGAGTACTACGAACAGATCAAGGCAAAGCCGAACCGAGCCCGCTTCGGGTTCGGACGCAAGGCCGCCGTCGTCAACATCGACATCCAGAAGGCGTACACCCTCGTCGACGAGTTCCCGACCGCATACCAGACACACCCCAACCAACTCGGTTTCGTGAACGACCTCGTTGCCGCGAACCGGGCACGGGGCTGGCCTGTCGTGTGGACCTATGTGGCGTACATGGAGTCGGGCGAGGACTGCGGTATCTGGGGCACTCGAACCGATACCGAGAACTCACTGCAGAACATCAAGCGAGGATCCCGACGAGCGGAGCTCGACGATCGGCTCGACGTCGATCGAGTGCGTGACGCCGTATACGAGAAGAAGATGCCGTCCCCGTTCTTCGAGACTCCGCTGCAGAGCCTGCTGGTGTGGCATCAAGTCGACACCGTGATCCTGACGGGTGGCTCGACGTCGGGTTGTATTCGGGCTGCAGCCGTCGACAGCCTTTCCCGTGGCTACCGCACGATCGTTCCCGAGGAGTGCGTGGCTGACAAGCACGAGATCCCCCACTTCTCGAACCTGGCCGACATGTCACTCAAATACGCCGACGTGTTGCCGGTAGCAGAGGTGCTCGAGTATGTGCGAAAGGGAGGCGACGATGCCTGACGCCGTTGCGAAGTCAGAGCCCTTCTCCGATCCATCGGACCCCGGGCTCTACGACTACTGGCCCTGGGAGGGCCGCCCCAAGCTCAGCTGGCCGAACGGCGCCAAAGTGGCATTCTGGGTGGCTCCCAACATCGAGTTCTATGAGCTCCAACCCGAACCCAACCCGACGCGGAAGGCCTGGCCTCGCCCTGAGCCCGATGTCTTGAACTACTCGCTCCGCGACTACGGAAACCGAGTGGGCACCAAGCGAATGATGGACGTGATGGACCGCTACGGCGTTCGCGGCAGCGTGTCGCTGAACGTTGCGGTGTGCGACCATCACCCGGAGCTCATCGAGGCTTGTGTCGAACGCGACTGGGAGATCTTCTCTCACGGCATCTACAACACTCACTACTCCTACGGCATGGACGAAGCTCAAGAGCGGGCCATCATCGAGGATTCGCTGGAAGCTGTAGAGCGCCACACGGGGCAGCGAATCGCCGGCTGGCTCGCACCGGCTCTCACTCACACCGAGCGCACCATGGACCTGCTCGCCGAGTACGGGATCCTCTACACCTGCGACCTCTTCTGCGACGACCAACCTCAACCCGTGAACGTCCGCAGCGGGCGCCTGATCTCGGTGCCCTACTCGCTCGAGATGAACGACATCATCGTTTACAATGTCAACCAGCAGCCGCCCCGTCGTTATGCAGAGATGTTGAAGGCCAACTTCGACCAGCTCTACGAAGAGGGAGCAGAGAACGGCACCGTCATGTGTATTCCCCTGCACCCCTATGCAGTGGGCCGACCGCATCGGATCGATGCCTTCGAAGAGGCACTCGAATACATCACCGGCCACGACGACGTGTGGGTGACCACCGGACGCGAGATCGCCGAGTACTACTACGACCATCACTACGACGTGGCCGCCGCATCCATCGCTGCAGCCAACAGGAGGTAGCACCATGGCACTGCCCGACTCCTACATGCGTTTCGCCCACCGCGAGTACGGGATGGATCAAGACCGGTATGAGTGGTCGATGCTCCACGAGCGCCCCAAGGTGCAGTGGCCCGAGGGGGCCCGAGTTGCCCTCTGGGTCAATGTCGCGCTCGAATTCTTTCCGCTCGATCAACCGGCTGCTCCGTTCAAGGTGCCGGGCGGCATGGTCACCCCGTATCCCGATCTTCGGCACTACACGCTTCGCGACTACGGCAACCGCGTCGGTGTGTTCCGTGTGTTCCGGTTGCTCGAAGAGCTGGGGATCGAGCCGTCAGTGAGCTTCAACTCCAAGGTGGCCCAGCGCTATCCGCATCTCATGGACGAGGTCGTTCGACGCGACTGGGAGGTCATGGCGAATGGCGTCGACATGGGCACGCTCCACTACGGCGGGCTCGACATCGGCGAAGAAGCAGCCCAGATCGACGAGTCGCTCGGTGTACTCCGGGAGATGTCGGGCCAGCCCGTTACTGGATGGTTGTCCCCTGCTCGGTCCGAGTCGATGCACACCCTCGATCTGCTGGCTGAGCGCGGGGTCGAGTACGTGGGCGACTGGTACAACGACGACATGCCGTACCCGCTCACCACGACGACCGGCATCATCCACGCCATGCCAATGAGCCACGAGCTCGACGACCAGACGATCCAGCTGCAGTATCAGCAGTCAGAGAACTCGTTCGCCGAGCAGGTCGAGGACGCCATGGCAGCAGTGCATCGTGAGAGTTCAACCGCCGATGGGAGAATCCTGTCGCTCGTCATTCATCCCTGGATGTCAGGCCAACCCCATCGGATCCAAGCGCTACGCCGAGCGTTGTCGTCACTGATTTCGCACGAGGCGGTTTGGTCCGCTCCCGCGTCTCGCATCCTCACTTCGTTCACAAATCAGTTGACCCCATGACATCCCCCGCTCCCGTCGTTGCCGCTTCGCCCGCAAGATGGATGGGCAACGAAATGGCGGCCACCCCCGAACGGTGGACGCGCCGCTGGACATCAGACCAACTCGAGGAACTGGTCAACATGGCAGGCGCCGCCCGAGGCACCGATCTCACCGCGCTCGAGGTAGAAGCCAGTGCGCCGGAATCGCTCCGCGGACTTGCAGATGACATACGCAAGGACCTGATCGGCCGCCACGGCTTCACACTTCTGAAGGGCTTACCAGTCGATGAGATCGACCGAGAGATATCGGCGATTGCGTTCATGATCCTCGGGCGCCTGATTGGCGACCCCCGGTCACAGAACTCCGCCGGCCACCTACTCGGGCACGTTAAGGATGTCGGGGGTGACCTGGCCGACCCCGGCACCAGGATCTATCAGACGAACAACCGACAGAGCTTTCACACTGACTCGACCGACGCCGTTGGGCTCTTGTGCCTCCGGACAGCGGTCTCGGGCGGGCGCTCCCAGCTTGCAAGCGCTGAAAATGTCTATCGGATCGTAAGACAGCGCCGCCCCGACCTCGCAGCCTGGCTGTTCGAACCGATTGCGACCGACCGGCGTGGAGAAATCCCCGACGGTGCCAAGCCCTGGTTCGAAATCCCAGTCCTTTCGTATTTCGACGACCGGCTGACGGTCCTCTACCAGCGAACCTACGTCAACTCAGCGAGTCAACTCCCGGGTGCACCTCTGCCTGAGCCGGAGCATGTTGAAGCGCTCGATCTATGGGATGCCGTCGTAGACGAGCCGAACGTCCACCTGGCGATGGATCTCGAGCCTGGCGACATTCAGTTCGTCTACAACCACTCGTTGTTGCACGACCGCACGGGCTTTGTCGACGACGCTGATCCGACGCTTCGCCGACACCTCCTACGACTCTGGCTGTCGTTGCCAGGCGACCGGCACCTGCCACCAGTCTTCGCTCAGCGCTACGGTTCGATCGAAGTGGGAGATCGGGGCGGGATCGTTGTCGCTACAACGAAGCTGACCGTGCCACTCGACTTCGACTCCTAGGGCCATGGTTCAGCATTCGATGATTGGTGTTCGTCGTCTATGCGCCTCCTTGGACGGTCGTCTCGAGGCGAGTGACGGCCAGTCGCAGTGCGCATGACTTGGCCTCCCGCTTCAAGTTGAGGCTGGTCGGAGTGCGAGCGGCGAACGGGCGCAACAGTCAATGGCACGATCGACGCGTCATCGGACTCCGGATCTGCTTTGTCCGGACTTTGAGTCGGCCGTAGTCGGACTCGACGCGGGGTCGGTTGGGTGGTCGGAACGAGCGCCGCCTCGCTCTGCACCGCCTTCGCTTCAGCCACGTCGACACCGAACGGCTGTACCCGACTGGACCCAGCGTGCTTTTCGTTAGCCGCCCAGGTGCCTCGTCGGTTCATTGGCGTTTCCCCTGAGGTTGGCGTGTCCCCCTGATCGTGGACTCAGGTTCTGAGAGTCAGGCTGCGGTCAGGTGTCGTTGTCGCCTCTCGAACTCGACTGGTGAGATGTTGCCGAGCGAGGAGTGGCGTCGCCGCTGATTGGAGAACCCCTCGATCCAGTCGACCATCGCAAGAGAAAGCTCGAGCTTGGTGGTCCATCGTTTCCGGTTGAGCAACTCGATCTGCATCGATCCCCAGAACGATTCGACGACAGCGTTGTCGTAGGCGTCGCCAACGCTGCCGATCGACTGGATCAAGCCGGAGGATCGAACGTTTTGGCTGAAGGTCCAGGAGGTGAACTGTCCAGACTCAACCAGTCGTTGCAACACCTGCTTGTGGGAGAGATCGTAGGTGTTCGTCGAGAGCTTCGGCAGGTGTCTTCCAGCCCAGCACTTTGCGGGGTCTGTTGTTGAGCGCGTGGGCGACGGCGTCGAGGTCCTCGGCCGACCACCGCGACAGGTCGGTTCCTTTGGCGAAGTATTGCCGCAGAAGACCGTTGGTGTTTTCGTTCGTGCCGCGTTGCCACGGACTTCTCGGATCGGCGAAGTAGACCGGCATGTGGGTCTCGGCAGTGAACATTGCGTGGGCTCCGAGTTCGCCGCCGCGATCCCAGGTCAGTGATCGCCGTAGCCCGGCGGGGACATCGGATACCGATCTCACGAGCGCGTTCTTCATGGTGTTCGCGCCGTAGCCGCCGAGAGCGGGTCCGTTCTTGGCTCTCGACTTGTATCGGTAGCCGGGCTCTCGTGGCAGGTGAACCAGCTTCGTGAACCTGGTCGTGCGCTCGACAAGTGTTCCAACAGCTGAGCGTTCCAGACCGATGATGAGATCTCCTTCCCAATGCCCTGGGACGGCTCGGTCATCAGCCTCGTCAGGTCGTTCGCTCAGCAGAGTCTCAGGGGTGACGTGGCCCCAGGTGTTTCGACGGGTCCGAGCACGCGGTTTTCGTAGCGCTCGACCTGTTCGAAGACACCACACAAGTTCTCTTCTGAGACCGCCACGGTCCTTGATGTAGAGCGCTTGGTAGATGGTCTCGTGGCTGATCCGCATCGAATCATCGTTGGGAAAGTCGAGTTCGATTCGGTTGGCGATTTGTTCAGGGCTCCATCCCCGCACCCACGCCCGGTCCTTTCGGTGCGGCTTGTTTAGTCCTGTCCATCGAGGCGCAGCTGGGCCCACAACCTCTCCGCTTCCAGGGCTGCTGATCTTGCCGGCGAGCCGGTTCTCGACATAGGTGTGCAGCCTCTTGTTGGCCACGAGCTTGGCGACCTTGGGCCGTCGTGCTGCCATGTCGGCTTTCCATTGCGCGACCGACGCTCGATACTCGATCGTTCCGCTGCGTTTGGCTGCGTTGCGGCGCAGCTCACGAGAGATCGTCCCCGGATCACGACCGATCGCCCGAGCGATCTCCCGCACTCCCTTCTTCTGAGCACGTAGCAGCGCGATCTCTTCGCGTTCAGCGAAGCAGAGGTATCGGCCCGAGGGCTGCGTGTTGAAGTCGAATGGCGGCATGCCGCCAGCATGACGGAACCAACGTCCCCCAACAGCCTGAGCAACACCGGCCGCCGCAGAGGCCTCCTCGGGCAACGCACCCTTCGCAATCTCAGCCCAGAACGCTGCCTCGACATGACGCTGAAACTTCGGATGACCGGGCGACCTCAACTTCGGCCGCACCGCCCGATCTGCTGCTTGCTGACGACGAACCACACAACACCTCCACGACGGGGTGTTGCGACGACCACTTGAATCCGGCCTGTGGCCCGTGGTCGGTGTGGATCAGAGCGCCCTGTCCTCGCTGCTCGACAGCCATGCCGAGGGCTGCGTTGACCATTGCTGAGGTTGCTCGCCGATCAACTGACCAGCCCACGATCCGTCGTGACCACGCGTCGAGCACTGCGCAGCAGTAAACCTTCCCTTCGGTCGTGGGGTGTTCTGTGATGTCGGTCATCCACAACTGGTTCGGGCCGTCACGGTCGAACGCTCGGTTGACGAGGTCGCTGCTGGTGTGCCGGTTGGCGTCTGAGCGTTTGTAGCGACGCCGTGCTGGCAGCCCGGCGATGCCTTGTTCACGCATGATGGAGCGGACCATTTTGAGGTTCACGTTCTGATCATGAGCGTCAGCGAGCTCAGCACGGACGCGTCTCGCTCCGTAGGTCTGACGGGACTCGTTCCAGATCTGCACGATGAGATCGGTCAGCCAGGCACGGCGCTGGCTGGAGGATGGGCGATCCATCGATGGATCGTGGCCTCGCACACTTCGAGGTGCTCGGCCAGATCAACTGCTTTGGAGCCAGCTCGTGTCTGTTCAAGGACCATCGATCGGTACTCGGCGGAATAGGTGAACGGCATTGTTGGTCCTCCTCAAGAGAGGCCCACTCTCGCAAACCCAGTCCACTACTGGGGGGACACGCCACCGACTTCGGGGCGCATAGTCGAAGTAGAGAACAGAGAGGCGACTCTCGTTTCGCGCTCCCTGAGGAAGGGATCCTATGCGCGTGCTTCTGCGCTCTTTC
>RCMY010001162.1_pt1 | contig 25051 bp, 21 predicted proteins | sample 2041341 | NCBI WGS metagenome assembly RCMY01 (sample SAMN09708234, study PRJNA481090) | Marine sediment metagenome, whole genome shotgun sequencing project.
GCTGCCCTCGACGTTTATGCACAGGAACCGGCGAAGGAAAACGCCTTATTCGGTACGCCTAACCTGATTTGCACACCGCATCTCGGCGCTTCGACCAGCGAAGCACAGGTGAATGTCGCGATCCAGGTAGCCGAACAAATGGCCGATTATCTGGTCAATGGCGGCGTCGAAAACGCGCTCAATATGCCGAGCCTCTCTGCTGAACAGGCACCGAAACTGAAACCTTATATGGCACTTGCGACCCAGCTCGGCTCTCTCGTCGGCCAACTCGCAGCCGACCAGATCAAGGGCGTTGCTGTTGAAGTGGAAGGCGCAGCAGCCGAACTGGACCAGAAGCCGATTACGGCAGCTGTCCTGGCCGGGCTGATGCGGGCCTATAGCGATACCGTCAACATGGTCAACGCGCCCTATCTGGCGAAAGAACGCGGTCTCGATGTCCGCGAGATCCGTCATGAACGCGAAGGCGACTATCACACGCTGGTCCGGGTATCGGTAAAAACCGATGAAGGCGAAAAATCGGTTGCCGGCACCTTGTTCGGATCATCCGGACCCCGACTGGTCGAGATGTTCGGCATCAAGGTCGAAGCCGATATGGAAGGCAACATGCTCTATATCGTCAACCGCGACGAGCCCGGCTTTATCGGTCGCGTCGGCTCAACGCTTGGTGAAGCGGGTGTCAATATCGGTACGTTCCACCTTGGTCGTCGCAGCGATGCGCCGGGCGGTGAGGCGGTATTGTTGCTCTCGGTCGATTCGCCGGTTGAAGAGCCAGTGCTATGGTCCGTTTGTCAGCTGGAAGGCGTAAAGACAGTCAAGGCGCTGAAGTTTTAATCCTATAGCAACCTACCAAAGAAAAAAGATGGCCTGAGCCTTTGCTTGGGCTATGGAGCAGGGCCATGCGAACGCCATCCAATCTCTTGCCCGAAGGGTTCCACGACGCGCTGCCGCCTTATGCCGAGGCGGCATCGCGACTGGAACGGGACGTGCTCGATACGCTGGCCAGCCATGGCTATGCCCGGGTGTCACCGCCGCTCGCGGAATATGAAGACGGACTGACCGAACGGATGCAAGGTGCATCGAGCAGCGACCTGCTGCGTTTTGTCGATCCGATTTCGCAGCGAACCTTGGCGCTTAGGCCGGATATGACGGTGCAAATCGGCCGGATCGCGACAACGAGCCTCGCCGACAGGCCCCGTCCACTGAGACTCAGCTATTCGGGGCAGGTTTTAAAACTCCGCTCGGGCCAGTTGCAGCCAGAACGCAGCCGCTTGCAAATCGGCGCAGAGCTGATCGGTAATGACAGCGTCATCGCCGCCAGCGAGATTGTCTCGGTTGCGATTGAAGCACTGGAACGAGCCGGCGTCACCGGCATCACCGTGGATTTTACCCTGCCCGACTTGATCGACATATTGGCGGCGGGACCATTGCCGTTAAACCAGGCCCAGATCGATGAAGTGCGCGGCGAACTGGATATGAAAGATGCCGGTGGCCTGAGCGCTATCGGTGCAACCGGCTATCTGCCGCTGATCGAAGCAACCGGCCCGTTTGATGAGGCAATGGCCAAGTTGCGCAAATTTGATACCGGCAACCTGCTGGATTCACGACTGGATGGTGTTTCCCGGATTGCCGAAAGCATCAAGGGCAAGGCAAGCCTCACTCTGGATCCGACCGAACGGCACGGCTTTGAATATCAGAACTGGTTCGGCTTCACGCTTTATGCCGAAAGCTTTATCGGCGCACTCGGGCGCGGCGGCAGTTATCAGATTAATCGCCCCGATGGCGAAACCGAAGCCGCAGTGGGCTTTTCACTTTATCCCGATCCGCTGATCAATGCCGGATTTGGCGCAAAGATCAGCGACCAGATATTCTTGCCCATCGGTCACGACCAAGCTGCGGCAGCGCGGCTTAGGGAAGCGGGTTGGCGCACGGTCGCAGCCCTGTCAGACAAGGACCAGGCTGAGCCGCTTGGTTGTTCGCATATCTTGAACGGCGATCAGCCGGAACCATTATAGGAAAGTGACTCAATGGCCAATGTAACGGTAATCGGCGCGCAATGGGGTGATGAGGGCAAAGGCAAGATTGTCGACTGGCTGTCCGAACGTGCCGACGTCGTTGTCCGCTTCCAGGGTGGACACAATGCCGGCCATACGCTGGTCGTCGACGGTGCAGTCTACAAGCTTTCCTTGCTGCCTTCGGGTATCGTACGCGGCGCATTGTCGATCATTGGCAATGGCGTGGTGCTCGACCCATGGCATTTGCGCGATGAAATCGCCAAGCTGGAAAGCCAGGGCGTCGCGATCAATACCGACAATTTCGGCATTGCCGAAACCTGCCCGCTGATCCTGCCCATCCATCGCGATCTCGACGCGATGCGCGAGGACGCCAGCGGCAAGGGCAAGATCGGCACGACCCGGCGCGGAATTGGACCGGCCTATGAAGACAAGGTCGGTCGCCGCGCGATCCGGGTGTGCGACCTCGCCCATCTCGACGATCTCGGCCCGCAACTCGACCGTTTGTGCGCCCATCATGATGCCCTGCGCGCCGGTTTTGGTGAGCCACCGGTAGACCGGGAACGGCTACTCAATGACCTCAAGGAAATTGCCGACAGCGTGCTGCAATATGCCCAGCCGGTCTGGAAGCGCCTCAACGAAGCGCGCAGAGACGGCAAACGCATATTGTTTGAAGGCGCGCAAGGCGTGCTGCTTGATGTCGATCACGGGACCTATCCGTTTGTCACCAGCTCCAACACGATTTCGGGTACTGCAGCCGGTGGGTCCGGCATTGGTCCGTCCGGCACCGGCTATGTGCTGGGGATAACCAAGGCCTACACAACCCGCGTTGGTTCCGGCCCCTTCCCGACGGAACTGGACGATGAAGTCGGCCAGCGGCTGGGCGAACGCGGACATGAATTTGGCACCGTCACCGGCCGTCAACGCCGCTGCGGCTGGTTTGATGCCGTGCTCGTGCGTCAGGCTCTGGCGGTATCCGGCGTTGCCGGCATTGCGCTGACCAAGCTGGATGTGCTCGATGGTTTCGAGGAGCTGAAAATCTGTGTTGGTTATGACCTCAATGGCATGACCTATGACTATCTGCCGCCGCATCATCAGGATCAGGCAGCTGTCAAACCGATCTACGAAACCATGCCCGGCTGGAACGAAACCACCGCCGGCGCACGCAGCTGGGCTGACCTGCCCGCACAGGCGATCAAATATATCAAACGGGTGGAGGAGTTGATCCAATGCCCTGTGGCACTGGTGTCTACTTCACCGGAGCGGGAAGATACGATATTGGTGACCGACCCGTTTGCGGATTAAAAGCATAAGGACATTCATATGCAAGTTGCGATTTTTTACGGTTCCTATCGGCGAGATCGCAACGGCATTGCTTATGCTCAATATCTTGCCCAAAGCTTTGCCGAAGGCGGGGATGGCGTTGACCTGATCGATGCGCAGGAGGTCAATCTTCCCATGCTTGATCGCATGTACAAGGAATATCCTGCCGGAGAGGCTCCGGAAGCGATGGAGAAAGTCGCATCGACCATTCGAAACGCTGACGGATTTGTCTTTGTTGCAGGTGAGTATAATTGGGGCGTCCAACCGGGCCTTAAAAACCTCACCGACCATTTTCTGGAGGAATGGTTCTGGCGGCCCGCCGCAATCGCCAGCTATTCTGCCGGACCGTTTGCCGGTGTTCGCGCCATGATGCATTGGCGCGCGATATTGGGGGAAATGGGAATGGTCGTCACGTCGATGCCCTTGGCGCTGGGCGGCGTCCACAAGGCGTTCGACGAAGCCGGCGCGCCTTCTGGCGCAGACGGCGATCGACTTATCCGCAACTTTCCAAAATTTGCAGACGATTTGAGATGGTGGGCCGAAGCTGCCAAGGTCCAGCGCTCCAAAAAGGATCCACCTTATTAAGAGATTCTAGACATCGTCCGCCGAAATCATTTCCTCGCGGTCGATCTCGCCGGTCATTGCGGCAACCGTCACTGCAACCGCAGCGTCGCCGGAGACGTTGGTGGTGGTCCGCATCATATCCATGATCCGATCAACGCCAGCGACAAAGGCAATGGTTTCGAGCGGGACGCCGACGCTACCGAAGACCAATGCCATCATGATCAAGCCCGCACCCGGGATGCCCGCCGCGCCAATCGCACCGAGGGTCGAGGTGATCGAGATCAGAACATAATCACCAAAGGTCAGATCAACCCCGAATATCTGCGCGCCGAATAATGTGGCGAGGCCGAGATACATAGCCGTGCCGTTCATGTTGATTGTCGCGCCGAGCGACACAACAAAGCTGGCGACAGAGTTGCTGACACCGAGATTGCGTTCGACGCAGCGCAGGGTCACCGGCAGGGTCGCGTTGGACGATGCTGTCGAATAGCTGACCGCCATTGCATCGATGATCCCACGGAAGAAGTCGAGTACCGGCAACTTCGCGATAAACTTTATCATCCCCGAATAGACTATCCCGATGATCAGCAAACAGCCGAGATAGTTGAGGCCGACCAATTGTGCCAGCGAGAGCAAGGCATCCATGCCGAGCGTGCCGGCAACCCATGCCATCAGCGCAAAGACACCAAATGGTGTCAGTTCCATCACGATCATCGTGACCTTCTGCATCACAATTGCACCGCTATCGAAGATTTTAGCCAGCGGCTTTCCATCTTCCTTGGCCATCAGAATGCCGATACCGATTAGCAATGCAAAGACGATCAGCGGCAACACTCTTACATCGGCCATCACCTGAACAGGACTGTCGGGGACAATTGAAAGGATCATGTCTACAGCGCTGGTATCATTGGGTACGGGCGTATCGCCCTTTTCGATCGCGCTTGTATCGACACCATTGCCGGGTTGAAAAAACGTGCCGAGCGCAAGGCCCAGCCACGCGGCGATCTGGCCGGTAATCACGAACAATATCATCGCTCGTCCGCCAACACGGCCCAGTTTTTTCAGATCGCCAAGCGCAGCGACGCCGGCGACGAGCGAGAAGAAAATCAGCGGCACGACAAGCATCTTGATCGACTTGATGAAGAAATCGCCGATCCACTTGATGGCTTCTGATTCAGGGCCCCAAATCAGTCCGGTGATAACACCGAGAATCAGGGCGGCGATTACCCGCTGCCAAAGCGGAATTTTGAACCAGAATGCCAGCATGCTATCTTCCCCGTTTTTCTTGACCCATGCCTATCGACCGCAGGGGAAAGCGGCAAGCCTTTAGGCCTGCGCTACATCCAGAAGCTGATCGCCAGGCAGGTCGACAGACCGACACCAAAGGTCAGCGGGATGCCGGCCTTGAAGAAATCGGTGAACCGGTAATTGCCCGCCGCATAGACCAGCGTGTTGGTTTGGTAACCGATCGGCGTCGCAAAGCTGGCCGAAGCAGCGAACATAACCGCAATGACCAGAGGCCGTGGATCGACACCCAGATCATTGCCCAGAGCAATGGCAATCGGCGTAATGATGATCGCCACCGCATTATTGGTTACAATCTCGGTCATGATCACGGACAAGACATAAATCGCGAAAACAAGTCCCCAGGGTGGAACTTCCCGAAGGAAGGGAGTTAATTCGGCAACAATCAGGTCGACGCTGCCGGCCTGCTGCAGACCCAGACCCACCGCGAGCATACCGAAGATCAGGACAAGTACATTGCCATCGATCGAACCCCAGGCTTCTTCCGCGTCGATACAGCGAGCGAGCAGGATCGCACCCACGGCCAATATGGCCGCAACCGCCAACGGTATAACGTTGAGCGCGGCAAGAACCACCACTGCAACCAGCGCGCCAATGGCAATCGGCGCACGGTCCCGGCGAAAAGCACGGATTTTGGTTTGCCCGACGCCGAATAAATTGGGATTTTGATACATCCTGCGGATGTCTTCGCTGGAACCGGTCACCAGCAGTCGATCTGCTGCGTGAATCCGTGCGTTGGTCAGGTCTGACCGCGGCAGGTTGCGATAACGGGTCATCCCTAGGACCCGAACATTGAGCTGGGACAGAAATGGAATGTCATAGAGCCTATTGCCGATGCTGGGATGACTAGGCGCGACTGTCGCCTCGACCAGTTCCTCGCCCAAGGCTCCGACATCGCCTTTGTGGACAATGCCGATCTTGAAATCTTCCGATTTTCGCAAGGAGATTAATTCGGCAAGATCGAGCTGCACCACAACCCGGTCGCCCGCCCGTAGTTCGTGAGAATCAAGATCATGGCGGATATAGCTGCTCAACCGCTTGACCGCCGTAACGTCCAGTCCTGCCCGTCGCAATTCGGGAACGGCGGAAAGCTTCTTGTCGATCACGGATGCATTGCGGCGAACGGTCAATTCGGTGAGAAAAGCGCTTTCATCACTGCTGTCAAACTGCCCTTTGACGTCACCACTGGGAAGCAGCCAGCTGCTGAACAGGACCATCATCACCGTGCCCGCTACCGCCGCAATCAAGCCATAAGGCGTGATTTCGAAAATCCCGAAGCCTGCGAGACCCTGGTCCCGGGCAACCGCATCAACGATGAGGTTGGTTGAGGTACCAATCAGCGTCGTGGTACCGCCCAATATGCAGATGAAGCTGAGCGGGATCAGCAGTTTCTTGGAAGAGAAACCGGTTGCCCGCGACAGGCGGAGGATGATCGGAATCAGGACGATCACCACCGGCGTGTTGTTCATGAAAGCAGATGCGACAAAAGCACCCAGAAACATCTCGGCAACCGCCAGTTTGGGGCGGTGTTTGGCACGCTTGATAATGAAACCGGCGATCGCGTCGATCGTCCCGGTTCGCAGCAACGCTCCGGAAAGGATGAACATCGCGGCGATGGTGATGGGCGCCGTGTTGGAGAACACCGAAAACAGGCCGTCGGAATCGATGATCCCTAGAAACAGGAACATACAGGCGCCGAGCACCGCGACGACTGCAGCCGGAAAGCGCTCCATAATGAACCCGGCGAACAGGAAGACCAGAATGATCAGGCCGATAATCGCCTTGTGGGCTTGGATATATTCATTGAGAATATGGAGAATGAGGTCAACCATCGGTTAGGAACAGCCTTCTATAAAGCTCACTGGGTCAGACAGCCCCGCGCGAAAATCGGTGACAAGTTTCTTGGCATTGAAACCTTGGGACGGCGCAGAGGAATGTTTCTCATCGTCGCCATCTTGAACCGCTGTCTCGAATATCATCTTGTAGCGACCGTCACCGGATTGAAGAATCAGATAGGAACCGGCATTACCGAGATAGGGATGATAGTCGATTTTCAACCAGTTGCCGTAGATCGCAGCGACTTGTGTCTCGGTCATACCGATCGCAGCGCCGGAATGCGTCTGCCAGATGATCCCGGCGTCATTCAAGCCAACGCCAATGCGTACAAGCTTGCCCTCATTGATCATGAAACCGATGCCAGGATATCCATCCTCGTTTGAAAGATAGTGGCATGCCGAATATTCTTCGTCAGCTTGCCAATCGGCCGATCGATACGGATCCCTGAATCCAAGCGTTTCGAGCGCAGCTTCACTCATTCCAATTTGGATAGGACCCAGTCCGGTAAAGGTAAGCCGGGGCTTTTCATCTATAGCCCCCGTCAACAAGAGCAGGGCAAGCAACCCGGCTGCCGGTTTCAACAGACTATTCATCCACATTGCGCCCGATGCATCAGTTTCTGATCGGCAAGAACCAGCGCCATCATTGCCTCGACCACCGGCACGCCGCGGATACCGACGCAAGGGTCATGACGGCCTTTGGTCGATATTTCGGTTGCTTCGCCTTCGGGGGTGATGGTCGGCACGGGCGTCAATATGGAACTGGTCGGCTTGAATGCCACTCGGCAAAAGATCGGCTGGCCAGTGGATATCCCGCCCGCTGTGCCGCCGCTATGATTGGCGAGAAATTCGGGACCGTTTTCCCCGGGTCGCATCGCGTCGGCATTTTCTTCACCGCGCAGACGGGCGGCGGCAAAGCCATCGCCAATTTCAACACCCTTGGTGGCGTTGATGGTCATCATCGCTGCAGCAATCTCGCTGTCCATCTTGGCATAGACCGGTGCGCCCCAACCGGCAGGAACGCCGACCGCTTCGCAGGCGATAATCGCGCCAAGGCTGCTGCCACCCTTGCGAGCGCCATCAACCAGCGCTTCCCAGCGCTTCGCGGCCACCGGATCAGGGCAGAAAAACGGGTTGTTGCCGATTTCATTGGCATCAAAATTCGCAGGATCAATTGCATCTCCGCCGATTTCGGCAACCCATGCCCGGACCGTTACTTCCGGAATCACCAGCCGTGCGACGGCGCCTGCCGCGACACGAGCCGCAGTTTCACGGGCGCTGGATCTTCCACCACCGCGATAATCGCGAAAGCCATATTTCTGGTCATAAGCATAATCGGCATGGCCGGGGCGATAGGCTTTGGCGACTTCGCTATAATCCTTGGATCGTTGATCGACATTCTCGATCATCAGCGAAATCGGCGTACCGGTAGTCTTGCCTTCAAATATGCCCGAGAGGATCTTGACCTGATCCGGTTCCTGACGCTGGGTTGTATATTTTGACTGTCCCGGTCGGCGCGCGTCCAGAAACGGCTGGATATCATTCTCACTCAGCTCAAGTCCGGGAGGACAACCATCGACCACTGCACCAAGCGCAGGTCCGTGGCTTTCTCCCCAGGTGGAAAAGCGGAAGGCATGACCAAAGACGTTAAAACTCAAGACCCGCTCTCCGCATTGATAGGTTCAATTCTGTGTGCAAAATGATCATTCACGAAAAAACGGGAATGATCAATCCAGTGCGATATCTGGCGCGTCTTCCTGTTTCATGCCGACCGTATGATAACCGGCATCAACATGATGGGTTTCGCCGGTGACGCCAGCGGAAAGATCGGACAGGAAATACAGAGCGGAAGCACCCACGTCATCAATGGTAACATTGCGCCGCAGCGGTGAATTCAACTCGTTCCATTTCAATATATAGCGGAAGTCTCCAATTCCCGAGGCGGCCAGTGTCTTGATCGGCCCGGCAGAAATTGCATTCACCCGGATTCCGTCAGGGCCAACATCATGCGCCAGATATTTTACCGAGGTTTCCAGCGCGGATTTGGCTACGCCCATAACATTATAGTGCGGGATCACTTTCTCGGCACCATAATAGGACAAGGTCAGCATCGATCCACCAGCGCTCATCAGCGCCGCAGCGCGTTTTGCAACGGCGGTAAAGCTGTAAACGCTGATATTCATCGTCATCAGGAAATCGTCGAGGGTCACGTCGTAATATTTGCCGCGCAACGCTTCCTTATTGGTGAAGCCAATCGCATGGACAACAAAATCCAGCTTGCCCCAGCGCTTCTCGATATCTGCGAATGCTGCGTCGAGCTGGTCCATGTCGCTGACGTCGCAGTCGATCAGGAAATCGCAGCCGAGTTGTTCGGCGAGCGGTTTGACGCGCTTGGCCATTACTTCGCCCTGATAGCTGATCGCCAGTTCGGCGCCATCTGCAGCCAGGCGTTGCGCGATACCCCAGGCCAGTGACTTGTTATTGGCAAGCCCCATGATCAAGCCTCGCTTGCCCTTCATTAAATCACTCATCGCCGCTATCTCCTGAAATCCGATTGTCGCAGCCAATAAACTGTATTCAGATGATTTTCCAGCGGATCATTCGCTAACATCCTTGGGCGCCGGTCTTTCGGCGAGAGCCGCATTGATTTCTGCGCCGATAACCATGCCGAGACCGACCAGATAGAAGAAAATAAGCGTGATCATAACCCCGGCGAGGCTGCCATAGGTCAACTGATAATTCGCAGCATATTTGAGAAAAACCGGCAACAATCCGGTGATCAGCAGCCACCAGCCGCTAATGAACACCGCTCCCGGCCATTTGGGATATTGGCGAGGCCGATATTGGCGTGGCGTAAGCAGGCGAAACAAAAGATAAAGCGTTGCAAACAAGACAAAAAATGGAATTGCGTTGGAAAGCGAAAGCCATAAAGCGTCGGTCTCCACTGCAGGAAAATAAGTGCCAAGGAAACCCGTGACACCCGCCACTATAAATTGTGCGCTAAGCGCCAGCATCGCGAAAAATACCGAGAAGAGAATGAGAATGGTCGATGTCAGGCGATATTCCCAGAATGATCGCTGCGCCTGCACCCCGTAGGCACGATGAAGAATTCCCCGGATCGTTTCGATCAGGCTGGTTGTCGTCCAAAGCCCAACGATCGCACTAAACCAGAGCAACGGCCCGGTCCGCGCGGTCATCGCATCATTGATCGGATCGTGCAGCGCGCGCGCGACCGACGGCGGAACGGTTACCAGAAAAGCCTCAACAATTTCAATGCCTACCGCGGTCTGGCCAAAACCCCCGACGACGGCAGCGGCAACAATGAAGAAAGAGAAGACAGCGAGCAGCGACAGATAAGCAAAATTTCCGGCAAAGGTGAAGCCGTCATAATAGACGCCCACCGCCGTGCGTTCGATGACTATGAAGGCACGACGTGCCAGACTCTCGTCCGCTAGCGGCTCACCGGCACGAATGCCAGAAGCGCTCCGGCCTCCCCTTTCCTGGCGCCGGGCCTCGGGAGAGAGTTCAGACATGGCGGTTCCGGCGCAAGCCTATACGCCCAAGCTGGCGCGGGGATTGTCTTCGGGAGTCCAGCCTTTCACAAATTCTTCGAGCTTTTCGTCCTTTTCCGGCAAACTGATCATCAATGTTACCAGCTGATTGCCGCGAACACCGGATTTGCTGTGAAAACCTTTGTTCTTGAGCCGCAACGTCTTACCCGAATCCGATCCGGCCGGGATCGAAAGCATCACCGGTCCGTCGACGGTAGGGACCTTGATCTTGGCGCCCTCCACCGCTTCCTTCAGGCTGATTGGCAATTCCAGCGTGATATTGTCGCCATCGCGATCATAAAAGGGATGGGAATTGATATGGATAGTGACAATCGCATCACCATTGCCACCCGGACCCACACGGCCCTTGCCACTGAGCCTCATTTGCGTGCCTTCCTCGACGCCCTTGGGCAGACTGAGGTCGATGGTTTTTCCGTCTTCCAGCGTGATCCGTTGCTTCTGCAGCGTCGCTGCCGCGATAAATTCAACCTTCAGCCGATAGGCGACATTGGCACCCTTGGGCGGCGGCGCACTGCGCTGACGCCCACCTCCGCCAAAGAGGCCTTCAAAAATATCACCGAAATCCGCGCCGGCGTTGCCGAAATCATGTTGCTGCCCTGCCGGGCCCCGTTGATAGCCGCCCCCGCCGCCATAGCCGAAGGGTGCGGTGGGGTTGCCTTCCGCATCAATCTCGCCGCGGTCAAATTGCGCGCGCTTATCCTTGTCCAGCAACAGGTCATAGGCCTTGGTGACGTCGGAGAAACGCTCCGTCGCCTTGGGGTTATCCTTGTTCTTGTCGGGGTGAAGTTCCTTGGCGAGCTTGCGATAGGCGGATTTGATCTCCTTCTCGTTCGCGCCTTTGGCAACACCCAATGCTTGATAGGGATCTATCATTATCTACCCTTTTTCAAATCCTTATCATGTAGAGATTGGCATTTTCCGCCAATTTTCAACTCTAGTGTCTTATTCGGGCATAACGGCATCCGCAACCTTGTTGTGCCGCGTAAACCGCAAAAGCAGGTAGAGTACCAATCCCAACGGCCCCAGTAAGAACACAAAGAGAAGGATAGGGATCTGCAACCAGCGCGCAAACCCGTATTTATCCGCATTGCGCGCCAGCCAAATACCGACAAACAGGTCAAAAGCCAGATAATGAATCCAGCCAATGGTTGCGCCGCCGGGACTAGAAAGTGTTTGCTGGACGCCCGCCAAACTCGAAAAATCCATCGCGCTACCGGCCCCGCTGTCGATTAATCCAAACATCAATGGGATCATGAGCACCGCATAGCTTGCGGCCAGCAGGCCAGCCCCGCCGTAAAATAATCCTGTCATGACGGGCAGACTGCGCGGCGCAAATAAGAGGATGAGCCACATCGCAATCGCGAAGATATTGGTAATTGTAAAAATCAGGTCCCAGTCCATAATGCCCTCTTTTCTTTTGCGTTTAACAGAATTCTGATTGTTGTCGCCGGGCAAAATTTTGTTTCTTTGCTAGCCCTCAGCAGAATGTTAGAGACATGTCATGACCGATCCCTTTTCCCTGTTCGAGACCTGGTTTGCCGAAGCGCGCAAAACCGAGATCAATGATAGCAATGCTATGACGATTGCCACCGCCGATGCCGAGGGCCAGCCTTCTGCGCGAATGGTATTGCTAAAGGGCCACGGCCCTGACGGCTTTATCTTCTACACCAACCAGCAAAGCCGTAAGGCGAGCGATATTGCCGAAAATCCAAAAGCGGCGATATTGTTTCACTGGAAAAGCCTACGCCGTCAGATCCGGATCGAAGGGTCTCTGTCGCGCGTATCAGATGCGACTGCAGATACCTATTTTGCCACCCGTGGCCGCGACTCGCAGCTGGGAGCCTGGGCATCAGACCAATCCCGCCCGCTTGACAGCCGCGCAACATTCGAAGCCCGTTTCGCAGAAATGACCAAGCGGTTTGAAGGTGGAGAAGTACCCCGTCCACCGCACTGGTCGGGCTATCGCCTCACACCCGCACATTTTGAATTCTGGCAGGATCAAGCCCATCGCCTCCATGAACGGCGAGTATTTTCACCCAGCGGCGATGGCTGGACAGAAGGATTGCTCTACCCATGACAGACATGCGTTATTATCACGTCGACGCTTTTGCCGAGCGGCCCTTTACCGGCAATCAGGCTGCGGTGATGCCTCTCGAGGCGTGGCTCGAGGACTCGGTCCTGCAGGCGATTGGCGAAGAGAATAATTTTGCCGAAACCGCTTTTTACCTGCCCGATGACAGTGGCGACGCGGACTTCGAGCTCCGCTGGTTCACTCCAGCGGTGGAAATCGCGCTCTGTGGTCACGCGACGCTCGCCAGCGGCCATGTGATATTGTCGCAAGAGCCCGGGCGACAGCAAGTGACTTTCCGAACCAGAAAAGCCGGCATATTGACGGTCAGAAGAGAGGGCGAAGGCTATGCGCTGGACCTGCCAGCCTATCCACCTGCGCCGAAAGCGATACCGGAGATTGTCACCCTGATCGGTGGTAGTCCACTCGAGACGCAATTTCATGAGGGGCGCTATCATGTTCTCCGCTATGCCAATGCAGATGAGGTGTTGGCCCTGAAGCCGGATCTGAAGGCACTCGCTGCCCTCGGCAACGCACAATTTATCTGCACTGCGCCAGGCACGGATACCGATGTGCTGAGCCGGGTTTTCGTTCCGGGCGGCGGCGTCGACGAGGATAGTGTGACAGGATCGGCTCATGCCGTTCTGACGCCTTTTTGGGCGGGGCAATTGAACCGCAACCACTTCACCGCCTATCAGGCAAGCCAGCGCGGCGGCTACGTGAATTGCCGTCTCGACGGCGACCGGGCCTGGCTGGGTGGAAAATGTGTGACTGTCGTGGAAGGCGTATTTCGCCTGCCACCGACTGGAGCTTAACCTCTAACCGGGAATAGCGCCATAATCCGGCCGATCTGCGCGCTCATCGGCGCGAGGACATCATCTTGCGTCTTGCCAAGCCGGACCACCGTCAGCTGTTGCTCGGGCGATACAACAATCTGCTGTCCCAGATGGCCCAGAGCGGCGAATATGGTATCCGGTCCATTATCGGGAAACAATATCTGGTTGCGACCTTCGGGACGTTTTTTGTTGAGCCAGATATGACCGCCATAAGCCGGATCATTGGGCGACGATTTTTTCATAAACTTCACCCAGCTGACCGGCAAATGCTGCGCGCCTTTCCGGGCCCCGTTGTGGCGCAGGAATTCTCCGAACGTCGCATAGTCGCGAGCGGTCGCCTGAAGGAAGCTACCACCCAGAAACGTACCATTTTGGTCGAATTCCGGATAAGTACCATTCATTCCCAGCGGCTCGAGCAGTCTCCCCCGGATGAAGCGCAAAGTAACGTCGCGCCGGACTTGCGGGTCCGCGCTCTCGGTCAGGGTCCGGGTAATGATATCAGCAAGAATGATGCTGGTGGCGCTGCTATATTCGAACTTCTCGCCCGGCTTGGCCTCCATCGGGCGCGCTTCGGCATAAGCGGCGGTATCTTGCGCACCATCCATGAACAGCATCCGGTTGGTATCCGCTTCGAACACTGTTTTTCCGTCTTCCTCGGCGCTTTCCGTATGGTCCAGCCCGGACGACATATGGAGCAATTGCCTAAGCGTGATATCGCCGCGCGGATCACCAGGCCTCTGCCAAGCCGGAACGGGAGCTGGGTCATCAAGCACCAGCCGACCATCTGCGACGAGAAATCCGATCAGCGCACCGGTAAAGCTTTTTGCCATCGACCAACTGATAAATCTTGTGTCCTCGTCATAGCCCTCGCCATAGCGTTCAGCGATGACCCGCCCTTGATACATCACCAGAAATGCTCGAGTTTCGGACATCGCCGGATCTTCGAAAAGCGGTGCGATTGCAGCATCCAGCCGCATCTTCGCGATCGGGCTCTCGTCCGAGATATAGGCTAGTTCCTCAGCGCTCTTCTGCGGCGGCGCATCGGGCGCGCCTGTCGCTCCGCACCCGTTAAGAATCAGCATCAGGGCTGGTATGAAGGCGACTTTAATCTTGTGCATTTTGCGACGTTGCACCATTAGAAGCCGCTATGGCAACTGTAAAAGGCACATCCCGAACTCCCCTCAGCAGGAAACGCATTGCGCTATATATAGGGGGCCTGTTCCTGCTCATTCTGATCGCGCTTTTTGCCTTTAATTTCAGCTTCATCAAAGGCCAGATGAACGTAGGCACCGCTTATGGTGCCCGGGTCGCCTGTTCCTGCCACTATGTCGGCGGGCGGGATATCGAGGATTGCCGCAAGGACTTTGAACCCGGCATGGAAGTCATTGGCTTGTCGCTGGATGATGAACGCAAAAGGGTGACCGCATCCGCCGCGTTGATCGCATCGGCCACTGCTGAATTCCGGGAAGGCTGGGGCTGCGTGATGCTGACCGACGCGCAGCTGCAGGCTGACTAAGTTTAGACTTCGACGCCCGCCAACCATTGCTGCTCAACAGCGTCGGTCGACTCAATCCAGCCGCCGCCCAAAACCCGTTCCTTGTGATAGAAGACCGCCGCCTGGCCTGGTGCCACACCGAATTCCGGATTGTGAAATTCCAGCTTTTGGCCTTCCAGGCGGGCCAAAGTCGGCTTCGACATCGACCGAACCTTGACCTCGACCGGACCTGCATAGTCACCGCCGATCCAGTTGATGTCGCGAAGCGCAGCCGACGCAACCGCTAGAGCGGCTTTCGGGCCGACAATTACGCGTTTCGCTTCTGGTTCCAGCCGGATCACATAGAGTGGTTCGGCTTGCCCGCCAATTTCCAGTCCCTTGCGCTGTCCCACTGTATAATGGATGAGTCCCTTATGCCGTCCCATTGGAGTGCCGTCGATATGGACAATTTCGCCATCATCGTCGGCGTCCGGACGCAATTTCCGGACGACACTGGCATAGTCGCCATTGGGAACGAAGCAGATATCCTGACTGTCGGGCTTGAAGGCCACCGCCAGTCCCATGTCTTCGGCGATTTCGCGAACCTGTGTCTTGGGCATATCACCGAGCGGAAAGCGCAGGTAATCCAGCTGATCCTGAGTGGTTGCAAACAGGAAATAGCTCTGGTCACGCGCCGGATCATGTGCCCGGTGCAGTTCTGATCCGCCCGGTGTCGCTACGCGACGGACGTAATGACCGGTAGCCAGACAGTCGGCACCCAGTTCACGGGACAGTTGCAACAGATCGGTGAATTTGACACCCATATTACACTGCACACAGGGAATCGGTGTCCGGCCCGCCATATATTCGTCGGCAAAGACGTCCATGACCGAATCCTTGAATCGGCTGGCGTGGTCAAAAACATAATGTGCGATGCCAAGCCGGTCAGCCACAGCGCGCGCATCGCGGATATCCTGTCCGGCACAACAGCTGCCGACTCGACCCACGGCTTCACCATGATCATATAGTTGTAAGGTGATGCCTATGGTTTCCGCGCCGGTTCGCGCAGCCAGAGCCGCGACAACGCTCGAATCGACACCGCCCGACATGGCCACGACTATGCGCTTGCCCGTCAGGTCGTCACCGAGCTGAAAATTTCCGTTGATTCGATCTGTCATAACAATTGCAGTCCCTAAAGAAATCCTGCCGTTTGCGCCAGCGCTGCGATTCCATCCCCCTTTTCGCCCTGATGTGGTCCATTTTGGCACGAATGGGTCCGATAAGAGGAAGGATTGCTTAACCAGTCCTAAGTTGGTGTGAACATCCCTTTTACACAAGTTTATACCTTCGCTGTTAGACCGGCGTCTATGGAAATGAACTTCCCCCATAAGGACCTGGAAAAGGCAGCCTTTGATGACAACGCTGCTGTTGTCACAAAAGTCGCAGACCGGCAGGCTTTGTTCGCCCACGCAATTGCGCGACAGGCTTCCAGCCAGTCGGCGCGCTATTATGACGCCGCCAGCAAGGGCCTGCCAAGTCCCCAGACGGCAGTTCCTGACTCCTTCATGGACAATCGAATGGCTTTTTTTGCCGGAAGAGTGCGGTCGGACCTGACCGGACGCAAGAAAACAACTTTGTTCGGAACCGGCTGCTTTAGACCGGATCTGGCGAATAGGAAGATCGACGACATGCACGAATAATCGAATTTATGAACGCGGCGTTTACCTTGGCAATTCAGGTAATCGAAAAGCTCTGCTGTTACGAAGACCAGACGGAACGGAAAACAGGGCCAAATGCCAACAAGGCAAAATTGAGGGTAGTATGATTGAAAACCAGAAAATAAAACCAGCGCAAGTTGTCGGCCCCCTGGGTGAACCACTCACCATAGGTGATCTACCGAAACCTGGTACGACTCGTTGGGTGGTTCGTCGGAAGGCGGAAGTTGTAGCGGCGGTCAACGGCGGCTTGCTGACCGTTGATGAAGTTTGCGACCGCTATGACCTGTCGCTGGAGGAATTTGCTTCTTGGCAACGGGCCGTGGACCGGTCCGGAATGCCCGGACTCCGGGTGACGCGAATTCAGCATTATCGAGACCTGTACGAGCGCCAGCAGAAATATTGACGGGCGCTTCTTAGACTCAAAGCCTTGATCGGACCGTCGGAGCAACTCCGGCGGTTCTTTTTTATTCCTTCAAGTCATCTGAAAAATCCTCTATGTCCCACTATAACGCGTGGATAGAAATCCACGCTTACATATAAGCAGGAGGAATATATGGGTTGGATTATTGCATTGATCGTTGGCGGTGTCGCCGGCTGGCTAGCCAGCATGGTGATGGGACGTGATGCCTCCATGGGGGTTTTCTGGAACATCATTGTCGGCATTATCGGATCGGTAATCGGCAATTTTGTGGGCGGATATTTCGGCTTCGGCGGTACTATTCAGCAATTCTCGATCATCGGCTTGTTCACCGCCTTTATCGGTGCAGTGGTACTGTTGCTGATATTGAACCTCATTCAACGCGGACGGGTTCGTTAGAACCTGCTTTTTAGAATGAAGTTCGAGGATTTTGAGGGCCGGTCCGTTCGCGGACCGGCCCTTTGATAAGATAATATCGGTCGTTGGTCGAACCACGGCTTGCAAAACCGGCTGAATACTGTTCCGACTTGCCGCTAGTGCCATATTGATGTAACACAGTTGATGAAATTCGAATTGTCCGGAAAATCAGCGATTCTTTTGTGTATCGCAGCGCAGGAATGCGATATGGGCCTGACCGAAGAGCAAAAAAAATGAACTATGAATCTACCATCCCCAGTAGCGAAATCTCGATTATGGACGACCCAGTGCAGCGTGCGGCTAATCGCCGTCCCCTAATTATCGCAGCGGCTGTGGTTGTAGCGCTTTTGCTTGCGTATATCGGTTATAATTATTTTTTCGGAGCCAAGGGCGATGAAGAAGCTGTGAGCCAGGCGCCCATGGTCACCGTCATGGCCCCCGGCAAACAGCAAGTTACACGAACAATCAATGCAACGGGAACCCTAGCAGCGCGCCGGGAGATTCCGGTCAGTGTAGTCGGCGAGGGCGGCCGGGTAACCAATGTCTATGTCGACGCCGGCGACTGGGTCAAGCAGGGCCAGATCATGGCCAGTATCGATCGCTCGGTTCAATCCCAGCAAGCAGCAAGCCTCGAAGCATCGGTTGGTGTCTCTCGCGCCGACCTCAATCTGGCGCAGGCCAATCTTGATCGTGCAGCGCAGCTGGTGGATCGGGGATTCATTTCCAAAGCCGATATTGACCGATTGACGGCTAACCGAGATTCCGCCGCCGCGCGGTTGCGGGTGTCTCAAGCCCAATTGAATGAAACCCGGGCCCGCAACGGTCGCCTGGACATCGTGGCGCCCAAGGCCGGTTTTGTTCTGGACCGCAATGTCGAACCCGGACAAACAGTGACCCAAGGCAGTGGCGTTCTCTTCCTGCTCGCGCAAAATGGCGAGATGGAACTCCAGGCGCAGCTTGGCGAAGCTGATTTGGCCAATATTTCGGTGGGCATTTCCACGCAAGTCACCCCGGTCGGTACCACCAAGGTTCTAACCGGACAGGTCTGGCAAATTTCTCCTGTCATTGACCCGCAATCCCGTCAGGGTATCGCCAGAATTTCGTTGGGATATGACAGCGCTTTGCGCCCGGGTGGCTTTGCCAGCGCGCGGATCCAGAGCGGAACATCCGAGGTTGCTGTGCTTCCAGAATCTGCCTTGCAAAACGATAGCAAAGGAAGCTTTGTCTATATCATCGGCCCGGACAACAAAGCAGTCCGGCGCGACGTCGTGATCGGCTCAGTGTCGGCCGCAGGCCTTTCCATAACGTCCGGATTAACCGGAAACGAAAAAGTCGTGCTTCGCGCAGGCGGTTTCCTGAGCCCTGGCGAAACGGTTCAGCCGAAAGTCCAGAAGAAAGCCGGCGGCGCGTGAGTGGTGCACAAATTTGAGGCCTGATCGATGAATCTTCGCAATATCTCCGCCTGGAGCACTCGCAATCCGGTCGCCCCCTTGGTGCTCTTTGCCGCGCTTCTGTTTGCTGGCTTGCTGAGCTTCAATCGTATGGATGTCGTTAACAACCCCGAGGTCGATTTTCCGGCAGTTTCTGTTCGGATTGCGCAGCCGGGCGCGGCACCGACCGAGATTGAAAGCCAGATCACGCAACGTATCGAGGCGGCGGTTCGTTCGATCAGTGGCGTCAAGAATATCAGTTCGACCGCAAGCGAAGGCAGCAGCAGCACATTTGTCGAATTCGAAATTGGCGCGGACGTGAACAACAGCGTCAACGAAGTAAAAAATGCGGTCGATCAGGTTCGCGGGTCCCTGCCGGAAGGTATTCTGGAACCGCAAGTGTCGAAAGTCGACGCAGTAGGCGGCCCGATCGCTTTTTTTGCGGTCAAAGCCGATGACATGACCGTCGAACAGCTCAGCTGGTTCGTCGACGACACCGTCGCCAAACGGCTGCTGTCAGTTGATGGGATGGCCGAAGTTGACCGATTTGGCGGCGTCGACAGAGAAATCAGGGTAATCCTGCGTCCAGAACGGATGCAAGCGCTTGGCGTGACGGCCAGCCAGATCAACAGCGCGTTGCGCCAGATGAATATCAACGCTGCTGGTGGCCGCGCAGAAGTCGGTGGAACCCGGCAATCCGTCCGCGTTTTGGGCAATGCCGACGATGCCTATGACTTGTCCCAGACGCAGATATCGTTGGGCAATGGCCAGACAATTAAATTGAGTGATGTTGCAGAAGTCACCGACTCCTTCGGCGAACGTAGTTCGATCAGCAAGGTGAAGGGCGTAGAGGTCGTAAACTTCTCCATGACGCGCGCGCGCGGCGCTTCCGACGTCACCGTCTATGACGAAGCGATTGTCGTCATGGACAAGATTTCAGCGGAAGTTCCGGGGATCGAATTCATCCCACTGTTTAACAGCGTTGTTTACACAAAATCGCAGTATAAAAGCTCGATGCTGGCGATGATCGAAGGCGCGATATTGGCCGTCGTCGTCGTTTTCATCTTCCTGCGCGACTGGCGGGCGACGGTTATTTCGGCCATTGCCATACCATTGTCCGCGATACCGACATTCTGGTTCATGGACCTGCTCGGGTTCAATCTCAACTTTCTCTCATTGCTGGCGCTGGGCCTGGTTGCAGGTGTGCTGGTCGACGATGCCATTGTCGAGATTGAGAATATCGTGCGCCATATGCGCATGGGGAAAAGCGCCTATCAGGCGTCGATTGATGCTGCGGACGAAATTGGCCTCGCGGTTGTCGCCACCTCCTTCTGTATCGTTGCCGTATTCCTGCCGGTCGGACTGATGCCCGGCATATCCGGCCAGTTTTTCAAAAATTTCGGGATAACAGTTGTTGTTTCGGTGTTGATGAGTCTGGCAGTCGCCCGCATGATAACGCCGATGATTGCAGCCTATTTCCTGAAGTCTCACGGCCAGGCCGAACATGGCGAAGGGGTCTGGATGGACCGATATATGCGGTTGCTGGAATGGGTGTTGGATCGCTCGACGGCTGATCATATTCGGCAAACACTTGTTCCTGCTAAAGCCGCGTGGTGGCAATATCTGGTCGGCTTTATATTGTTCGCTTTGATAGTTGCAGCATTCGGCGGCATAGCATTTTCTCTCGGCATGTTCGTCCACGGCCTGCTGATGACTTTGATACCGAGCGACTTTTTGCGAGCCATTTTGGGCCTGATCGTCGGCGTTATCGCTGGTGCTGCAGGTGCAACTTTGCTGGCATTGATGATCAAACGTTCGGCTGGCGTCTTGGGCAGCCGCTTTGCAGACTGGTATGCTTACCGTTCCGGTCGCTTTCGGGCCCGGGGCCATGATCACCGCATTTGGATGATGGGGACCGGTGTCGTTGCGTTTGGCCTGACGGTCATATTGTTCGCGATTACGCCGAGTGAATTTCAGCCGACCACCAATCAGGACAATAGTCGTATTCAGATTGAGGTTGTGCCTGGTACAACGCTTGAACAGACCGAAAAAATTGCCGACCGGGTGTCTAACCTCATGTATGCCCAACCCGAAGTTGACCGTGCTCTGACACGGGTTCGAGAAACCAACGCGACGGTCTTCGTGAGTCTGAAGGAAGATCGCAAAAAAACCTCGATGGAATTTGAGCGCAGCCTGTCACCGGAGCTTCAGAAAATCCCGGACGCCCGGATTTCCTTCCAGTCACAAAATGGCGGTGGTGGAACCGGACGCGATATCTCCATCATGCTGACCGGTTCGGATCCCAATTTGCTTGATTCCACCGCTGCCCAACTGGTGGAGCAGATGAAAGCCGTTACCGAAGTGCGCGCACCGCGGATCGCATCTGACCTCAGCCGCCCCGAGATTATCATCACTCCCCATATGGATCTCGCATCCCAGCTCGGAGTGACAACGGCCTCACTGAGCCAGACAATCCGGATCGCAACTTTGGGCGAAATCGATCAGAATGCTGCAAAATTCTCGCTGTCCGACCGGCAGATTCCGATCCGTGTCATGTTACCGCTTGCTTCGCGGGCCAACCTGACGACTATCGAAAACCTGCCAATCCCGATTGCGACCGGCGGTACGGTTCCTCTCAGCCGGGTGGCCACGGTCAGCTTCGGATCCGGGCCGACTTCGATCCAGCGCTACAACCAGAATCGCCGGACATTTATCGGTGCTGATCTCGCTCCAGACGTCATCAAGGGCGAGGCAATGGAGAAAATCTTCGACCTGCCCATCATGAAGAACCTGCCCACCGGCGTGTCCAACGAAGCCTTTGGTGAAGACGAGTGGCAACAGGAACTGGCAGTCAATTTCGTGATTGCCCTGATCGCCGGCATATTGCTGGTCTTTGCGACATTGGTCTTGCTCTACAAACGTTTGATGTCGCCGCTGGTCAACATGGGATCGCTAGCACTGGCACCGCTCGGCGGTATGTTGTTGGTCTGGGCCACTGGTACATCAGTGTCGATGCCGGTTTTGATCGGTGTGCTCATGCTGCTTGGCATTGTTAGTAAAAACTCCATTCTGCTAATCGATTTTGCGATCGAGGAAATGCAGAAAGGCGTGCCGAAATTCGAGGCGATCATGGATGCCGGACACAAGCGTGCCCAGCCGATTGTCATGACCACCGTGGCCATGACTGCCGGTATGGTGCCGACCGCAATTTCCTTGACTGGCGATGGTGCATGGCGCGCGCCGATGGGAATAGTCGTGATTGGCGGCCTGATTGTGTCCACCTTGCTGACATTGGTCATCGTCCCCGCAGGCTTCAGTCTGGCAGACGGATTCGAACGCCGGGCAGGCCCGTGGTTGCGCAACAGGATGCTGACCTACAAACCGGGCGATGATCGCCATGATCGCCCTGGTTCAGAGGTCCAGCCCGCCGAGTGAAGCCAATATCCTCACAGATGAGCAGCGGAGGCGGAGCAAACTCTGCCACGAAAAACCAAAACGCCGGCCGGGATATGAAAATTATCGCCACCGGTATGCTGGTCGTGATGGCTATTATATATTTCGCGTCGAAAAGTTACGAAGCGGTGCATCCGGCACTGGGATTTGTCCGTGCTTTTGCCGAAGCCGCGATGGTCGGCGGTCTGGCGGACTGGTTCGCCGTCACCGCCTTGTTCCGTCATCCGATGGGCTTGCCGATACCGCACACCGCTATTATTCCGCGCAACAAGGACCGGATTGGCGACACACTGGCCAATTTTCTCAAGGACAATTTCCTGATTTCCCGTTTGGTTGCGCAACGCATGCGCAATGTTGATCTTGCCAGCGGCATCGGACGATTTTTAAAATCACCCAGCGGTGGTGAAGGGCGGCTCAAATTCGGTGCATCAAGACTGCTCGGCGACGCGATAGCCTCGCTCGACAAGGACCGGCTTGGGACGATGTTCAAAGGTGCCGTCAAGACCCAGGCAGTCGGCCTCGATATCGCGACGCCGATAGGACAGATCCTGGCAGCAGTCATGGCGGAAAAACGACACGGTCCGCTGATCGATTCCACGATCCGCTGGGCCTACCGCACGCTCGATACCAATGAACTGGTTATCCGCAATATTGTGACCGACCGCGCTAACGCCGTGATGCGCTGGACCGGGCTGGATGACCGGGTCGCCAATGAGGTGCTCGACGGGCTCTATAAGCTACTCGCCGACATGGCCGCCGATCCCGATCATCCGGTCCGCGCTAAAACGGAAGAGAGCATTGAACAACTGGCCAAGGAATTGCAGCATGATCCGGAGCTTCGCCAGAAGGTAAATGAGTGGAAACTCGAGATGATCGACAATCCGGCGATTGCTTCATGGCTTGATGGAATCTGGGAACAAGGAAGGGAAGCACTGCTCCGGGCAGCCCGTGATCCCGATGCGGCGATGGCAGGCCAATTCGGCGACGCACTTATCCAGCTCGGCAACAGCCTGCAGCAGGACAAATTGCTCAACCGGCAGATCAACCGCTTCGGCCGGCGTGCGGTCATTGGCGTCGTCGCCAGCTATGGCGACAATATCGTCAAGCTGGTGTCAGAAACCGTCCGCGGTTGGGATGCCCAGACAATCACCGACCGCGTCGAAAATGCCGTTGGCCGCGACCTGCAATTCATCAGGGTGAATGGCACACTGGTGGGCGGACTGGTCGGCGTGTCCCTTCATGTGCTGGGATTTTGGATCTAGCGCGAGAGCAACAGCCGCGCCTGCCCTGCAATTTGTGCCAACATGGCAATCGAGGGTTTTGACGATTGTTGTGCCCGATCCATGATCTTTCTGAATTGGGCGACACGGTCGATATTGCGTTCGGCCCAGCTCTCGACAAATTGCGGCATATCCTTACCGCGAGTCCGGCGCAGGAAATCAAGACGCATTTGCTGAAAATCGCGCGCCAGCCCTGCCACCAGCAACCGGTCCCAGGGGTCTGACGGATTGATCCGGGTAGCGGTCATCTGCGCCCAGTCGAGGCCAAGCTGGCTGCCAATCGTGGTAAAGGCTACGGCCACTTCCAACGCATCAATGTCGCGGCTGTGCGCGAGATAGGCAATGCCTGCCGCGCCATCATTCTTGTAGATATTGGCAATTTTTGCGGCAATATCTGCCGTCGCCCCTGCCTCGACCAGCGCTTTCACCTGTATTGCAGCCTGCAAACGCCCTTCTGCGGTTATCAGGTTTTCAACATTGTCATTGAGCGTATTCACACCGGGCGCCAGCATATTGACAGTATCGTCGATACGGTCGTCGGAAACGCCTATCCGCATCAAATCCGCCATGTGCGAGCGCAAGACATAAGCAAGGCGGTCAAATAAGACTATCCTGATGTCTTCGCTAATCTCCGCGACTTCCAGCGCGTGCCAAAGATCATCAGCATGGAACAGACGTTCCGCCATGACAAATGCGCGCGCTACTTCGCCCAGCGAGCAGCCTTCTTCCTCGGCCAATTCAAAGGGATCAATCAGACCCAGGCGATTGATCATCCGGTTCGCCAGCTTGGTAGCAATGATTTCGCGGCGCAATTGATGGTTGAGGATGGCCGATTTATGGCCTTCCTGCATCGCGGCCGGAAATGCCTGAAGCAGCTCTTTGTTCAATCCGGGATCATCCCCCAGATCACTGTTTTCGATGGCATCCTGCAGCACAAGCTTCGCGGTAGAAATCAATACCGCCAGTTCCGGCCGGTAGAGTCCTTTGTTTTCCTGGCCACGACGGATCAGGTCTTCATTGCTGGCCAGCCCTTCAACCGCACGGTTCAACTGACCCTGCTCTTCGAATTGATCGATCAGGCGGACATAGGATGGCAGGTTTTTCGTGCCTCCCATTTCAGCGATAGAAAGCCCCAGTGCCTGAAGCCGGTTATCTTCGAGAACCAGCGCGCCGACATCGTGGGTCATCGATTCAAGCAAGATATTCCTGGCTTCCGGTTTTAGCGTGCCATTGACCAATTCGGGGTTGAGCGCGATCTTGATATTGACTTCATTATCCGAGCAATCGACCCCGGCGCTATTGTCGATGAAATCGGTATTGGTCCGCCCGCCTTTGGCAGCGAAAGCGAT
>RCMY010002382.1_pt1 | contig 25049 bp, 12 predicted proteins | sample 2041341 | NCBI WGS metagenome assembly RCMY01 (sample SAMN09708234, study PRJNA481090) | Marine sediment metagenome, whole genome shotgun sequencing project.
AAAAAATCCTTTTTCCTCTATTTTTTAGTTTTTTCTCCCCTAATTTTTTCTCAGAATACCGCTGTTAACTTTGTTAATGACTTAGAAAATAATCCTATTTTTATATTGGATGATTTCGAAGGGTTTTCTGAGAAAAATTTTGTTATTATTGACAGTATCCATGAGGCAAAGGGCGACTCTTGGTTCTCACAACCAAAAGTAGGGAGTACTGAAAATGATGAAAATGAATTTACTTCTTTCCTATTAATAAAACAGCTAGAAGAACTGAATTTCAAAACCCCTTTTCAAATTGAACACAATCCGACTTTAGAACGATATATTCGCGTTTTTTTAAAAGACCGAAGAGAAAAATTGGGTCATTTAATGGATCGTGCTTCTTATTATTTTCCTCTTTTTGAAGAGTCACTTGATAAATACGATCTCCCGTTAGAATTGAAATATCTCGCAATAGTGGAATCCGCATTAGTTGCCAATGCAAGCTCTCCGGCTGGAGCAAAAGGTTTATGGCAATTTATGTACGGTACCGGAAAACAATTTGATTTAGAAATAAATTCTTATATTGATGAACGATTTGATCCAATAAAATCTACCGAAGCAGCTTGTAAATATTTAAGTAGCTTATATAAAACTTTTAACGATTGGGATTTAGCTTTAGCCGCTTACAATTCAGGACCAGGAAATGTTTCAAAAGCTATTAAAAGAGCTGGCGGAAAAACAAATTATTGGGAAATTCGAAATTATCTACCCCAAGAAACACAAGGTTACTTGCCTGCATTTTACGCAACTTTTTACATTTTTGAATTTGCAAAAACACATCAACTTGAACCTATTAAATCAAGCTTATCTTATATAGAGGTGGATACTATTCATATTAAAAAGCAGATTTCTTTTCAAAGTATTCAAGAGAAAACAACTATTTCTTATGATTTATTAAAATCTTTAAACCCACAGTATAAAAAAGAAATCATTCCTCAAGCGAATAATAAGTCGTATGTACTTACTCTTCCCATCGAAATGGTAAATAGCTATATTTCTAATAACGCAAAATTGCATTCTCAATCGAAATATGAGAATTTAGCATCTACTTCTTTTCCAATAAAAATCACACCAAATAATAGTTATAAGGTCGAAATCGGAGATAATTTAAACAAGATTGCAACCAAACACCAAATTACCTTAGAGCAATTAAAAAAATGGAATGGCTTACAAACCGACTACCTAATTGCCGAGCAAAGATTAGTTATAACCGATAAAAATACTATCGATATGATTGATTTCAATACAGATACAGAAGAAAAAACAATGCCTTTCTCTCCAGAAATCTCCCCTGTTTTTTCTTCTTCTATTTCTTCTAAAGAGAATGAAAATACGGCAAAATATTTTGAGACTTACACAGTAAAAGAAGGGGATACTTTGTTTAAAATTTCAAGAAAATATCCACAAGTTACTATCAATCAAATTCGAGAGTGGAATAATATCACTAAGGTACATTATTTAAAACCTGGAACTCAATTAAAAATATTTTAACGTTTAAAAAATATTGCCGAATAAAATTTTATGCTATTTTTACCGTTTTTACATAACATTTGTGTTTAACAACGATAATTCAATTTGCCCCTATGACGAAATTTTTTAGCATTATTTTTTTTCTGTCCTTTTTCTTTAGTTTTTCTCAGGAAAACATGCAAAAGTTAGATTCTATTTTAGAAGTAAACTTAGATGGAATTGATCATTCTGAAGATTTTCTCGCACAAGAAATTGATACATTTAAAATTGATACTACATTAATTTCAGGCAAACATTTAGCTTTTATTGATTATGGAGAGGCTAGTGAATTTGATAAAAAGTGGATGGAATCTTGGAGAAATTCTGCCATCGACAGCTCTTTAATAATCAATCCGGAAGATACAATCGGTAAAGTTGTGTTAGAAGATTTTCCTACAGAATTATTAAAAGAGAGGCTTGCCGATTTAAATACCAAGACACCTTTCAATGTAGAATACAACCCTTCTTTAGAAAAAATAATCAAGCATTATCTTAAAAATCGTCCGGAAACATTAGCAAACTTAATGGGAAGAGCTAAATATTATTTCCCAATTTTCGAACCATTTTTAGACAAATATGACATTCCGCTTGAATTAAAATATTTAGCCATTGTTGAATCTGCATTGAAACCAAATGCGAAATCAAGAGTTGGAGCAAAAGGATTGTGGCAATTTATGTACACTACCGGCAAACAATATGGTTTACATGTGAGTTCTTATGTTGATGAAAGGTCTGATCCGATCCGATCAACGGAAGCCGCATGTAAATATTTATCTGATTTACATAAGATTTTTAACGATTGGGATTTGGCCCTTGCGGCGTATAATTCTGGTCCGGGTAACGTAAATAAAGCAATCCGAAGATCTGGTGGAAACAAGAATTATTGGAATATTCGATCTTATCTTCCGCGGGAAACTGCAGGGTATTTACCTGCCTTTTATGCAACCTATTATATATTTGAATATGCAAATGAGCATCATTTATATCCGAAAAACGAACTTTTGCATGCTTTTGAAACAGATACCATTGTTTTAAAAAGACAAATTACTTTCGATCAAATTAATAAAGCTTTAGAAACAGATGACGAATTACTCGAGTTTTTAAATCCGCAATACAAATTAAAAATTATTCCGGTCGTAAAAGACAAAAATTACACCTTAACTTTGCCAAAATTCTTATCTGGTAAATTTGTTGCCAATGAAGATCAGATTTACGCTTTCGCGGAATCGGATGACTCTTTACGAGAAAAACCATTACCAAAATTTATTGAAAATCCCGAAAAAATTAGATACCGAGTTCGAAGTGGTGATTATTTAGGAAAAATTGCAGGTCGATATGGTGTTTCTGTAAGCAGTATCAAACGTTGGAACGGAATGAGAAGTAACAATCTTCGCGTTGGTCAATATTTAACTATTTATCCTAGAAATTATGCCAGCAGCTCAGCTAGCAAAGCAAAAACTTCAAACTCTGTAGTTTCTAAAAAACCTATATCTAAAGATAAATATACCACCTATGTGGTTAAAAAAGGAGACTCTTTATGGTTGATTTCGCAAAAGTTTCCGAAAGTAACTGTAAGTCAATTAAAAAATTGGAACAATATTTGGGGTAGTAATTTAAAACCTGGAACAGAGTTAAAAATCTATTAAAAAAAGATTAATTTTAGACTCTATACTTTTACCCTAAATATAATACTCATGTCAAAGAACATTCTTTTATCTGCATTTTTTATTGTTAGTCTAATTTCTTGCACCAATAACAAAGAGCTAACCCTAGTAGATTCGACTGGAAGAATTAACCATGTAATGATTGTGATGAAAAATTCTGACTGGCAAGGAAAAGTTGGAGATACACTTCGAAATATCATCGCAAAACCTGTAGTTGGCTTGCCGCAAGACGAGGCTCAATTTACTATTAATCAGGTACCACCAGAAACTTTTAACGATTTATTCAAAAGATCAAGAAATATTCTTTTTGTTGGATATAGTCAAGACATAAAAAATAATTTTTATACCAATTCAAACGTTTACGCACAACCACAGATTTCTTTAACCATTTTGGCAAAAAATGAAGAGGAACTAATCCAGAATATAAAAGAGCATGAAAATGAAATCATTGCCACTTTTAAGGATAAAGATTTACAATTGTATCAAAATAAAATTACTAAACATATTCGGCAAATTAAAAGCATCGAAACTTTTAACAAACTCGGATTTTCATTAAAAATTCCAGTTAGCTATAATAAAGTGGAAGATACAGGTGATTTTTTATGGTATAGAAACGATATTACCAAAGGGCAGTTAAATATTTTAGCATATGAAATTCCGTACAATTCTGAATCAGACTTTTCAAAAGAAGCAATTCTGGCAGCGACCGATACTATAACAAAGCAGCAAATTCCAGGTCAATTTGAAGGAACCTATATGATGATCGAGCCAAAATACACTCCTGTATCAAAAACAATAACACTGGCAGGAAAAGAAGCTTTAGAAAATCGTGGACTTTGGATTGTGAAAGATGATTATATGGGCGGACCTTTTATTAATTATGCCATATTAGACAAAAAGAATAATCGTATTTTGATTCTTGAAGGTTTTAGTTATTCTCCGGCAACAAAGAAAAGAGATTTTGTTTTTGAAATGGAATCTATACTTAAAACTGTTGCTATTGAATAGTTTATTCTTCAACTTTTAAATTACTCGTGTGATAATTTTTTATTTGCCCTTCATTATCACTATAAATTAGAAAAGCTTTTAAATCAGGTTTATTATGTAAGAATTTTTGACTTTTCTCTAAACCCATCGCCATAAAAGCGGTGGCATAAGCATCAACATCAGCACAATCTAATTTTCCGATAACCGATGCACTTAACAAATTACTTTTACTTGGGAATCCGGTTTTTGTGTCTATGGTATGTGCATATTTGAGTCCGGTTTTTTCGTCTATTTTAAATTTTCGATAATTTCCTGATGTTGCTATCGATTCATTTTCTAAACTAACAATACTTTGAAAAGAACGGCTCGCGTCAAAATTTGGTTTTTCGATAGCAATACTCCAAGGCTTGAATTTTTCGTTAACACCTCTCGCTCTAATTTCACCTCCAATTTCTACCATATAATTAGCCACTCCTTTTGTTTCTAGAAATCGCCCAATAACATCGACAGAATATCCTTTTGCAATAGCATTAAAATCAATATAAGTTTGTCTATATTTTTTTACAACTCGCCTATTTTCAATTTGCAACTTATCAAAACCGACAAATTGTAACAATTCTTTCACATGTGCAGAGTCTAATTTAACAGAATCCTTTTCGGGTCCGAAACCCCATGCATTGACAAGAACTCCAATAGTTGGGTCAAAAAAACCTTCTGTTTCCTTATAAATTCTATTCGATTTTTCAAAAACTTCCTGAAACATACCATCTACCATAACTGTTGAATCTCCATGGTTTATCTTTGAAATATCAGAAGTTGGAATATATGTTGACAAGCTTTTATTTATAGAGTGAATCAAGCTATCTATATGTTTTTCAGTGATTTGATCTAATTCATCTTCATAAGTAATGTGAAATGTTGTACCCAAAGCAAGTCCTTCTAACTTTTTATAAACCAAATTATTAGTTTGTTGGCAAGAAAGCAATAGAAATGTTAAAAACAGTGTGAAATAATTTTTCATTGTATAAAATATTATGTTTTCTTTAACAATCAAAGATAATACTTAATATTAGCTTTGTTCCACTATTATTTAATAGTAAAATCAAGAATAACAGAATAAATTTAATAAATTTGTCTAATAATCAAATTCGTATCAAATTATGAAAAAAGTTTTTTTTACTGCATTAATTTTATCAATTCTTCTAAGTTCATGTGTGTCGCAAAAGAAGTACGCCGACTTGGAAACTCAGTATGGTGTTACTAAACAAGATTTAGTAAATGCTAAAGCTGATCTTCAAGGTTGCTTAATTGATAAAGAACATTTATCCGAACTTAACAAATCTTTGAAGGAAGACAAAGCCCGATCTTTGCAACAAGTAGAAAATTTAACCGTCTTGACACAATCTTCTTCTGATAATATCAAAGATATTATTACACAATTAAGCGAAAAAGACAAATACATTAATGGAATTCGCGCTGCGATGACCAAAAAAGATTCTATCAACTTAGCTTTGGCATTTCAATTGAAAAGAGATCTTGCTTCGGGAATTCAAGATGAAGATATCCAAATTAATGTTGAAAAAACAGTGGTTTATATTTCTATTGCTGATAAATTATTATTTAAAAGTGGTAGTGCCGTAGTTTCTGAAAAAGCGAAAGTTGTTTTAGGAAAAGTAGCTACAGTTATTTCTAGCAAACCAAATATGGAAGTTCAAGTAGAAGGTTATACAGATAATGTGCCGATTAGCACCAACTGTATGAAAGACAATTGGGACTTAAGTGTTTCAAGAGCAACTTCAGTTGTTCGAGTTTTACAAAATGATTTCAACATTCAACCTGGAAGATTAATTGCTGCAGGAAGAAGTGAGTATGTTCCGTTAGAAACTAACGATAGTGCTGAAGGTAGATCAACTAACAGAAGAACAAGAATCGTTATTTTACCTAAATTAGATCAATTCTTTGATATTTTAGAGCAAAAACCTGAATAATCGGTATCTAGTTAAATACCTTATTGATAGAGCTGTTTGAAAATTTTCAAACAGCTTTTTTTGTTTAGAAAATTTCATAAAAAAATAGAAGGGTACTAATCTTTTTAAGAAGTAGAAAACATGTTTCAAAGGAGCATCCAATGTTGCAAAAACTGAACTGTTTACAAAATATACTTTATCTCTTAAAATTCTACATCCCAGTTTTACGGAATAAGCCAAGAATACACCAAATACCTTTATTTTAAACTATGAAAAAATAAGTTAAACATTTATGAAAATAGTATTAAAATATTCTTAACCATATCAAAATTTTTCTTAATTTGCAAGATAATTTACAAATTAAGTGAAACTCAAATTATTAATTTTAACTCAAAATTTTTCTTACGTATGAAGAACAATTCACTAAAAATGTGTTTGTTCGGTCTTTTTATGCTCGCAAGTAGCGTAATTTATGCCCAAACAACAATTTCAGGAAATGTAACGAGTATCGAAGGTCCCCTTCCGGGAGCTAACGTTATCGTAAAAGGAACTCAAAACGGAACAGCAACTGATTTCGATGGTAATTATACCATTGAGAATGTTGCCAATGATGCCGTTTTAGTATTTAGCTCTTTAGGATATATTGCTAAAGAAGTAGCCGTTGATGGCAATGCAACCATTAATGCGTTTTTAGATTCTGACTCTCAATCTTTAGATGAGGTCGTAATTATTGGTTATGGTTCTGTTCGTAAATCGGATGCAACTGGCGCAATTGATGCCATTGGCTCAAAAGATTTCTCTACTGTAAACGCTACATCACCTGCACAAATTTTAAGAGGTAAAGTAGCTGGTGTTCAAGTAACTCAATCAAGTGGTGAGCCAGGTGGGGCTGTTAATATTCGTGTACGTGGTAACAGTTCTATTCGTTCTGGTAACGATCCGTTAATTGTTGTTGATGGTATTCCGTTAGCCGGTGGTAATATTTCTGCTGGAGGTAATGCAGGGGCTCTTGGAAGTTCAACAGCAAAAAACCCATTAAACTTTATCAATCAAAATGATATAGAAAGTATCAATATATTAAAAGACGCTTCTTCTACCGCCATTTATGGTTCTAGAGGTGCAAATGGTGTAATTTTAATTACAACTAAAAAAGGTACTTCTGGAGCACCAAGAATAGAGTATAGTACCTCCGTTGGATTTAGCAGTTTAGCAAATGATATCGGTATGATGTCATCTGAGCAATATGCACAACAAGCAACTTCTGATGGCGTATCTGTTTTAGATCATGGATCAAGAGGTTATGATTGGACTGATGCTATTTTACAAAATGCAACTACCGTAAGTCATGATTTATCTGCAAGTTTCTCTGGAGAAAGATCAAGAACAAGAGTCTCTTTAGGGTATTTAAATCAAGAAGGTATTTTACAAAAAACAGGTGTAAAAAAATATAATGTTTCTTTAAATAATACTATTGAACTATTAAACGAAAAAGTAACATTGGATACGAATGTTCTTGTGTCTCAAATTGGAGATCAAGGTCAATCGACCTCTGATAACTCAGGTTTTATTGGTAATGTTATTGGGTCTGCCTTATATTGGAATCCAACTTATCCTCTTCGTAACTCAGACGGATCGTACTATCAAGTAAGTGATACATATTTAAATCCTGCTGAATTGTTAGATAGTTTTGACGATCATACAGAGACTACTAAAATATTGGCGAGTATTTCTCCAACCGTACATATTACAGATGGTTTAGACTATAAATTCGTATTTGGTGTAGATTATTCAACTTCAAGCAGAGCTTCTCAGTTATTACCTTCATTTCAATTACAAGGTAGTAATGGAACAACAACAGGTGGAGATCCTGCAGGTGGTTTTGCAAACATTAATAATGTAACTAGATTTAATAAGACTTTTGAAAACATTTTGACCTACAAAAAAGAGGTGAGTGATGACTTTTCTTTTAATGCCTTATTAGGATATTCATTTTATTTGTATGAATATAAATCGAACTATGCCAACGCTTCTTATTTCAATGCAAATCAAACCAACCTAGTTGATAATATGGAAGGTGGGAAAAACAGTGATTTTCGCTCAGGCTCCAGTAAAAACACCAATGAATTACAATCTTTCTTTGGTAGAATTGAAACAACTATTTTTCAGGATTTATTAGTAAATGTATCTTTAAGATATGATGGTTCTAGTAAAGTGGGTGAAAACAATACTTATGGTTTATTTCCTGCGGTTGGTGTTGCCTATAAAATTTTTGATGGCAATGACGGTATTGTAAATAATTTAAAAGCCAGAGCAAACTGGGGTATCGTAGGTAACCAAGAGTTTGGAGCGTACTCTTCTCTTGCAGTAGGTAGATATTATGATGGCGGTTTAAGTCAAACTGGTAACTCAAATGCCGATTTAAAATGGGAAACTACAAACAGTTATGGTATTGGTCTTGATTTTAAATTATTTGATAACCTTTCCGGTTCGATAGATTATTTTTATAAAAGTACAGAGGATTTGATATTTCCACAACCTGGAGCTTCCAATGTGCCTAATAATGCAGGAGCAACTACTTTTGTAAATTTACCTGGATCACTTGAAACTTCTGGTGTTGAAATTGGATTAACTTGGGACGCCATTCAAAAAGAAGACTTCACTTTATCTTTTAGTGGTAATGCTTCTTTCTTAGATAATAAAATGAAAGATTTTCCATTATTTATCTTAACGGGTGGTGTCAACGGTCAAGGTCTATCTGGAGCAAGCGCTTCCATTATTACCAACAACTTACCTATTTACACCTTTTATTTAAATGAATGGAGAGGATTCGATGCTAACGGAAACTCAATTTATGCTGCACCAGACGGAAGCGATGTTGGCTTGGGTGGAGCTGCCAAAGTTGTTTTGGACAAAACTGCAGTACCTGACATAAATGTTGGTTTCAATATCAATTCAACCTACAAGAAATTTGATTTCAATGCTGCTTTTTACGGCGCATATGGTGGTTATTTGTATAACAACACTGGAAATGCCCTATTCTTTAAAGGCGCATTCTATGGAGATAAAAATATAACTTATGATTATGCTAGAACAAATCAAGCTCAAGGTGATCCAAACTCTCCTTCTACAAGATATTTAGAGTCATCTGATTTCTTTAGATTAGCCAACTTAACTGTAGGTTATACTTTTGATGGAGATAAATTAGGAAGTTATGTTGATCGTTTAAGAGTTTATGCAAGCGGAAATAACTTATTTGTTATTACCGATTATTCCGGTTTTGACCCTGAAGTGGATACCAACAAGCAAATTAACGGAGTTAATTCTGCAGGTATGGATTATTTTTCTTATCCAGCCTCTAGAGGGTTTACATTTGGATTAACAGTAGGATTTTAAATTATAAAAAAATATAAATGATGAATATAAAAAAATATAAATTAAGTATTGCTAGTTTGTTCACAGCCACACTACTTGTGTTGGCTAGCTGTACAAATCTAGATGAAACAGTACAAGATGGAGAAGAGTTCACAGGAGCTAATACATCTTATGCTACTTCTGATGCGAACCCTGCGGATTTATTAGCAAACGCATATACAGGGATGAGAACAGCTTATGCAGATCAAGCGCGTCTTTTCTGTTTAGACGAACATACCGCTGATGCAGTGGTTGGCCCAACACGTGGTGGTGACTGGGATGATAATGGAGTATGGAGATCATTGCATACACAAACTTATGGGCCAGATCATGGTTATAATAAAGATACATGGAATGATATGTTTTCGCAAATCAACCAATGTAATTTTGTTCTGGGTGCAAATCCAAATGCCCAACAAGCTGCAGAAGCTAGATTTTTAAGAGCTATGCACTACTATCATGTTATTGATTTATGGGGTTCTGCTCCGTACAGAGAACTTGGTACTGATCCTAATGCTGCCGCACCTGTTTTTACTAGAGCGGAAGGTACTGCATGGATAATTAGTGAATTAGATGCCATTATGGGAGATTTACCTACAGGACCAGTAACTATTGCAAACAAAAATGCAGCGCACTGGTTATTGGCTAAAATCTATTTAAACAAAGCAGTTTTTACAGCAGAAAATCCTGCAGGACCATATACCTTTGACGCCGCAGATATGGCACAGGTTGTTTCTCATGTTGATGCTATTTCAGGTGTTAGTATTGCCGCAGATTACTGGGATAATTTTATTGCTGAGAATACAGCAACTTCAACCGAAATTATTTTTGCTAACGAAAATATTGGTGGTGTTTCTTCAGGTCCTGTTCGTTCAAGATGGTTTATGGGGCAACATTATAACCAAACACCTTCAGGCTGGAATGGATTTACAACCTTATCGGATTATTACGACAAATTCGATCCAAATGACGAACGTATTTTAAAATGGTTTCCGCAAACAACTGCTGATAACGGTTATAATGTAGGTTTCCATATTGGTCAACAATACGGACCTGGAGGACCAGGTGTTGGTGAGGCTCTAAAAGACAGATCAGGAGCCCCTTTAGTATTCACTAGAGAATTAGAACTAATTACAAGTGGCTCTACCTTAGAGTCCGCTGGTATAAGAGGTGTGAAATATGTTCCGGATATGGCTAGTGGTGATAATGCAGAGAATGATATGGTACTTGCTCGTTATGCGGATGCCCTTTTAATGAAAGCAGAAGCTTTAGCGAGAACTAGTGATTTATCGGGTGCTCAAGACCTTGTACATATGTTACCTAATGAGGCTTCAACCTCTGTAGGCTCGATCGACGACCTTTTAGATGTTAGAGCGAGAGAATTATGGTGGGAAGGCTGGAGACGAAATGATAGAGTTCGTTTTGGTAAATTCTTAGATCCTGTTCAGTTGAAAAACTACCAATCGGATCCGAAATTTGTTTTAATGCCAATTCCGGCAGATGCATTGGTAAATCCAAATATTACTCAAAATCCAGGTTACTAAAAATAGTAACATTAAATTAAAAAAAAACGCCCTTTTTAAGGGTGTTTTTTTTATATATATTTTAGAATAAACAAATGTTTACTTATTCTCCATTTTAAATATAAACCCTTGATTATGGATATTTTCAATTTTTATGGAGGAATCCTCACTTAAATACTTTCTTAATCTGGAAATAAAAACGTTTAAACTTTTTTTATTGAAATAGTCATTTTTGCCCCAAAGGTTATGTAATATCTCTTTATGCGTGCATACCTCGTTTTTTTTGGAAACCAATAGATAGAGCAAATTGTTCTCCCTTGCAGTCAATTGAATTATTACATTCTTATAGATAAGTTGTGAATTTTTCTTTTTATAGACATAGTTTCCAAGTTTAAATTCATTTTGAATTTCAGCAGTTGGTGATTTTTTATTCGATAAAGTGTTCAAAAGTGTATGTATTCTTACTACCAATTCTTCTTCATCTATTGGTTTTTTCAAATAATCAATGGCTCCAATTCCAAAACCTTTTAAAACATCAATTTTTAAGGATCGAGCCGTTAAAAAAACAAATGGAATCTCAGGAAATTGTTCTTTTATCCTCTTTGCCAAGGTAAACCCATCTATTTTAGGCATCATTACATCCAAAATAACAAGTTCGAAATATTCCCTATTTAGAATTTCCAATACAGAAGTACCATCTTTTTCCCACAGGATATCAAAATTTTTCATTTTAAGATACTCTGAAAGTACATACCCTAAAGCTTCATCGTCTTCAACCAATAAAATTTTACTATTTTTTTCCATGAGCTTTTGATAACGGTAATTTAATGATAAATTTAGAACCTTCTCCTAACTTGCTTTCTACTTTAATCTTTCCATGATGCAAATTAATAATTCTTTTCACATAATGTAAGCCTAGACCATATCCTTTCACATTATGTACATCGCCTGAAGTAACACGGTAATACTTTTCAAATATTTTAGGTATGTCATCATTTGAAATTCCAATTCCATTATCCTTAATTTTTATGACCAAATCATTACTTTCAATATAGGATAAAAAGTGAATTTTAGCTGGAGTCGTTGTATATTTTTTAGAATTTTCTAAAACACTGTTTATCGCATTTTCCAAATGAGATGGCTCGCAATTTATTAGGTAATTATCACCTTCTAATGTTATATCAAATTCGATATTCTCCATACTCGCAAGCTCTTTGAACTCTATAACTAATTTCAAAAGTAAAGGCTTAAAATCTATTTCAGACTTTATTATAAAATTCTTTTTATTTTCTATACTTGCCAACTCTAAAACCTTGTCAATTTGGTGTTTTAATCTATCTACTTGATTTCTAATGATATGAACTAACTCTTTATGCTCATCGCCAACTTTGTCTTGTAAGATTTTTGAAGCAACTCCGATTGAAAAAACAGGGGTTTTAAGTTCATGTGTAAGGTTATTAATGAACTCATTCGTTGTAATTATTAAATTTCGCTGCCAATAAAAGAATTTTAACCCCCAAACGATAATGCCGAAAATTACTATTAAAAATAAAATACTGGGAATCGTTAGTCCGTTCAATTGAAATAAAAAATAGGTGTGTAAATCTTTAAATTGAAGCTCTAAAATTAGTCTTTTGTTTGTCAAAGTGGGCAAGTAACCATCCAATGCTATTGGATATCTTAATAAGCCATCCTCTTCGTCATAAGCTGTAGGAGATTTGAAATAGTCTGTAGAATCCTTTGCATACAAACTATACGAGAAATCTGTTTTAATGCCTTGTTGTAATAGTTTATCCTTCAAAAAATCATTCATGAAATATCGTGAAGCATCTTGTACGCTATCTATACTAAGACTAAAATAAGTACTGTCTTTAGCAATTGCCTTTCCAACTAAAAAAGTTAACTGATTTGGTTCCCGCAGCTCCATTTTAACTTCATTAACTACGATTCCCATTTTTTTATTGAATTGAATCTGAGCTAAATTCAAACCGAGTCTCAGATATTGATATTGAACTATTATCAACCCAATTATGGAAACTAAAAAAATGATTACATATATTTTCTTGATATTCATGATTCATTTATAGCCGTAAAGTTAAAGTAAAATATCTTTTTTTACATTTTATTTATCTCCTTAACTTTTCATTAATCTTTTTAAACTTTTATTAATCTAAACTAACGACTTGTATCTGTATTTTAGCAATGAGTTAGAATTAATAAAAATAAAGAGTTTTTTTTGTAAGTAAAGTAAAAAGGTCCTCAAAGTTTATCAAATAAGCAAGTTGAAGAATTCCAAAAACCGTATAATTTCGGTACATTTTTTGAAGCTTATTTCATAAATTTTGAGGTATCTTTGTGTTCTGTAAAAAACGAAAAACACCTAAGTTAAAAGTTTAATAGTTGATTTAATGCAATGAAATATATCAGAGAAAATCGACGTTTTACTATTTTATTCTATTTTAATTTTTTTCTCGTTTTTACAATTATCTCCTGCAAAAAAGAAAACACCCTTTTTATAAATTTAAATGCTAAAAAAACAGGAATTGATTTTAAAAATCAATTAATAAACACGCCAGAACTTAATGTTTTATCGTATCTCTATTATTATAATGGTGGCGGTGTGGCGGTCGCCGATTTTAATCAAGATGGTTTTGACGATTTGTTTTTTACTTCTAACATGGGTGCTAATGAACTGTATCTTAACAAAAAGAATTTAACATTCAAAAAAGTTACCAAAGAGGCGAACCTTACAGAAAAAGGTTGGTCTACAGGTGTAACAACAGTCGATATTAATAATGACGGTTTGCTTGATATTTATGTTTGTCAGGTAGGTAATTTTAAAACTTTACAAAGTAAAAACCTACTCTATATAAATCAAGGTAATAACGGCGATGGAATTCCAATTTTCAAAGAAGAAGCTCAAAATTACGGATTAGATTTTTCTGGATTATCAACACAAGCAGCTTTTTTTGATTACGACCTCGATGGCGATTTAGACATGTATTTGTTAAACCATTCCATCCATCCTATTCGAAATTATGGTAAAGGTTCTAAAAGAAATATTCCAAATGAAATTTCGGGCGACAAACTATTCCGTAATGATAGAGTATTCTTTACCGATGTAACCCTAGAGTCTGGTATTTTTAGTAGTAGCATAGGTTATGGTTTAGGTATCGGTATTTCTGATTTTAATAATGACGGTTTCCCGGATATTTATGTCGGTAACGATTTTTTTGAAAATGATTACCTATACCTCAATCAAAAAAATGGAACCTTTAAGGAAATAATCAGTGAAGACTCCAAAAAATTAGGTCATACAACGCATTTCTCGATGGGTCATGATTTAGCAGATTTCAATAACGATGGATTTATCGACATTTTAGCTATGGATATGCTACCCGAAGATTTGATAACGTACAAATCCTCTGGCAATGAATACGCTTACGATACCTATAAAAATTATCTCAAAAATGGTTATGCACCCCAATACATGCAAAACAATTTGCTTCTCAATAACGGAAACGATACGTTTAGCGAAATTGCATTTTTAGCTGGTGTTTCTGCATCTGAATGGAGCTGGTCAAGTCTGTTTTTCGATTTTGATAATGACGGTAATAAAGATATTTTTATATCAAACGGTATTTATGGCGCCACTAATGATATGGATTATATCAATTTTATTTCTAATGAAAATATTCAAAAACGGCTTTCAGAAGGTATGACCGCAGCAGATATGAATATGATTGATGAAATTCCACAAAAAAAAGCTGCTAATTATTTTTACAAGAATAACGGTGATTTAACCTTTAAAAAATTACCTAATACGATCACATCTTTTAGTAACGGAACTATTTATAATGATTTAGATAATGATGGTGATTTAGATATTGTTACAAATAATCTAAATGAGGAGAGTTTTTTGTATCAAAATTTATCGCATGAAAATGCCACAAAAAATAATTTCATTAAAATAACCTTTCACGGAACCGATTTGAATAAATTCGGAATTGGCGCAAAAATTATCGCGCACAATTCTGGTGAAAATCAATATTTTGAAAACTACACCACTCGCGGATATATGTCGTCGGTTGCTCCTAAAATTAATATCGGACTGGGAGAAAAAACAACTCTAGATTCCTTAACAGTTATTTGGCCAAAAGGAGCGTATCAAATAGTTCGAAATATTAGCAGTAATCAAGAAGTCTCTTTAAATGCATTAAATGCCAGCGGAAATTTCTATCAAAAACCAATTAATTACAATGCAAATTGGGTAACTAAAAGCGATACCATTTTCAAATTTAAACATATTGAACATGATTCCTATGAATTTTTAAAAGAACCATTAGCTCCTTACATGACTTCATATTTGGGCCCAAAAATAACTATTAGCGATGTAAATAATGATGGATTAGATGATGTTTTTATTGGTAATGGAAAACGAGAAAAAGCAAAACTATTTTTACAAAACACCGAAGGTTATTTTGTAGAATCACTTCAAGAAGAGATAGCAAAAGAAAGTCTTAGCGAAAATAATGATAATCTTTTTTTCGATGCTGATGGAGATGGTGATTTAGATCTTATCGTCGCCAACGGAGGTAATGAATATAAAAAAGAAAAAGCCATACATCCATTGCTTTTTATCAATGATAATGGCAATTTTAAAAATCAATCGGAAAAATTACCAGAAATCTTTTTGAATGCCTCTGTGGTAATTGCTGAAGATTTTGATAATGACAATGATTTAGATCTTTTTTTTGGCGCAAGCTCGGTTACAGAAAATTTTGGGAAAACACCAAATTCCTATCTTTTAGAAAATGATGGAAAAGGTAACTTTTCGGATGTAACCAATACCAAAACAGAAAATTTACAACAAGTTGGCTTAGTGCATGCTGCAAAATGGTTGGATGTTAATGGTGACAATTATAAAGATTTGATCGTTGTGGGTCATTGGATGCCAATTACCATATTTTTAAACCAAAATGGATTCCTTAAAAAAATGGAAAGTAACGGTTTAGAGAACTCTAACGGACTCTGGAATACGATAGAAAGTGCCGATTTTGACCAAGATGGTGATGCCGACTTTATTCTAGGTAATTGGGGTTTAAATTCGCGCTGGCAAGCTTCTTTCAACCAACCTTTGAAACTATACTTAAATGATTTTGACAGTAACGGAAAGATAGATCCTGTTATAACTTATTTCTATAAGGAAAAAGAAACTGTTTTTGCTACAAAAGATGAGTTGACAAAACAAATTCCATCCTTAAATAAAAAATATTTATCTTATGATTCATTTGCCAAAAGCACCATTTCCGATTTGTTTTCTAAAGAAAAATTAAAAAATGCCATACTTAAAAATGTGTATTATTTATCGAGTTGCCTTCTTAAGAATAATGGCGCTGGTCAGTTTGAAATAATCCCTTTACCTCTATTGGCTCAAATATCTACTGTGAATGCCATACAGATTGACGACTTTAATTCTGATGGTTTTCCAGATGTATTATTGGTAGGAAATAATTACGAAATAAATACGCAATTAAGTCAATTAGATGCATCGCATGGCGTGATTTTACGCAACGATAAAAAAGGAAATTTTTTAGCCGATTTCCAACTAACACAACAGGTTCAAATCACCGGAGCCGCAAGAGATATTCAAAAAATAAAAATAAAAAATAATTGGTATTATTTGATTGCTAAGAATAATGACAGTATACAAATTCTACAAAAAAAATAACAAGATGCAGTTAAAAACAACCTACACATTTGTGCTTTTTTTTCTTTTCTTAAGCCTAATTTCTTGCACAAAAGAGAGTGAAAATAAGGTGCAAAAAAAGAAACTTTTTACCAATGTTACCGATTCGGGCATAGACTTTACTAATACAATTACGAACACAAAAGATTTGAACATTTTTACCTATAGAAACTTTTATAATGGAGGTGGAGTTTCAATTGCCGATATAAATAATGATGGATTACCCGATGTTTATTTTACTTCGAACTTAGGTAAAAACAAACTCTTTTTAAATAAAGGTGATTTTAAATTTGAAGACATTACCGAAAAAAGTAAAACTGGTGGTACTCATGCTTGGTCGACCGGAGTTGTAATTATTGACATAAATAATGATAATCTATTAGACATTTACGTTTGTAATGCCGGAAATGTCGTTGGTGATAATCGAAAAAACGAACTCTTTATAAATAACGGAGATCTCACTTTTACTGAAAAAGCAGATGAATATGGTTTGGCTGATAATGGTTTTACAACACATGCAGCCTTCTTTGATTATGACGGCGATGGCGATTTAGATGTCTATATTTTAAACAATAGTTTTATTCCGGTAAGCTCTTTAAGCTTTGATAATAAACGAAATCTTCGTGAAATAAATTGGAATATCAATCCGATTTTTATTGGAGGTGGTGACAAATTATTACGAAATGATGATGGAAAATTTGTTGATGCAAGCGAAGAGGCGGGAATTTATGGAAGTTTGATTGGTTTTGGATTAGGTGTTACCGTAGGAGATGTGAATAATGATTTCTTACCCGATATTTATGTTTCGAACGATTTTTATGAGCGGGATTACTTGTATATAAATAATGGAGATGGAACTTTTAAAGAAAATATAAAAGATTGGGTGCAACATTTGAGTCTTTCTTCAATGGGAGCAGATATGGCAGATGTTAATAATGACGGATATCCTGAGATTTTTGTGAGTGATATGCTTCCCGAAAATAATCAAAGACTTAAAATGACTAGCGAATTTGAAAGTTTTGATATTTACAATCTAAAAAAACAACGTGATTTTTACAATCAATACATGCAAAATACCTTACAACTAAATAATCAAAATGGCACTTTTTCTGAAATTGGTATGTATAGCGGAATTGCAAAAACAGATTGGAGCTGGGGAGCTTTGATATTTGACATGGATAATGATGGCTACAAAGATCTTTATGTAAGTAATGGGGTTTACCACGACTTGACCAATCAAGATTTTATGGACTTTTTCGCCAATGAAATCATACAAAAAATGACCGTTTCGGGCAAAAAAGAAGAATTTCAATCGGTTGTTGATAAAATGCCAAGTACCCCAATGCTCAATTTTGCTTTAAAAAACAATCAGAATCTTACCTTTACAAACGAAGCTAAAGAATGGGGATTTGAAGAACTTAGCTTTTCAAATGGTGCATCGTATGGAGATTTAGACAATGATGGCGATTTAGATTTAGTGGTAAATAACGTAAATCAGCCTGCTTTTGTTTTTAAAAACAACTCCAATGAAATCTTAAAAAACAACTACTTTAAAATCAAATTAAAAGGTCAGGCACCAAATACTTTCGCCGTAGGGAGTTTGGTAAAGGTTTTTATTGGAGATCAAATATTGCGACAAGAATTAATACCTTCTCGGGGATTTCAATCTTCCATTGATTATGCCATGACATTTGGTATCGGGCAAAATAATACAATCGATTCTGTTCAAGTTGTTTGGCCTAACAAAAAAATTCAAATGCTTAAAAATGTTGTTGTTAATCAAACCTTAGAATTGACTTATGATGAAACCAAAGCAACCTATTTATTGCAAAAAGAGATAATCGAAAAAACCCTTTTTACAGAAGTACCTATTACCATAGATGCTCATAAAGAAAACAATTATATCGATTTTAATTACGAAGGTTTGATTCCGAGAATGTCTTCTAAAGAAGGTCCAACCATTTCGGTTGCCGATATCAATAATGATGGTTATGATGATATATTTATTGGAGGAGCAAAAGGTGAAAACGGGTATCTGTATCTGCAAAAGTCATCTGGAAAGTTTTCTAAATTCAATGTTGAAAATTTCATTTCAGATAAGGGATTCGAAGATACGGCATCTGCATTTTTTGATGCTGATGGTGATGGCGATATGGATTTATATGTTGGTTCAGGAGGTAACGAAGAATATGAAAATTTTGAATTATTAACCGACCGAATCTATTTTAATAACGGTAAAGGTGTTTTTGAAAGAAATAAAGAAGCGCTTCCTGTTTTTCAATACAATACTTCTGTAGTTGCCCCAAATGATTTTGATGAAGATGGTGATATTGATCTTTTTATAGGTAGTTCTGGTGTTTCTGGAACTTATGGCATAAATCCGGAAAGCTTTCTTTTGGAAAATGATGGGAAAGGAAATTTCAAAGATATCACCGAATCAAAAGCTTTTGACCTAATGAAACCTGGTATGATCACCGCAGCCTCCTGGCAAGATATTACCGGAAACGGGAAGAAAGATTTAATTGTAGTGGGAGAATGGATGGCGCCAATTATTTTTGAAAATACCGGAAGAAGATTGCGTAAATATGATAGTAATCTCGATACTTTAACCGGACTTTGGTATGCTATAAAAGCAGAAGATTTGAATAATGATGGTACGGTTGATTTAATTTTAGGAAATCGTGGAACAAATTATTTTTGTAAAACTAGTCCGGAAAAGCCTGCAAAAATGTTTATCAACGATTTTGATAATAATGGTACAATTGAGCAAGTGCTTACCCAAAATATCGATGGAAAAGATATTCCAATTCCTCTACGTAGGGAAATGTCAGGGCAATTAAGTTCTTTGAAAAAAACAATTTTAAAATTCGAAGATTATGCTTCTAAATCTGTTTATGAATTATTTTCTGAAGATTTGATCAACAATTCCTTAATAAAAACTGCTAGCACTTTTGAAAGTGTAATTGCTTATAATAATGGTGATGGAACTTTTAAAATCAGCATTTTACCAATGAGAGTACAACTTTCTTGCATCAATCAAATTTTAACGAATGACCTAAATAAAGATGGCATTAAAGATCTTATTATGGCAGGAAATAATTTTAATTACAAACCTCAGTTTGGTAGAGCTGATGCCAGTTATGGCGATGTATTATTAGGTAATGCCAACGGTGAATATTCTTGGATGCCAAATAGTAAATCAGGTTTCTTTATGAAAGGCCAAGTTCGAAGCATGCACTGGCTTCATGATAAAAATAGCACCAAATATATTATTGTTGGATTGAATGATGAACAACCAAAATTATTTAAGTTACATGAATAAAGTAGTTCTTTTCTTAGGAGTGTTTTTACTATTTGTTGGATGTAATCCTACAAAAGAAGACCTATTGTTCAAAAAAATTCCAAAAGAAAAAACCAATGTTACTTTCGTGAATCAAACCGAAGATTCAAAAGAACTTAATATTCTCGATTATTTGTATTTTTATGATGGTGGTGGTGTAACAACAGGCGATATCAACAATGATGGTTTACCCGATGTTTACTTTACTTCTAATCTTCATGAAAATAAATTGTACTTAAATAAAGGGGAGTTTCAATTTGAAGATATCACTGAAAAAGCAGGTGTTGCCGGAAAATCTGATTGGACTACCGGAACTACGATGGCTGATGTCAACGGTGATGGCTATTTAGATATTTATGTTTGTGCAGTTGTAGGAATTAATGGCTTTGATGGTCATAACGAGCTCTTTATCAATAATAGCGATGGCACATTTACAGAAAGCGCAAGCAAGTACGGTTTAGATTTTGACACCTATTCATCATCCGCTTCATTTTTTGATTATGACAATGATGGTGATTTAGATATGTATTTGCTAAACCACGCCGTTCATTCGGTAAGTTCATTTGGTCCGGCAGAGATTCGAAAAAAAAGAGTGTATGAAAGTGGCGATAAATTAATGAGAAACGACAATAATAAGTTTGTTGAAGTTAGTGAAGAAGCTGGAATATATGGTGGTGCCAATAGTTACGGACTTGCCATTGCAACTTCTGATTTCAACAATGATGGCTTTACCGACCTCTATATTTGTAATGATTTTCATGAAGATGATTATTACTATCTAAACAATGGTGATGGTACATTTACTGAATCCTTAAAAAAATACTTTGGTCATACAAGTAAGTTTTCCATGGGAAGTGATGTTGCCGATATCAACCATGATGGGTATATTGATATTTTAAGTTTAGACATGCTGCCTGAAGATGAAAAAATCTTAAAAGCTTCTGATGGTGATGAATCTATTGACATACTTGAACTTCGCACCAAACAATTAAAATACCATTATCAATTTACTCGAAATATGTTGCAAATCAACCAACAAGGCAAATATTTTAGCGAAACTGCATTATTGAGTGGTGTTGCGGCAACCGATTGGAGTTGGTCTGCCCTTTTCGGGGATTATGATCAAGATGGTGAACAGGATTTATTCATTTTTAACGGAATTCCAAAACGACCAAACGACTTAGATTATATTAAATATATTTCTAACGAGCAGATACAAAAGAAGATTACCCAAACTAAATTAGTTGATAATGAAGCCCTTAAAGCAATGCCTTCAGGAGATGTGCAAAACTATATATTTAAAGGCGATAGTGGAATTCGGTTTGAAAACAAATCAAAAACTTGGATCGAAGACGATAAATCTATTTCTAATGGTAGCGCTTACGCGGATTTTGATTCGGATGGTGATTTAGATATTGTTACTAATAACTTCAACGCTGCTCCCACATTTTACCAAAACCAAACCAATAAAAAATCAAATTATTTAATAATAAAACTGGAAACGCCAACCAAAAATAAATTCGGAATTGGCTCGAAAGTTTTTTCTTATCACAATGGTATAAAACAATACAAGCAGCTTTTTACAACCAAAGGATTTCAATCGGGTTCAGAACCTATAATTCATTTTGGTTACGGTAAAGCGGAAAAAATAGACTCACTTTTGGTTATTTGGCCAGATAATAGTTTTCAAAAATTAGAAAATATTAAGCCCAACCAAACCTTAGTTATTTCTCAAAAAGAAAATTTAAAAAAAGTCGATTATTCCGTTCTTTTTCCAACAAAAGCTACTTGGTTTACAAAAGTAGATATTGATTCGTTAGGTATTGATTATCAACATTCTGAAAATCCTTTTAGCGATTTTAACCGTCAAAAATTAATACCCTATAAAATTTCTGATAAAGGTCCAGCAGTAGCCGTTGGCGATTTGAATGGAGACGCTATGGATGATATTTATTTTGGAAGTTCCCGTTACCGAAAATCAAAAATTTACCTACAGAAAAATGGTAAATTTGAATCGAAAAACATGGATGCTATTCGATTGGATTCTGTTTCTGAAGACATTTTTGCTGATATAAAAGATTTCAATCAAGACGGTAAAAATGACATTGCTGTTGTTTCGGCCGGAGGAGAATTCTACAAAGAAAACAAACCTTTACTAGATAAGATTTACATCCAATCTGAAAATGGTAATTTCGAAAAATTTGCAAATTTCCCTGAGTATTATGAAAATAGTTCCATCGTTAAAAGTGCCGATTATGACAATGATGGCGATTTAGATATTTTCATTGGTGGAGGGTATGTTTCCTATGATTTTGGTAAAATACCCAATTCCTATCTATTGCAAAATAATGGTGCGTCGTTTGAAATTGTTACAAATGAAACTCTGCAACAAGTTGGAATGGTAACCGATGCGATTTGGACAGATTTTAACAATGATAAAAAACTTGATTTAATTGTAGTTGGTGAATGGATGAGTCCTATATTTTTTGAAAACCAAAATAACATCCTTACCAAAGTAACCAAATTATCTTCTGAAAATCAACTCAATGGTTTATGGCAAAGTATCATATCTTATGATATAGATAGCGATGGAGATGACGATTATATTATTGGAAACTGGGGGTTGAACACTAAATTAACTGCTTCTGCTACCTATCCTTTAAAAATGTACTATGGAGATTTAGATCAAAACGGAATTCGCGAAACAGTTCTCGCAACCGCCAAAAAAGGCATCTATTACCCAATTTTAGGATTGGATGAATTATCTACACAATTGGTTTCTATCATGCGTAAAAAATTCACCAATTATAAGTCTTTTTCTGAGCAAGATCTAAACGGTATATTTACTAATGAGCAATTAGATACTGCTAAATTGTTCACGGTAGAAGAATTAGCATCAGGATATTTAAAAAATAACAACGGTTCGTTCGAATTTCATAAATTTGCTGACGAGCTTCAGGTTGCACCAATAACAAGGCTATTAAAATTTGATTTTGATAATGATGGGCAACAAGAAATTTTAACCGCTGGTAATATTTTCGGAGTGATCCCATTTCATGGTAGATTTGACGCGAATGCCGGAGCTATAATTGGAAAAAATGGACAAATTATTTCGTCAAATATCCTAGGGTTAAATTTGACTGGTAAAATGGTCAAAGGATTAAATATTATTGTTATTGACAACAAAAAACATCTTTTAATCACAATACATGATTCAAAACCAGAATTATATCAATTAAACAAATAATAATGAAAAAACTAATATTCGTATTTGCATTATTTTTATCACTACTTTCTTGTACAAAAGAAGCGAAGACTATAGTAATTACTACCGATGACTATCACAATTCTATTGATAAATTAACCGAAGTCATGGTTCATGATATATTTTCACCACCTGTGGCAAGTAGAATATATTCTTATGCAACTATCGCTGCATACGAAGTTATTGCACAAAATAATAAAAACTATATTTCTTTGAGCGGTCAGTTAAAAGGTTTAACTCCTACTCCCGCTCCTACTTCAAAAGATATCAATTTTGAACTTGCCGCTTTAATTGCTGAACTTGAAATTGGTAAGCAATTAATTTTTTCGGAAGATAAAATGCTAAGTTATAGAGATAGTTTATATGCAAATTGGAATGCTTTAAATCCAGCTGTTTTTGAGGCTTCTAAAACCTATGGCATGACCGTTGCCGAGCATATTAAACAATGGATGGATAAAGATAATTACAAAGAAACTCGTACGATGCCAAAATATACGGTGGATGCAGATAAGGTGTCTAGATGGCAACCGACACCACCAACTTATATGGATGGAATCGAACCTCATTGGAGTAAAATAAGGTCATTTGTAATTGATTCAGCTTCCCAGTTTAAACCAATTCCACATCCGGACTACAACATGAATAAAGATAGTCAGTTTTACAAGGAATTGATGGAAGTTTATGAACTTGGTGGCGGAACAAGCGAAGGTGAAGGCATTGAAGATCATATCGCTATAGCAAAATTTTGGGATTGCAACCCGTATGTGGCAACCACCAAAGGGCATTTAATGTTTGCAACTAAGAAAATCACTCCTGGAGGACATTGGATAGGTATTTGTAAAATTGCCTGTAAAAAAGATAATGCCGATTTTGCTAAAACAATTTATGCATATGCTAAAACGGCAATAGCCTTATCGGATGGTTTTATTAGTTGCTGGGATGAAAAATATAGCAGTAATTTAATTCGCCCGGAAACATTGATCAATAATACTTTTGATGAAAATTGGTTTCCAAATTTGCAAACACCTCCTTTTCCAGAGTATACAAGTGGACATTCCGTTGTTTCAGGAGCAGCATCAGTAATTTTAACCCAAATTTTTGGCGATAATTTTGCTTTTGTAGACACCTCAGAATTACTTTATGGTTTACCCGTTCGTAGCTTCAAATCATTCTATGATGCTTCCTCTGAGGCTGCAATTAGCAGAATGTATGGTGGAATTCATTATCGTGCAGCAATTGATAATGGACTTACCCAAGGTAAAAATATTGGAAATTTTATTGCTGATAATTTAAAAATGGTGCCTTAAATTCATGAAAAAGAAAACAAAATTCTTTCTGTTATTTTCTATTCTTTTTATTTTTGGTTTAGTCTGGTATCTTTTTTTCAAGAAAGCCGACTATATAATTCAGTTTAAAGAAAATACTTCCCCGGGAACTTTATATACCAGCGCAGAAGAATGGAATTTTTTAAATGGTAAAAGAGGTGATTTTACGCATAATTATATCGCAAAAGAACCTTATGACTATTTGCATCAAGAACTCTCTAAAGATGGCTTAAAATTACAATTGAATTGGGATTTTATTTCATTAAACGATAG
>RCMY010001163.1_pt1 | contig 25046 bp, 22 predicted proteins | sample 2041341 | NCBI WGS metagenome assembly RCMY01 (sample SAMN09708234, study PRJNA481090) | Marine sediment metagenome, whole genome shotgun sequencing project.
AAAGAAACCTTCAATAAAGCCTATAACGAAAACTTTGGCAATGCCAAAGCTTAACAAAAAAAGGAGCCATATTGTAGTGACCCCATAAAGTTAGACCAAACCGTAGTAGCATTTATTGCTACTGCGGTTTTTATTATGCTGCGGCATAACGTAATCGATAATTCACAGGACTAAGCCAGCCAAGCTTAGCCTTTATTCGGTGTTTATTATAGTATTCGATATAACGACGGATAGCACGTTCCAGCTCTTCAAAGCTATGATAGGTTCGACCATAATACATTTCTTGCTTTAACAGTCCAAAGAAGTTTTCCATCACGCTATTATCGAGACAGGTTCCTTTTCGAGACATACTCTGAAAGATTCGTTCTTCTTTCAAGCGATTGACATAGTTTTTCATTTGATACGCCCAGCCTTGGTCCGAATGGAAGGTTCGGCGATATGGACAATCGCTGGTTACCACAATAGCCCTTTCCAGGGCTGATAGAATCCCTTGCGAGGAAGGGCGCTTCGTAATACTAAAACTGATGATTTCACGGTTGAAAAGATCGAGGAATGGGTCAAGGTAGGCTTTGCGTGTAAGGATATTTCCTTTTGCGTCAATCTCATAATATTTGAATTCGGTTGTGTCTGTTGTGATTTTCTGATGAGCAATACAGGTGTCGAAGCGACGATGTATCCGGTTGGGCGCAATGCGCCCAACCGTTCCTTTATAGGAATTATATTTACGACTTTTGTGGGTAAAGGATTTTACCTGCAGACTTAGTTTCTGGACGAGGCGCTGAACCTTCTTACGATTGACCATGATACCATCTTCACGGAGTTTCCCACAGATACGACGATAACCAAAATCCTTATCGCTCTGACGAATTGTTTTGATTTGATTCTCTAATTCAGCATCTAGCGAAGGTCGGTTAAACCGGCCCTGCCAGTACATGTACGTTGCTTTGGGGAGTTTTGCAATTGCAAGGATATCTTTTAGTTTGAAGGATCCTCGGAGACTGTGGACGATCCTTGCTCTCGTTTCTGCGCCTCTTGCTCCAGGCGCAATCTCCTCAGTTCTTTTAAATAGGCTACCTCTATGCGAAGTTTAAGATTTTCTTCTTCAAGCTGTTTAAGCCGTTCATCCTGAATTTCTTTTGATTGCGTAGGTGTTACGACGATAGGTTTATCTGGCACTTTAGGACGCCTGCCTTTCCGATTTGGTTTAAGACCATCTACGCCGACAGCACGGTACCTCTGAACCCATTTCGTTACTAGAGCTGGATTATTGATTTCGAGTTGCAATGCTAAATCTTTGTAGGAAATCTCTGTACTTAGGTATAACTCTACCGCATGCAGCTTAAATTGAAAAGAATAACTTTTCTTTTGGCGAGAACGAGAAATTCCTTTTGTACCAAGACGTTGAAAAGCAGCAACCCAGGTTGCTATTGGATTCGTACTAGGAATGTTATATTTTTTGGCAAGGCTTCCATAACCAATATTCCCTTTCAAATACTCAGCTACAATCTTTTTCTTGAATTCAGTACTATATTTAGCCATAAAAATACCCCCATAAGTTAGACTAATTCTAGGTCTAACTTATGGGGGTCAGTACATTTAGCCAAGTGCTGTTTTTAATTATGCTTCTTGTGAAATTCCATCGTCTAGAAAGTTTTCTTTATAAGCTTTGGCAAAACCTTCTCGGGTCAGATCTTTTTCCCAGTAAGCGACGACGACTGTAGCGACACAGTTTCCTGTAACGTTGCAGAAGGTACGAGCCATATCTAGGATACGGTCAATGCCCAAAATAATAGCAACGCCATCAGCAGGCAGCCCAAATGCAGTTGCCGTGCCGGCAATGACGATGAAGGATGCGCCTGGAACTCCGGCAATCCCTTTCGAAGAAAGCATCAAAGTAGCCATGATCAAAAGCTGTTGGCTCAGGGAAAAATCAATGCCATAAATCTGAGCGATAAAGACGACAGCCAAAGAGCAGTACAGGGTAGAACCATCAAGATTGAACGAATACCCCGTCGGCATGACGAATGTTACGACGCTTTTTGGCACGCCGAGTTGCTCAAGCCGCTGCATGGCAATAGGGAGGGCAGCTTCACTGCTAGCGGTAGAAAATGCAAGCAAGAGAGCATCTTTGATGCCGCGAGCCATGTGGAAGAAGTTTATTCCAGTGAGGAAGGTCGCAGTGCAAAGAAGAAGTGTCAAGAAGAGAAGAATGGCCCCGAGCGTTGTTACGAGCAGTTTTCCTAAAGGAATCAACATGGCGATGCCGAAACTGCCGACGGTGTAGGCAATCATGGCAAAAACGCCGAATGGAGCGAGCTTCATGACATAACCGGTAACTTTGAACATCGTTTCGGCGATACTGCGGCAGAGGTTGACGATATGATCGCCATCTTTACCGATATGAGCGACGCCGACGCCAAAGAAACAGGTGAAGAAAATGATTTGGAGCATGTCGTTACGGGCGCAGGAATCGACGATATTCGTCGGGATGATATTCAAGAGGTACTGGATCATATCGATGTGCTTGCCAGCGGTAGCGGCAGCTTGTGCGCTTGCTTCGGCTGGAATCGGTATGTTTACACCAATACCTGGTTCAAAGACGTTGACCATGATAAGACCGATTGCTAAAGCCACCGTAGTAGCCACTTCAAACCAAAGGATTGCTTTGCCGCCGAGGCGACCGAGTTTTTTAAAGTCACCAGTACCGGCAATTCCCATGATGAGGGTACTGAAAATAAGAGGTACGACAATCATTTTGATCATGCGGACGAAGCCGTCACCGATTGGTTTTAGTTTGGTAGCGATATCTGGTATGAAATATCCGATGAGTGCACCGAGGATCAAACCTAAAAGGATTTGGGAGCTGAGCGGTAGTCTGGATTTCTTTTCTGGCATAGTGAAAGCCTCCTTGAATTTTAGTAAATAAATATACGTTATGAGTAAATGGATTGTATCGTCGGGCCGGAAAATGAAGAAGGCTTTTTCCTAAGAGAAAAAAAGAGGAGTTCTTTCATCAAGGCCAGGACAAGCTATAATAGCTGGTATAAATGGAAATATAAGAAAAATCGTCAAAAACATCAATATTCCCGAACGTTATAGCTAGTATAACATAAAATATATACAAAAACCATATAGCTTTGCATATTTTTTGTATAAAATACACAAAAAAACAGCAGGACATAAGAGTCCTGCTGCGTTGCAGAAGAGGCTATTGCAGCCCCTTTAGATATTATCTTTTACGAAATTGTCCTGGTATGCTTTAGCAAAAACATCGCGGGACAAATCTTTTTCCCAAACAGCAACGAGAACCGTTGCTACGCAGTTACCGCAAACGTTGCAGAATGTGCGTATCATATCAAGGATTCTGTCGATGCCGAGGATGATGGCCACGCCATCGGCTGGAAGATCGAAAGCAGTTGCGGTAGCGGCCACGACGATGAAGCCGGCACCAGGAACCCCTGCGATGCCTTTAGTTGAGAGCATCAAGGTTGCCATGATCAAAAGCTCCTGCCCAAGTGTGAGTGGGATGCCATAGATCTGAGCGATGAAGATGATGGCAGCGGAGCTGTAGAGCGTCGAACCATCAAGGTTGAAAGAATAGCCAGTCGGCATTACAAAGGTTACGATGTTCTTTGGTACGCCGAGCTGCTCCAGGCGCTGCATGGCTATTGGCAGTGCAGCTTCACTGCTGGCGGTTGAGAATGCGAGCAGCAATGGATCTTTAAGGCCTTTGAGTACGTGGAAGAAGTTGATCTTGGTCAGTACGGAAGCCACGGAAAGCAAGATGGCGATGAAGATGAGTGTCGCAAAAAGCATTGCCAAAATCAACTTTCCTAATGGAATCAGCATCGCAATACCAAAACTGCCGACCGTATAAGCGATCATGGCAAAAACGCCAAGTGGTGCAAGTTTCATGACGTAACCAGTTACTTTAAACATGGTTTCTGCAATGCTGCGGCAAAGGGTTACGATGTGGTCGCCGTCTTTGCCGATATGGGCAACTCCGACTCCGAAGAAACAGGTGAAGAAGATGATTTGCAGCATGTCATTGCGGCTGCAGGCATCGACGATGTTCGTCGGAATGATATGAAGTACATAGTCGACCATGTTGATGGCTTTATGTGCAGAAGCAGCGGCTTGGGCACTGGCATCGGCTGAAATCGGAATATTTACGCCAACGCCTGGTTGGGAAACATTTACGACGATGAGGCCGACGGCTAATGCTACTGTCGTAGCAAGCTCGAACCAGATAATAGCCTTGCCACCGAGGCGGCCGAGTTTTTTGAAGTCGCCGGTTCCGGCGATTCCCATGACCAGGGTACTGAATATGAGCGGCACGACGATCATTTTGATCATGCGGACGAAGCCGTCACCAATCGGTTTGAGTTTGGCACCGACATCCGGCAAGAAATAGCCGAAGAGAGCACCGATAACCAAGCCAATGAGGATCTGCGTGCTGAGCCCCATTCTTTTTTTTCTTTGTTCCATGGAAAAACCTCCTAAAACATTATTGATATGAGTGCTTAAAGAAAATACTATTTGCAGAATGTGTTCCTGTTTAAGTTATTAGAAGCACAAGTAACATTTTATTATTATACGGTAGAAAACACAATAATTTTGCATGAGGTATTATGTATACATAATACTCGAAAAAAATGGTAAGATATTCTTAGGAAAGATATTGTGCGTTGACTTGAAAAAAGAGCTTTGAATAGGTAAAATAATAATAAATAAGAATAAACAAGAAAGGACTGGTTTGATGACGGAGCCGATCAAGGGGCGAGTTTTTGATATTCGGCGCTTTTCCGTTCACGATGGGCAGGGAATACGAACGACTATTTTTTTGAAGGGTTGTCCCTTGCACTGTGTTTGGTGCCAAAATCCAGAGGGAATCTGCCTGGAGCAAAAACTGGTGTACTTTAAGGACAAGTGCTTGCACTGCGGGCATTGTCTAGCCGTTGAACAACGAGCTATGCGTGAGTTTGACGGGGGTTTGCAGCTCGATGTGAATAAGGTCAGCGATGGCGCAGCCTATGAAGATATTTGTCCGGCGGGAGCATTGCGGCTTGATAGCCGTGAATATACGGCAGCTGAGCTTGTCGACGAGGTTCTTGCCGATCAGGTTTTTTTTGCTCGGGGCGGCGGCATAACACTTTCGGGCGGTGAGCCATTTTTTCAGCCGGAATTCACGATGGAACTCTTAAAACGGTTTCAAGCAGCTGGAATCCATACGGCAGTGGAGAGTTCTTTGCAGGTAGATGGGGGATATCTGCAAACGGTGCTGCCATTTATCGATCATCTTTTTGCCGATTGCAAGATTTTTTCAGCGCCAAAGCACAAAGCTGCTGTTGGGGTAGAGCCTCAAGTCATTCAGGCGAATATAAAAATGGTGTTAGAATCGAAATATCGTGATCGTATGACGGTGCGGACGCCTTTGATTCCAGGTTATACGGCAGATAGGGAAAATATTTCAGCGATTGCCGGGTGGTTGTCGCGTCTGTACCCGCAAGTACAATATGAATTGCTCAACTATAATCCATTGGCGAGGGCAAAGTATGGACATGTGGATTTTGTTTATGGCGTGCAGGGAAATTTGCCGCCGTATACGAGAGAAGAGATGGCGGCGTGGCGTGATTGTGCGGCTACGGCAGGCTGCGGTAATGCAATTGTCGAAATCTGACAGACATGTTACAATAAGAGGCCGATGGATGTTTTAGATAATTTTGAAAAATATAGAGGTGTTTTTATGTTTTTGGAAGAAAGGCAAGAAAGCATTTTAAATATGCTGAACCGTAACGGCAAAGTCAAGGTCAAAGAACTCAGCGATGTCTTTAAAGTTACGGAGGATTGTATCCGTAAAGATTTGGGAGCTCTTGAAAAACAGCGGAAATTGAAAAGAACATATGGCGGTGCAGTCGTTTTACGAGAAAACCTTCATAATATGGAAGTTAGCAAGCGGCGTCATACCGATGTTGAAGCAAAGAGGCGCATTGCTGAAGTTGCGATAGACTTGATTCATGATAAAGACATGGTGTTCTTGGATATTTCAACGAGTAATCTCGCTATTGCGGAACTTTTGGTGCAGCGGCCAAAAGATATCACCGTGGTGACGAATATGATCGATATCTTAGTGATTTTGGCGCAAAATCCGCAGATCCGTTTGGTTTTTGCCGGCGGAAACATCAATAAAAGCCGCGATGGTTTTTGGGGCGGGATCACGCTCGATTTCATTTCGAAATTGAAGCCGGATATCGCTTTTGTCGGGGCGGTAGGTGTGGATGTTGCCGAAAACAGCGTATCTACATTTGATATCGAAGACGGTGTCAACAAGGCGGCTATCATTCGTGCCAGCAGGCGTGCCTATCTCGTGGCAGAAGCACGTAAGCTCAGCAGCGATGGCAGCTACAATTATGTGACGTTCGATACGCTCAGTGGGATGATTACCGACGAGCTGCCAAGCTTGGAGCTGCAAAAAGCTGCTGCCAGCTATGGTGTAGAAATCATTGTGCCGTAAACAAGGGACTGGTCCAGATTGCGGTATTTAGGAGGCGGAGGAAACTTTTGGGGACTGTTGGAGCAGTATTCAAGGGTTTATTTTGTATGAAAGATACTTTTTTTCGATTATTTAGCTGGCAGAATTTTTATCGTTTTATGCTGCAAGAGATCAAGGTGTTTTTTTTCTTGTTGATGGTGTTTAGTGCATTTCGTTTGTTCTTCATTGTTTGGATGCATGATTATATCAGTCAGCAAACAGCGTGGGCGGATATTTTGCTGAGTTTGTGGCTGGGGCTTAGGCTGAGTTGCCAAAGCGCAGGTGTATTGACTTTATTTTCGCTTGGCTGCAGTCTTTTGGCCAATATTTTTATTTGGCGAAAGGAAAATCAGGTTCGCTTGGCGGCCAATACGATTTCTCTTTTGGTTTTGTCGGTTTTTTTCGCGGCTCGTTTTCCGTATTATCGGCAATTCCATTCAAGTTTCAATCAGTTGATGTTCAATACCTTCAATGAAGATATTTACGCGTTAGGCATTTCTCTCGTGCAGGAATTTTATTTGCCGGCTCGGCTGCTGGCAGCTTTTTGCCTGACGTTTATCTTATATCGCATCTTGCGGCGGTGGCTGGCTTATAAGGTACAGCTTCGTTTTTCTGATGCTTTGTTTGCCAAATACATAGGCCGGGCGATTTTTTTAGGATTGGTTTACTTTTTGGTCACGATAGCGACGTTTGGCGGCAGTTTGAACTGGATGACCGCAGTTGACTGGGAAAACGCTGGCGTGACGAAGGATGCTTTTTTAAATGAGGCCATTTTAGATGATGTTCAAGCTGTTTGGCGAGGCTATTCGATGAACAATCGTTTAGAAGCTTGCAATGGATTGGACTTTGACGTTGCCCAGATACGGTCTTTGGCGGCGGGCTTATCCAAAAAACCGCCAGTCAGTGATAATCTTGATGTTTATCTGCAAAAATCAGCACGAGGGCCCCAGGTTCAAAAGCCGAGGCAGGTGTTCATCATCATCGGTGAAAGCTATGCAAACTGGCCGCTTCTCGATAAATATAAAGACCTTCATATCGCCGATGGAATGAAATCCATCATCAATGAAGGTGACAGTGATTATTGCAGTACGTTTTTACCAAATGGACCGAGTACGGTTTCAGCGGTTACCGGAGTCGTTACCGGTTTTGCGGATGCCAATCTCTATTTGACGACCATGCCGGAAGCTTTTGCGGCACCATATCCGACGGCTAGTGCACCTCAATTGGCAAAGCTTGGTTATCAGACGAATTTTTGGTATGCCGGGCCATCTACTTGGGAGCGCATCGGCGCATTCACGACAGCGCAGGGTTATGAGCATTTCTACAGCCGTGGCGATTTTGCCAATGCCAGTGAAGGCAGTGTTTGGGGCTGTGATGACCGTTATTTATATCAAGCCGTCTTGTCAGGAATCGACCCTGGTCAAGCTAGCTTCAATGTGATCTTGAATGTATCGAATCACTCGCCGTTTACCGTGGACCTTGATAAAGAAGGATTTGATGCAGCGGCAGTCGCGGCAGCACTTCCGCCAGAGGCGCGAGGCGATGCACAATTAATCAAGCAGCTGGGCCATTTTTGGTATGAAGATAAAATGATGTCTGAGTTCATTCGCACGGCAAAAGAGAAATATCCAGACAGTTTATTTATCATCATAGGCGATCATGCGGACCGCTATAATATAGATAAGACACCATCGATGTATGAACGTTATGGAATACCGTTCATCATTACGGGGAACGGCGTCCATAAGGGAATCTTGCCAGCCGGTGCCGCGGGAAGCCAGATCGATGTCGTACCGACTTTGCTCGAGCTCATCGCACCGAAGGATTTTTCTTATTATTCTTTGGGAACCAGCCTGACTTGCGGCAATCAGACGGGAGTCAACTATGGTTTTTGGATTACGAGTGATTATATTGGCAAAGCCGATGTCGCCCAGTTTGAGCCGGAGGCGATCCATACAGATACACCGACGCTCAATGATGCATCGCTTAGAAATTACATTGATGCTGTGCGCAGCATTTCCTGGTGGAGACCTAAGTATGGGGCAGAGCTTGATCAGAACTTAGTGGATAATGATCGGCGTTAGATAAGAAAAACGGGACCGCCTTGGCGATCCCGTTTTTTAACGGATGATATAGCGTATGCATAACGCGAGAAAACAAACAATTGATGTAAAAAAAGTGAAATATTCTACCCGTTTGACCGGATAGGCGTATTGATAAGGGATATCCATTACGCGGGGAACGTTGCTGCAAAGAAGTGAAATTGCCATGGATACATAAAACAGGATGTTCACGACGGGCAGTGTTTTGTAGAAAGCCAATGCCTTTAGCAAGATAAACACGGCAAAGGCGATGAGAAAGTAGGCAAATTTATCAGCGTGCATATGCATCATAACCACATCCTTGAATGTATTTTGCAGCTTTGGTATCCTAGTTAGGGCAGAAAATGAAGCTATGCCTGCTCAAGCGACAGGACTCGTTGCCGCAATTTTTCATAGACTGGAAGCATGTGCGCTTCCGAGCAAACGGCCGGGATATCGGCAAAGGGAATCCAGCGAACGCCGCTGTTTTCATCCGCTTTGTGTCGGAGGGAATCTTTTTCGTCAGCGAGCAGCAAGTAGGCTGGTGAAAAATGCAGATGGGCACCGACGTAGGCCTGTCGCTTCAGATGAGGGAAGACGGGCAAGATATCAAGTGATGCCATCGTCAAAAGAAGCGGTGAGATATTGGTGAGTCCAGTCTCTTCAAGTGCTTCGCGGCAGGCGACGGCGAGCATATCGTTTTCGCCATCGGCATGACCACCGGTCCATCCCCAAGAATTATAGATATTGTGATGGATAAAGAGGACTTTATCCAGGGTTTTATTGACGATAAAAGCAGAACTGGTCATATGGGCGATGTGGTTTTCTCGCAAGAGTATCGTTTGCGGGAAAGCATCGATCATTTTTAAGACAGCGATCTGATCGCTTGCTTCTTGTGCATTTATCGGTGTATAGGCTTCGATTTCTTTTTTGAAGTACAAAAGAGCACCTGATTTCTGAAAAATTACTTTGTGAGAGTTTTATTCGGCGTTGGCGAGGCGCAGTCCTGCAAAAAAAAGAGGAAATTTTGCATGTGAAAGAAAGGAAAGTCCGATTGCCTATTGCGGGAAGACAGTGTTAATGATAAACTATGGATTGATACTTAGCAGTACATTGCGGGAGGATATAATGGAAAAGTTAATTATAAATGGTGGACGAAGACTTGAAGGCCGTGTGAAAATCAGCGGGGCCAAGAATGCAGTTTTGCCGATTATTGCTGCAACGCTTTTAGGACAGGATGTGCCGAGTCTTCTCGACGAAGTTCCAGCATTAGAAGATGTACATACGATTTCTGAAGTTTTACTTGAGTTGGGTGTAAAAGCGGAATTCGATGCCGTTAAAAATACATTATTGGTAGATAGTTCGAAAATAGCTTGTTGTGCAGCACCTTATGATTTGGTGCGCAAAATGAGAGCATCTTTTCTCATCATGGGGCCTTTATTGGCGCGCTGTGGTGAGGCCAAAATTTCATTGCCGGGTGGATGCGCGATTGGGACGCGCCCAATCGACCTTCATTTGAAGGGTTTTGAAGCGTTAGGCGCAGAAATCGAGATCGGGCATGGCTTTATTTTGGCAAAGGCACCAAATGGTCTCAAGGGCGCTCGTATTTATCTTGATTTTCCAAGTGTCGGCGCAACCGAAAATATCATTATGGCTGCTAGCATGGCGGAAGGCCAGACGATTCTTGAAAATCCGGCACAAGAACCGGAAATCATCGATTTGGCGAATTACCTCAATGTTATGGGGGCAAAGATTCGCGGTGCTGGAACCAATGTAATCAAAATCGACGGCGTAAAAAAACTCACAGGTAAAAACTATACGATTATTCCTGATCGCATTGAAGCGGGCACTTATATGGTGGCGGCAGCGATGACGCGCGGCGATGTTTATATTGAAAATGCAATCAGTGAACACTTGAAACCAGTTATTGCCAAACTCAAAGAAGCTGGAGTATCGATTGAAGAAGATGTTAAGGGAATTCGTGTTTATTGCGATAAACAAACCAAGGCAGTCGATGTGAAGACTATGCCGTATCCGGGCTTTCCTACGGATATGCAGGCACAGTTCATGGCTATGCTTGCGGTATCTGAGGGGACGGGCCTTGTAACGGAGACGGTTTTTGAAAATCGTTTCATGCATGTCGATGAACTCAAACGCATGGGTGCCAACATCAAAATCGATGGCAGGACTTCTGTGGTTGAAGGCGTCGATACGCTTACAGGCTGCCAGGTCAAAGCGACCGATTTGAGAGCTGGTGCGGCTATGGTATTGGCTGGACTTGTAGCCGATGGTGAAACACAGATTGGGTATATCCATCACATCGATCGAGGTTATGATAATCTCGTTCAAAAACTTTGCTGCCTTGGTGCGGATATCCAGCGTACAGAAAAATAGGACCATCGCTGAACGGAATTTTTGTCGGATAGATCAAAGACGCTGCAATGCTTATATTGCAGCGTCTTTCTGCGGTTTGTCGAGCCGCGAAAAAACAGAAAAAGATAAAATTTTCATAAAAAATACAGAGCACTATGGTATAATTAAATCGTTATTAACGCAGTATGGAGGATTCATTTTGTATGAATAAAGTTGAGCAGGAAATAAATCTGCAGCATATACGCTGTAAAAATCGTCTGATTCGGTCGGCTGTACACAGTTTTTTGGGAAATCCGGATGGGACGATGACCGCAGCAGAATTTGATATGTATGAAACCCTGGCAAAAAATGATGTCGGGATGATCATTACGGGACACTGTCATGTTTCTCCACTTGGTCAGGCCAATGAAGAGCAAATCGCGATTTATGATGACCAGTATATTAAGCAGTTTGGCGAAGCGGCCGCTAAGGTCCATCCATATGGAGCCAAATTTGTCGTTCAGATCAGCCATGCTGGTCCGAGAGCCATCCACAACGAGGATCTAGCCGATGTTGTAGAACGAGAAATGAAAAAGAATCATCATGCCAGAGAATTGACTTTGGCTGAGATCGCATCGATTCGTCAACAGTTTATCGAAGCGGCGAAGCGTTTGCAAAAAGCAGGCGTCGATGGCATTCAGATCCATGCGGCGCATAGCTATTTGTTATCGCGTTTCATCGATGCTACGTTTAACCAGAGAACGGATGAATACGGTGGAAGCATTGAAAACCGTTTTCGTCTTTGTGCTGAAATCATCGAGGGCATCAAAGCTGCCTGTGGTGAGGATTTTCCGGTTTTTGTCAAGATCAACAACGACAGCAAAACGGAAGATGAAGTCTATGGGCAAGATATGGTCTACATGCTCAAACAGTGTCGTCTGCTCGGTGTCGAGCTTGTCGAATGCAGCGGTGTCGATTTCATTTCCATGGAACGGACCGCAACGCTTTATTATCTAGATCGTGTAGCTGCACTGCGAAAGGAAGTCGATATTCCGTTGAGCTTAGTCGGCGGAGTTCGCTCACTAGCAGATATGGAAGCGGTTTTGGCAGCTGGTATCGATATGGTCTCATTGGGGCGTCCGCTCATTTGCGAGCCGGATATTTTCAAGAAGCTTTTATCGGGTGAACAGGAAAAATCGCAATGCATGTCTTGTAATCGTTGCTTTGCTCTGCCGCATATAAAGCCGGGCCTGCGCTGCGTATTTCAGCGTAAATTAAAAAAGAAAAAAGAAGACTAATTTAAATTGCACTGTTTTGCTGAGGCGAAACAGTGCAATTTTTTTGCTTCTTGGTAAGGTTTATTAACAAAAATATAACGCAAATATTGTGTATAGAAAATATTTTTAGAATTTTTGAAAAAATGTATTGAAAAAAATCACACACGGTTGTATGATGAAGTTGAACACAGTACGCTAAGTTGTATGACAAAAAATCATCTGCATCAGATGAAAGGCAAAGGCGAGGTGAGCTTGTTTTAGCACGAGGTCTGTCTATTCTATTACAAAAGGGGTCGAGAAAATGAAAAAAATCATTTCAATGCTATTGGCAATCGCTTTGATGGCTTTGGCTGTCGGTTGCGGTAGTGGGGACCAGGCCAAGAAAGACGATGCGGCCAAAGGATCCGGTACGGAAAAACAAATCACCATGGGATTCTCTCAAATTGGGGCAGAATCTGAATGGAGAACAGCTAATACCGAATCTGTTAAGCAGGCAGCTAAGGATGCAGGCGTGAAACTGCAGTTCTCAGATGCGCAACAGAAACAAGAGAATCAGATCAAAGCAATTCGTTCCTTCATTGCACAGAAGGTTGATATCATTGCTTTTGTGCCAATCGTTGAAACCGGTTGGGACACCGTATTAAAAGAAGCAAAAGATGCTAAAATTCCTGTAATCATTGTGGATAGAGATGTAAAACTCAGTGATGAATCCTTGTATGTAGCTAAAATCGGTACAGATTCTCTCGCTGAAGGCAAGAAAGTATTCAACTGGATCGATGAATACATGAAAAAGGAAAACAAACAACCGCGCAGCGGCGATAAATTCAATATCGTAATCCTTGAAGGCACGGTAGGCTCTTCCGTAGCAATCGGCCGTCAAGATGGTTTCAAGAACACGATGGCAGCATCACCAAATGCTGGTAAATATAATATCTTAGCTTCTCAGACTGGTGAGTTCACTCGCCAAAAAGGTCAGGAAGTCATGGAATCCTTCCTCAAATCCGATCGCGATAAAATTGATATCCTCTTTGCTCATAACGATGACATGGCTTTAGGCGCAATTCAGGCAATCGAAGCAGCTGGTCTCAAACCAGGCAAAGATATTACGATTATCTCGATTGATTCCGTCAAAGGCATGTTCCAGGCAATGATCGATGGTAAAGCAAACTGCACGGTAGAATGCAATCCATTACAAGGACCTCTTCTCATGGAAACAGCCAAAAAAATCTTGAATAAAGAAGAAGTTGCGAAAAATGTTTATGTAGAAGAAGGTATCTTCCCTGCTGACATCGCAGCAAAGACTTTGCCAGAAAGAAAATATTAAGATTTTCATAGGTACGGATGACCACACCTTTGCCCCGGAGGTTAGGGTGTGGTTATTTTTTTCTAAAATAGCTACTTGCTTGAAGATGAGGTGAAATTATGGAAACGGTTTTGTTGGAAATGCGGCAAATCGATAAGCGATTTCCGGGAGTAAAAGCTTTGTCGAAAGTCGATTTTACGTTGAAGGCGGGAGAAATCCATTCTTTGATGGGCGAAAACGGTGCGGGAAAATCTACATTGATCAAAGTCCTTACGGGTGTATATCCCAAAAATGGCGGTACCATAAAACTTGAGGGCAAGGAAATAAATCCGGCTACTCCGCGAGAAGCGCAAGAATGTGGAATTTCGACCGTGTATCAGGAGGTTAACTTATGTTCAAACCTGACTGTGGCTGAAAATATATTTATTGGCAGAGAACCTCGCAAGCATGGGTTCATTGCCTGGAAAGAAATCAATAGCCGGGCAAAGAAATTATTGCAGGAACTCAATGTCGACATCGATGTGACCAAGACTCTCGATCATTATTCTGTGGCGATCCAGCAAATGATAGCCATCGCGAGAGCGGTTGATGTTTCGGCGAAGATTTTGATACTTGACGAACCAACATCAAGTCTTGATGAGCAGGAAACGCAGCGGTTGTTTGCGATTATTCGCAAATTACAGAAACAAGGTATGGGAATTATTTTTATTTCACATTTTTTGGAACAAATTTACGATTTATGCGATCGGGTGACAATTCTGCGCAATGGTGAACTTATTGGAACGTATGATGTCGAAAAGCTCCCCAAGGTCGAACTTGTTGCCAAAATGATAGGCAAGGACCTGTCGGCGATGCAGGACTTTGGTAAAATGGATGATAAGAGCGTTCCGTCGGACGAAGTCTTTATGACCGCGAAAAACATTGCCTGTGTCGGTCGGCTGGCATCGATGGATGTTGAAATTCATAAAGGTGAAGTGCTAGGGTTTGCAGGCTTGCTGGGATCGGGCAGAACTGAAACGGCAGAGCTGTTGTTTGGTGTCCATGAAATAACAAAAGGTGAATTGCAAGTATCGGGGAAAAAACTGCATGTGGCAGATCCAATGGCAGCGATGCAGCAAAAAATTGCATTCTGCCCGGAAGATCGCAAGCAGCAAGGCATCGTCGGCGATCTGAGCGTGCGAGAAAATATTATCTTAGCAATGCAGGCCAAAGAAGGCATGTTTTCTCATATACCCTATAAAGAACAGGTGAAAATCGCTGATGAAAGCATCAAGCTTTTGCAAATCAAGGTTTCAGATCGCGAGCAGCTCATCAAGAACCTCAGCGGCGGCAATCAGCAAAAGGCAATCATTGCCCGTTGGTTGGCAACGAATCCAGAACTTTTGATTCTAGATGAACCAACGAGAGGCATCGATGTAGGAACCAAGAATGAAATCCAAAAAATGGCAGTTAAGCTTGCGAAGGAAAAAGGCATGTCGGTTGTCTTTATTTCGAGTGAAATGGATGAAATGATACGAACTTGTTCAAAACTTATCGTTTTACGTGATCGCAAAAAGGTTGCTGAACTTGAAGGCCAGGATATCAATTCAGAACGCGTGATGCAGGCAATTGCAGGAGGTGATGCATAATGGAGCAGATTAAAAAACTGACGTCGAGTTCGCTCTTTCTGCCTTTGGTGGCGCTTGCGGCATTGCTGCTTTTCAATATCATCTTTGTCGATGGCTTTTTGTCGATTCAAATGACAGAAGATGGCAGACTCTATGGCAGGCTCATCGACATATTGAATCGTTCCTCTTCTTTGATTATCTTGTCGCTTGGCATGACCTTTGTCATTGCGACTAGCGGCATTGATATTTCGGTAGGTGCCATTGTGGCGATTTCTTCTGCTGTCGTCTGCACATTGATTGGTGGTTCGGGTGATGGTATTGCCAAACAGCCGATGGTTCTAGCAATGCTCGCTTCGATAGGAGTCGGTCTTCTGTGCGGGGCGTGGAATGGTCTTTTGGTGGCCAGGTTCAAGATACAGGCCGTTGTAGCGACCTTGATCTTGATGACGGCAGGGCGCGGCATAGCGCAGCTGTTGACCGAAGGACAGATCATTACGGTTTATTATAAACCGTTCAGCTATATCGGCGGGACCATACCTGGAAATATACTGCCGACGACGATTTTCATCGCGGCGGCTATGGTGCTGCTCGTGCTGTTTATCATGAAGAAGACTTCGATAGGCCTATTTGTTCAGTCCGTTGGTATCAACCCGGTGGCCAGTCGTTTCTCAGGTATCAACGTCACTAAGGTCATCTTTTTGGTCTATGCTTTTTCGGGATTTTGTGCCGCGGTATCGGGGCTTATTGAAAGTTCATTGATTCGGGCAGCAGATGCCAACAATGCGGGCCTTAATATGGAAATGGATGCGATCTTGGCAGTGGCCCTTGGCGGGACGCTCCTCAGCGGCGGTAAGTTCTATATCGGTGGCAGCGTGATCGGTGCGATTACGATACAGACGCTGACGACGACGATGTATGCAGTTGGTGTGGCCTCCGATCAATTGCCGGTCATCAAGGCAATCGCGGTCATCTTGATTTGCCTCATCCAATCCAAACGTTTTCAACGCGTTTTTAGTGAATGGAAATCGAAGCGGCAAGACAGACAACAGGATTTTTCCCAAGGAAAGGTGGTGAATAAAGCATGAACCGAACCATGAAAAAATTAGTGAATGAAGCGGTCGCTTCACAGTATTTTTCTTTTTTTGTCACGGTTATTTTGTTTTTGGCTTTGTACGTTATTGGCGTAATGAGCTATAACGGCTTCATGCAGCCACAGGTCTTTTTGAATCTGTTCATCGATAACGCGGCCTTGATCATCGTGACGGTTGGAATTACGTTCACGCTTCTGATCGGTGGCATTGATTTATCCGTGGGATCTGTCGTTGCCCTTTGTTGTATGATTTTAGCGTATCTGCTTGAGCATACGGCTATTCCTGTTGTTGCTGCCGTTGCAGGTGTACTGCTTTTAGGCATTGTCATCGGAGGCATTCAGGGCTATCTGATTACGGCATTTGACATGCAGCCTTTCATCATCACATTAGCGGGAATGTTCTTCTGCCGTGGGTTGACGGCGGTTATTTCAAGAGAGACCATCAGCATAACGAATCCGTTTTATGTCAGCATTGCCAGTGAGCGCATCGACGTCGGTGTGGGCTTTATTTCAATCGGTGCTGTCGTGGCACTATTTGGTTTGGTCATCGCTGCGATTGTTCTCAAATATACGAAATTCGGACGAACTGTATTTGCTATCGGCGGCAATGAGAATTCGGCTTCTTTGATGGGGCTGCCGGTATTCAAGACAAAAATCTGTGTCTATGTAATCAGTGGTTTTTGTGCAGCCCTTGGTGGGGTCGTCTATTCATGGATCATGTTGTCGGGCTATACGCTTCATGGACTTGGCATGGAAATGGATGCGATTGCCTCTTCGGTAATTGGCGGAACACTGCTTACGGGTGGTGTCGGGTTCATCCCGGGAACTTTATTCGGGGTATTGATCCAAGGGGTCATATTGACGTTTATCACCTTCCAGGGAACTTTGTCGGCTTGGTGGACTAAGATCGTAATCGGTGCACTTTTATGTGTGTTCATCATCATGCAGGCGATCATCACTGAACGCAAAAAAAAGATGTCGTCCAAGAGTTCAATGGAGTCGGGGAATGCAGAACATGCAGCCTCGGCAAAATCATGATGGTTTGATCAGCGATGTTTTTGGGGTGGTCGGGCGGTAAAGCAATTTGCCGACCGACGATTCTATTCGCTCAAATATTTTGTGAAATAATTATTTTTTGAATTTTTAAAAATTACTATTGAAAAAAACTACCAGTAGTTGTATGATGTAATCAGACGGTGAAATCGAAGTTGTATGATAATGGCGAAATAAAAGTATGTCATTTCAACAGCGATTCAACACTGGGAGGTGAAGGTACAACAACTGGGAGAAAACGTTTACTGGTGAAAGCTTCTACAAATGAAAACGGAAAATTCAAAAGATTTACAAGGGTTTATATTTTCTAATTGCGGAGGGGAAAACATGAGTAATATCAAGAGAATCTTAGCGATTGTTTTAGCGGGTTTAATGCTTCTTTCGGTGGTTGGCTGCGGCAGCTCCGATTCAGGATCGAAGAGCAGTGGCAGCGATGGGGCAAAGGTTGCCTCAAATGGCAAGAAAATCGGTGTGGCAATGCCTACACAGTCCTCACAGCGTTGGATTCAAGACGGCGCGAATATGAAACAGAAACTTGAAGCACTTGGTTATACTGTCGATTTGCAATATGCAGAAGATGACGTACAAGCACAGGTTTCTCAGATCGAAAACATGATTACCAATGGAGCTAACTGCCTCGTTGTAGCAGCAATTGACTCAAGCGCATTGGTCAACGCTTTGGCTCAGGCAAAAGCACACAATATTCCGGTTATTGCTTATGACCGCCTTTTGATGGATACAGATAGCGTATCTTATTATGCTACCTTCGATAACAAAGGTGTCGGTACAGCAATCGGTCAGTATGTAGAAAAGAAACTCGGCTTAAAAGAAGGCAAAGGACCATACAATATTGAATTCTTTGCTGGTTCGCCAGATGACAACAATGCCCATTTCCTCAATGATGGTGTATTTGAAGTCTTGAAACCTTACTTAGACAAAGGTCAGCTCGTTTGCGTATCTGGTCAGACTGATTTTGACAAGATCTGCACATTGCGTTGGTCGCAAGAAACTGCTCAAAAACGTATGGAAGATATCATTTCAGGTTATTATAGCACAGGCAAAAAACTTGATGTCGTCATCAGCCCGTTCGATGGAATCAGCTATGGTATAGCTGCAGCTCTTCAGGGGGCAGGCTATCAGGTTGGCTCGAACTGGCCTGTAATCACTGGTCAAGATGCTGAACTCATGGCAACTAAAAACATCTTGTCTGGCAAGCAGACGATGACTGTATTCAAAGACACTCGTATTTTGGCTGATAAATGCGTGACGATGGTTCAGGCTGTTCTTGAAGGCAAAGAACCAGAAATCAACGACAAGACCTCTTATAACAATCATAAATTAGTAGTTCCTTCGTATCTCTGCACGCCGGTACCAGTAGACAAGGACAATGTTCAGAGTGCTCTGATCGATTCTGGCTACTATAAGAAAGCAGATGTAGGTTTGTAAGACAAATCTTCTAGCAGGGGCTGGTCAGCGGTGAGGAACGTCATCGCTGCCTGGCCTTTTTTAGAAAGGAGTGAGCACAAAATGTCCGAAACTATATTGGAAATGCGGCATATTACAAAAGATTTTTCCGGTGTGAAAGCATTGGATGACGTCAATCTGATTGTCAAAAAAGGAGAAATCCATGCTCTTTGCGGCGAAAATGGCGCAGGTAAATCAACATTGATGAATGTCTTATCGGGGGTATATCCATACGGAAGTTATTCGGGAGATATTGTTTACAAAGGGGAAACATGTCAATTTCATGATATCAAGGAAAGCGAACACAAAAAAATCGTCATCATCCATCAGGAATTGGCCTTGATCCCACGGCTGACGATTGCTGAAAATATTTTTATCGGCAACGAGAACACAGTGATGGGCAATGTCATCGATTGGGATGTGACGCAGAGAAAAGCCATGGAGGTCTTGAAGATCATAGGGCTTGAACATGAAAACGTGAATCAGTTTGTCGGTGATCTTGGGGTAGGCAAACAGCAGTTGATTGAAATCGCGAAGGCTATTGCCAAAGATGTAGAACTGCTCATCTTGGATGAGCCGACCTCTGCTCTCAATGACGAAGAAAGCAATATATTGCTCGAATTGCTTTTGGATTTGAAAAAACAGGGCATCACCAGCATCATGATCTCTCATAAACTCAATGAAGTCAGTCGCGTCGCTGACAATATCACGGTAATTCGCGATGGGCACACGATTGAAACGATTGAACGCAACAATAATGAAGAAATTGATGAGAACCGCATCATAAAAGGCATGGTTGGCCGCGAAATCACCAATCTCTATCCGCAGCGTCACGCTAAAGTCGGTGAAGTTGTTTTTGAGGTCAAGGATTGGAATGTATGCGACCCGGAAGATGCCGGTAAAAAAGTCATTAAAAATGTGTCGTTCAAGGTCAGAAAAGGAGAAGTCGTTGGTTTTGCCGGACTTATGGGGGCTGGCCGTACCGAGCTGGCGATGAGTTTATTCGGGCGTACGTACGGCTCTAATATTTCGGGACATATCTATAAAGACGGCAAGGAGATAAGCATCCCGGATGTGCAGACAGCCATCGACCAAAAAATCGCTTATGTACCGGAAGATCGGAAAACCTATGGTTTGGTATTGATCAACGATATCAAATGGAATATGACACTCGCTAGTCTCAACGATCGATTCTCAGACCGTCAAGTTATCAATCAAGACAAGGAAATCCATCAAGCCGAAGATTATCGCTCGCGTATCAATATAAAAGCTTCTTCGGTCAATCAGAAAGTCGAAAGCTTATCTGGCGGCAATCAGCAAAAAGTTGTTTTGGCTAAATGGATGTTATCAGAACCAGATGTCTTGATTTTGGATGAACCTACGCGCGGCATTGATGTCGGAGCTAAGTATGAAATATATACGATCATCAATTCTTTGGCGGAAGCGGGGAAGGCTGTCATCGTTATTTCGTCGGAAATGCCAGAGCTTCTCGGTATATCAGATCGGGCTTATGTCATCAATGAGGGTGAAATTGCCGGGGAAATCAGCGGGGATAATATGGGACAGGAACAGATCATGAAAATCATCATGGATCATTCCGCTAAGAGGGGGAGTTTACAATGAGCAATGCAGCGGCAAACGTGTCAAACGAAAAACAGATGAAGGAACATATCCAGCAGCTCAAGCAGTACGGCATGATCATTGCTTTAGTACTTATCTATGCGATATTTGCATTTTTGACGGATTTCAAAAATGCAGCACCAATGAATGTCAATAATTTGATCATGCAAAACAGCTATGTTGTTATTCTAGCACTAGGTATGCTGCTCTGCTGCTTGACGGGGAATGTTGATTTATCTGTCGGCTCGGTAGTTGCTTTTTGCGGTGCGGTAGCGGCTATAATGGTCATTGACTACCACATTGCGATTCCGATTACGTTTATCGTCGTGCTTTTTATCGGGGTCATCATAGGGATGTGGCAAGGCTTCTTCATATCCGTGCTGGGTGTCTCGCCATTTATAGCGTCTTTGGCCAATATGCTTATTTTCCGCGGTTTGGCAATGGTTGCACTGAATGGGCAGACAAAAGGTCCTTTGCCAGCTGATTTCACGATTGTTGGTGCGGGCTATCTCCCTCAGATATTTGTGAATATCGGCGGCATGAAAATTGAAATGCTCGCCTTGACGGCAGGGGTGCTTCTATCGATTGTCATTATCATGATGGAAATTCGCTCTCGTCAGAATAAGAAAAAACAAGGCTTTATTTTGCCGGCACTGCCGATGACGATTTTCAAACTCGTTGTAATTATTGGTATCGTCAACTTCTTCAGTATCAAACTCGCTATGTACATGGGTTTGCCAATGGTTCTTTTGATTATGTTGGCACTTATTCTCATCTATGCGTTTGTGACGACTCGTACGGTTCCTGGTCGCCAAATCTACGCTGTCGGTGGTAATCGCAAAGCGGCAGCTCTTTCTGGCATCAAGACCGATAGGGTCATGTTCTGGATTTATACGAATATGGGTCTTTTGGCGGCTTTGGCTGGTATCGTACTTTCGGCTCGTAATGCTTCGGCTACGCCAAAAGCTGGCGACATGTTTGAAATGGATGCTATCGCTGCCTGCTATATTGGTGGGACGGCTGTAGCTGGTGGGTCTGGTACGGTTACTGGTGCCATTGTCGGTGCGTTCATCATGGGCGTGCTCAATAACGGCATGTCGCTCCTTGGCTGGTCTGTCGATGTTCAGCGTGTAGTCAAGGGCATGGTCTTGCTCGTGGCGGTAGCGGCGGATCTGTATTTCAAAAAGAAAAAATCGGCGTGAGCTTATTGACGATTATGAGGAATTCTCACGTATATTGCTGAAAGGAAGTATGCCTTATGGAACATAATGCAATGATGGAAAATATTGCTTTTCAGATGGTGACCTCGGTGAATGAGGCGAGAAATCTTTATCTACAAGCTGTACAGGCAGCTCGAGGCGGGGAGTTTTCGTTAGCAGAAGGCTTGATAGAAAAAGGTGATGGAGCTTATACCAGCGGCCATGCTGCGCATACCCAGCTTTTGCAGCTTGAGGCTTCCGGGCAGACCGATAAAGTCAATCTTTTGATTTTGCATGCGGAAGATCAATTGATGAGTTCAGAAAACTATAAAGTGCTGGCCTTGGAGTGTATCCATATCTATAAAGCGATAAAGGCTGTAGCTGAAAAATAAAAACAAAGGGTTGCTGCAATCGAAGCAACCCTTTGTCGTATCTGTAAAAACCTCTGTACGGCGTGTAATCTTCATAAGATATTCACATTTCATGCATCATATCTGCATATTTTATAGCTATAATGAAGATAAAGATCACGAGGAGGTTTTTTTATGGTTATGACGAATTATATGGAGCTGCTTGCTGTCAATCAGCCTTGGAATTTGATTTTATTTATGGTGATTCCTGTGGGGCTTGCAGAAGCCTTAGTTGCAACCGAATTTTTTGCGGTGTTTTTGCAGGATAAGAAAAATAGTGCCTGGCATAGCTGGAATCGGTATTTGGGAATAGCAGTAGGCTTTTATTTTACCGGAGTACTTTTATATCTGGTAACGCAGGTAGTCCCGTCGATTCAGTGGCGCGGTTATGCGGACGTGATAGCGGTTGGAGCTTATCTTTTGGGTGTAGTTCCTCTTTTGAGCATTGCGTTGCTTGAACTGGGCGTTTTTGGTAAGAATCTGACACAAAGAGATCGCATGAAAAGGCATTTCATTTTGTTGATTGGATTCTTGGTGGTCAGTCATATCGCTATGATTTTTGGAATGGTCAACCCGCAGATTACGGGATGGAAACCAGCGAATACAATGGAAGAGATGACAAATCACAGTGGACAGATGATGGATATGGAGCATAAGATGCCGGAAGGGCATAAAATGAACCAACAATAAGATAAAAGGCGGAGCTTATGAGCAGCTTCGCCTTTTATCTTATTTGCAAATGGACAGCTTTCGTTTAGTATGTAATACAGGGGGTGTTTTTTTGATACAGTATTCAGTGCTTATTGTAGATGATGACGTAAAGCTCGTGGAGCTTCTTAAAACATATTTTATCAAGGAAAATTTTATCGTGTATACGGCTGGCGATGGGATAGCTGCACTGCAGTTGATCCGTGAGCATAAGCCGAGCATCATGATACTTGATTTGATGCTGCCGGGCATGGATGGCAAAGAAATCTGTCGCCGGGTGAGGCGTGACAATGATTTGCCGATTATCATGCTCACGGCAAAAGATGATGAGGCGGATCGCCTCGTTGGCTTGGAAATCGGAGCGGATGATTATGTCACAAAGCCATTCAGCATAAAAGAAGTTATTGCCAGGGCCAAGGTGATTTTGCGAAGAGTCCACGGTGAAGTGGTTGAACCCAAGCATATCCTTCGGTTTCGCGATATGGTCATCGATCTTGAGCAACATGCCGTCAGGCGAGGGGATGTTGTTTTGGAGCTTACGCCGATTGAGTTCAAACTGCTTGAAATTTTGATGCGAAGTCCTAAAAGGGTATTCAACCGATTGCAGCTGATGGAAAATACACATGGTTTCGCGTTTGATGGCTATGAACGGACCATTGATGCGCATATCCGTAACCTGCGGCGTAAAGTCGAGCCAGACAGCAAGAATCCACAATATATCTTGACGGTGTATGGGGTTGGCTATAAATTTGCCGGTGAAGCCAATGAAGAAAATTAATAGTCTTATGTACCGGATTACCGGGTTGACTTTTTTATTGCTCGTGGTGGCGGTCCTGAGCTTGATCTACTTGGCGAATTGGCAGATGGAAGAGCTTTTTCGTGAATACTTGGCTATGCAGCCAGGCGCGGAGGCCATTATGCATATGGGGCCGATGGGGTCATTGGAACTAGGTTTTCTTCATTCAGTACATGAATCGCTTGTGTGGGTGGGGATGATTTTTGCACTGCTTGGTTTTTTTGCCAGCTATGTATTGGCGAGGAACATAACTGTTCCGCTGAGAGGTCTTAGCCAGGCAGCTGAACGCATCCGCCAAGGCGATCTCGGGCAGACTGTGCCCGTGTCTTCGAAAGATGAAGTCGGGCAATTGGCGGAGATTTTCAATCAGATGTCAACAGGGCTCGCAAAAAATGAACAGCTGCGGCGAGAACTTCTGGCCAATGTCGCCCACGAACTGCGGACGCCGTTAGCCATCTTAAATGGCAATCTTGAAAGCATGCTCGATGGCGTCATAAAACCTGAACCGGAAAAGTTGTTTTCCATGCAGGAAGAGGTGATGCGGTTGACTCGTTTGGTGGCGGACTTGAGGGACTTGTCTTTAGCGGAAGTGCGGCAATTACAGCTGCATAAAGAGCCCTGTGATGTAAATCGGCTCATGTGCCGGGCGGCTGACATGCTATGGCCATTGCTCGAAGAAAAGAATTTGCAATTTGAATATTCTTTGGCAGAGGGCCTTCCGTCCATTATGCTTGATGCCGATCGCATGAGCCAGGTGTTTTATAATATCATGGTCAATGCAGTCCGTTATACAAAGGAAGGAACGGCAATTATCCTGCGAAGTGAAAAAAGTAGAGGCACTGCAGGGGAATCTTGGTTGGTTTTGCAGATACAAGATTTTGGCCCGGGGATCGCACCGGAGGATCTCCCTTATGTTTTTGATCATTTTTATCGCGGCGAAAAATCGCGCAGCCGCCAAAGTGGGGGTTCTGGTATCGGTTTGGCACTGGCCAGGCAATTCGTCGAAAATCACGGGGGTGCCATCCGGGCCGAAAATGGCGAGGTAGAGGGCACTGTTTTTACAATTTGCTTGCCTTGTTCAGAAGTAAAAAATGAAATGTAAATCCCCACTGTAGTTACAAAATTACAATGATTTATTGACAATGTTCTCTGCAAATGATATAGTATCCTTCAACAGGATACAGATGATGCAGAGAATCGGGATACGAACCCACGTGAAGCTTTTGTCAGAGAATCGTCGGCAGCTGAGAAGACGAGCAAAAGAGCGTGTGTCCATCACCCGAGAGCAGTTGGCTGAAGTTATAGTAGGCTAGACCGGCCGTCCACCGTTAGCGGGATCTGGGTTCAAACCTGGAATGAGTCGGCTGCAAATTGCAGCAAATGAAGTGGTAACGCGGAGTAAATCTTCGTCTTCGATGTATATAGGAGGACGAAGATTTTTTTGTACTTATTTTTATCATCATAGTCATCGTCAGCATTGGCTACACTGATCACTGAAAACTCCGTTGAGACGTTAGCCAGAGGTCCTTTTCCTTCTTCCACCGCATAAAGCTT
>RCMY010001164.1_pt1 | contig 25044 bp, 15 predicted proteins | sample 2041341 | NCBI WGS metagenome assembly RCMY01 (sample SAMN09708234, study PRJNA481090) | Marine sediment metagenome, whole genome shotgun sequencing project.
TAGCGGGCTATTCAACCGACGAACAACGCGGCGGGGTGAGATGCATGGACGATCAGAAATGTGATTTTATTTTGTCCCCAGCCCTAAGCTTGAGTGTGGATTGGTTCACACCCGGGGGCAGGGTGTCAGGCTCAAACTTGATATTCAGAGCGGGATACTGGTCTCGGTATCCCTGGCTGACCATGAGCCTTAATGTGTCTGCATTGTCACTTGCCCTGACAGTAGAAATAGTTATATGGAGCGCAGTTGCACCTTCTCTCAGTGTTATCGGCGCCGGAAATCCCGGCACTGTATTTCCCAGTGTTGACTCATCTGACGCTGGCTGCGAGACGCCATTGCCGTCATCAAGGCAGCCTGACAAGGCAATTGATAGAGCGCTCAGCAGGCAGAATTTGCATATCAGACGGCGGTTCGGAGTTTCCATGACAGTTAGAAAAATGGATTTCAAGGTCAGGATCTGAAGTGTAAATAGGTTACGCGAATGCTTTTCGCGCGTAACCTTCTGGTGACTGTAAGAAGTGTAGTGGAGAGTTGATTTTTTGCCAGATCAAACGCGAATCACTCGACTGTCTGCAGGCTTGTCAAGTCTGATTTTTCAGTATTGTTATTAACATTTGCGGGCTTTGCAACAGGATGGCGGGACCGTCTGAGCTTATACTTGGGCATGATGCGAATAATAGATTCAGGCAGGTAGAGTGTGGAAATGATTTTGGGGGTGGCAACTGCCATGCTGCTGCTTGGACTGACCCTGTATCGTCCTGGTGCGGGTGTGGCGCTGGCACTTTGCTTGCCGATGATTCACCCGGGTATTGGTGCAGATGCTTCCTGGTTAGGTGTGGCCGGGCCTGGGCTGGTGCTGAGTGCCGCTTTTTCCAGAGCTATCGTGTTTCCGGGCAGTTGGGAACAGAACACCATCAGTTTTGTGGATTTGTCGGTGATTTTGTGGATAGGGTTTCTGCCGGTGTCTGTGATGATTGCCGAATCGCAGGAGTTCGGCCTGATGTCTGCTGTGCGCATTGTTTACATGTCGCTATCTTTCTATTTCACCACACGATTGTTGTGCTATTCCGCAGGAGTCAGTGAATTCTGTCGATCGTTCATGGTGGCCATGGTTGTGTTCGGTGTCTTTATTACTGGCCTGGCGCTGTATCTTGATGAAAGTGCCTCTGAGTTCGTCACGCGATTAACCATCGGAAATACTTATATCGGTTTGTCCAACTACATTACGCTGGCTCTTCTGTGTTCCTTGTATGTGGTTTTCTACATGAAGGCTACCGTTCGAGGAACGGTTCGCCTGATGGCACTGATCAGTACACCTTTTCTGTTCTACGGCATGTTGTTGTGTAATACGCGAGGCGTGGTAGTGGCTCTGGTATTGGCTATCCTGTTCTTGTTGGTGCGATCAATCACGTCCCGTCGTCTCAGTCGCAGCATTGTTCTACGGGGAGTCGTCGGTATCTCCATTGCCGTGGTCGGCGCCATTATGGCGGCCATTGCCTTTCCGGAAGCCTGGTTGCGGATGGCAACCAAGTTTTCTGACATGGGTGATATGGGGGGGGAGGCTGATATAGCTCGCCTGGATCTGTATTCAAGCGCGATTTCGATGTTCAGTAATAACCCTCTACTCGGAGAGGGTGTTGGCACCTTCGAGCTGGTTAACCGGACATATCCGCATAATTTGATGCTGGAAACAATGGCGGACATGGGGCTTGTGGGGCTTGTTCTGATTGTGATCGTGGTGATTGGCAGCCTGCTGGTGTCGATAAGGTATCAAAGTGTTAATGCTATGTTCATTACTGCTCTGTTACTGTTGCAGCTGTTCGAATCGCAGGTAAGTCTTGCATTCTGGATGAACAAGAACCTTTTTGTGTTCGTCGGAATGGCAACAGCACTACATCTATTGCACATGGGTCCACGTAAGCCGCGCAAGGAAGGCGGCAAGGGTAGACGACGAAAACGACCATTATCGTCTATCAGCAATAGGTGACAGTCGAAATCTATCAGTACTTGACGCGGCTTTAGGGTTTTGTGTTGTCAGTGTTTACTGCGGCCTGCATTTCGAACACCTCGCTGACGCCCGTTCGGGTGTCACTTCCGTTCGACTCACTAAACTATTCAATCTAATTTATGAGTATCCGCAGAAATTACTTGCTATGCGCAGGCATGGCACTGTTTATAGCGCCCGTAGTAAATTCGTTCGCGTTGGCAGACGACGCAAATAATGAAGTTCATGTTCAATTGAACTGGAAAACACCACAAGGTTCCTGGGAAAAGCAAAGATTCGCCTACAAGGATGTCGGTGAGATGTCAGGTGGCAGCGCTTCATTACCTGCGCTGACAACTGAAGGTTCAGAATCCGTTTTGGCAGAATCAAGTGCCACGTTTAACTGGGTGGCCAATGGCACAGCCGTCAGACAATGGTGGGTGTACGTAGGCAGTGTCGCAGGTGGCGCACAGTACTTGAACAGTGGTCGCATCACAGATGCAAGTACCCGATCACTGGATGTCACCGGCCTGCCGGTCAATGCAAGTACGACGCCGGCCGATGCAAGCACGGCGCCGGCTTCGCGCTCCGTAGATGATTCTTCTTCAAACTGGGCTAACACTGTTCAACCTCCTGAGCTGGTTAACCCCCTGCGTATCGAGATTGGACCAGATACACCGCTGACCTATTGGGGTGACCACGATCGTGTGGGTTGTGAAGGTCTTATTTACCGTTTCGCGCCGTCATGGAGCAAGGATGTCATCGTTACCATGCATCCTGATATGGATGTCATCAAATACCCGGTATGGGTTGAGGGTGGACGTAACGTCCGTCTCGTGGGACTGGAAATGCGACCAAAAGTTCAGGAAGGTTGTGGCGTAGGTCAAGCGCACCAGGTCCGCGATTACCGCGCGAACATTCATCCGCGCCTGGTCGGCAACAAGGCGTTTCAGCTCAAGCAGGCGGGCACCACTTGGCTGGAAGGCATCGACGTTGATCTGATGGGTCAAGAGGCTGATTGTTTCGTGAGTAGAAACCCTGACCATCTGTCACGTGCTGACGTGAAGGCTAATCGTAATTTCTATATCGTCAACAGCCGCTGTGTTGGAATCGAAGGGCTCGACAAGTCGCCGATCGGTGATGGTGTTCATGGTGATTTCTTCCAGAACCAGGGACGTGATGATCTGGGTAGCCTGGTCATTGAAAATGCAACATATCGCACCAGTTCAAACGGCGTTACTTTGCATGCATGGGGTGGTGAGAGTCATTGGCCGCGACTGTTCAGCATGCGCAATGTGGATTACGGCTGGGACCTGCGTTACTCGGACGACAGTCGGTATGAAACGTTTGGTCTGGCCTTCACAGGCAGCGCGGACCGTGTTGTGTTTGAGAATGTCTGGCTGAACCACGGTAAAGGCCTCGATTATGGCTTCGTCAACGGCGAGCGGATAGGAGCAACTGCCAGATCGGGCTATATCAAAAAGCATTCTGGTTTGTCGGCTGGTGCGTCTCCAACGGGTGAATTTGCAACGGCTGCAGAAACGGGTCGGCAGTACACCAGCTCCTTCTGAAGCCCACACAGATTTCGGCGTGCCGGGTACTACCAAGAGTGAGTCCTTGGAAAATACTCGGCCCGGAGTTGGCTTTCATGTGTGACCTACTGCCCTGATTCAGTCCAAAAGGCTAAATCTGGGACGTATTTCGCAGCAGGGGTCCGACTATGTTGCGATCATATGGCAACATAGCGCCTACGAAAAGCCTGAGAGTCATTTGACCTCAGGCATTCCTGCATTATATGGACGTTGTATTTCTCCGGCTAGTGATTATCCCATCTGATAAGCGGCATTATTCACCAGTTGTCTATTTCACAAAATGTAATGATTATCGAGCTGGAAAGTGCACAGCATTATCAAAGGAGAACTTATGAATAATTGTCATCTGACAGCCGTCAAATCGTTTCTGACAGGTCTATCACTGGCATTATTATGCGGTGGTGCTCTTGCACAGCAGCGCGTGATGGTAACGGGCGATTCCATCTCGGCAGGTCAGGATCGTCCCAGCTATCGCAAACCCCTGCTGGATGCATTGGGCGACTACAACTGCCCGGTACAGATGGTTGGTGATCAGACCCTGAATTCCCGTGACTATCGCAATCCGACCGCCGCGCCTGGTTCGCACTTTCCCGGATTCAGCCCTGCCGACGGATACGACACCGATCATCAGGCTTTTCCTGCCATCACAACAGACAAGCTATCGGATGGCACCACCTCCGGAGTGGATGTCATTCAGCCCATTGCAGCCTACGTGCTGGATGAGCAACCGAATTACGTACTCGTTCACCTGGGCACCAATGATCTGACCCAGGGTTTGAACGCCGGCATTTCTACCGATGCGCAGATCAACAACTGGGCAAACCAGACGCGCAACGAGATGAACGGTTTTATCAGTCGGGTCATCGGCGCCAGCCAGAGCCCGGCAGATATCCGCGTTCTTGTTGCCAATTTCATTCCCTACGACCTGTTCATCGATTCACCTGCCCGCACCGCCATTGCCGCTAAGGCTTCTACCGTGTTCACCAGCAAGCTGGAGGCGTTGGTGGCAGATCTGGCACAACCGCAGGTTTTGCTCGTTGACGTGGCCACGGGCTTCAATAGCAATACCATGACAACTGACGGTATACATCCCAATGCGGCAGGTGAAGAACACTTGGTTGGAGCCTTTCTGCCCATCCTGCGCGGCGCTGGTTTGTGCCTGACTGCAACGCCCAAGGTAGTCAGCCCGGCAGTAGGTTCTGTTGTTCTGGGGACATCCACCAATTTTCAATGGTCAGACAACGGCACCAATGCCACCAGCTGGCGTATTCGTGCGGGTAACAGTCAGTCGGGCAGTTCGAGTACCTGGTTCGACAGTGGCAACATGCCGGCAAGTACGCGCAGCGTCAATATTACTGGCCTGCCAGCTAATGGTGCCAATGTATTCGTATCTCTACAGTACAGTTCTGCCTCTGGCCCCGACCTTATTCTGTCCAGCTTCATCAGCAAGCCGCAGGCCGGAGGATCCCAGACCCCAGCAATGACAAGCCCTGCACCCGGTTCAGTGTTATCCGGCTCGAGTGCCACGTTTAATTGGGTGACCAATGGGGCTTCCGCTGATCAATGGTGGGTGTACGTAGGCAGTGTTGCAGGTGGCAAGCAGTATTTCGATAGTGGTCGTATCACAGACGCCAGTCGCCGCTCTCTTGCGGTTACGGGCTTGCCGACAAACGGAACTACCGTGCATGTTCAGTTGAACTGGAAAACACCGCAAGGTAGCTGGGATAATCAGCGATATACCTACACAGCCGCCAGTGGCAGCACAACTGGGGGAACGACGGGTGGCACTACAGGCGGAACGACGGGTGGCACTACCGGTGGAACGACGGGCGGAACTACCGGCGGTACCACTGGTGGGGGCTCGACTCTACCTGCAATAACAACCCCTGCACCGGGTTCGGTGTTGGCGGGCTCAAGTGCCACGTTGAACTGGGCGACCAACGGGACTGCCGCCGATCAGTGGTGGGTCTATGTGGGAAGTTCAGCGGGTGGCACGCAGTATCTCGACAGTGGTCGCATCACGGACGCCAGTCGTCGCTCTCTCGCAGTAACGGGTCTGCCGACTAACGGAAGTACGGTGCACGTGCAGTTGAACTGGAAATCGCCGCAGGGCGCCTGGGCTAACCAACGATTTACCTACACAGCCGCAAGTGGTAGTACAACTGGTGGAACTACAGGTGGAACAACCGGCGGGACTACAGGCGGCACAACCGGTGGCACCACAGGCGGGACCACTGGTGGCAGCTCGACTCTGCCGGCGATAACGACCCCAGCGCCAGGGTCGGTGTTGGCAGGTTCAAGTGCCACGTTGAACTGGGTGACTAACGGGACTTCCGCCGATCAATGGTGGGTATACGTGGGTAGTTCGGCGGGTGGCAATCAGTATTCCGACAGTGGTCGCATCACGGACGCCAGTCGTCGCTCTTTCGCAGCTACGGGTCTGCCGACTAACGGCAGCACGGTGCATGTGCAGTTGAACTGGAAAACTCCGCAAGGTGCCTGGGCTAACGAGCGATTTACGTACACAGCTGCAAGTGGCAGCACAACGGGTGGTACTACAGGTGGAACTACGGGTGGAACTACAGGCGGTACGACTGGGGGAACCACGGGTGGTGGCTCGTCTCTACCGGCGATAACGACCCCCGCGCCCGGTTCAGTGTTGACGGGCTCGAGTGCCACGTTGAACTGGGTGACCAACGGGACTGCCGCCGACCAGTGGTGGGTGTACGTAGGCAGTTCCGCGGGTGGCAAGCAGTATTTCGACAGTGGTCGCATTACAGATGCCAGTCGTCGCTCACTCGCGGTAACGGGCCTGCCGACAAACGGCAGCACGGTGCATGTGCAGTTGAACTGGAAGACACCGGCAGGTGCATGGCTTAACGAAAGATTCACCTACCAGGCAAAAGCCTCTAGCGGTACCTGAAGGCGATTAGTTAAACCTTCTGCTCGGCGGCCGACCACGGAATTCCTGCTGTGCTGTTCAATTCGTTCGATTTTATCTTTTTTTTGCTAGTGGTGTTGAGTGGGTATTACCTGCTGAACACTCGCTGGCAGAATCTCTGGCTGCTGGCAAGCAGCTATTTTTTCTATGGTTGCTGGGATTGGCGATTTCTGTCGCTGATCGCCTTCAGTACTACCATGGATTATTTTATTTCCAGATTCATTCACGCCAGTGACGATGCGTTGCGACGCAAGGCGTTGTTGTGGGTGTCGTTGATTTCCAATCTGGGGCTGCTGGGCGTCTTCAAGTATTTCAATTTCTTTGTTGATTCGTTTGTCGTATTAGGTGCGCAGATCGGGTTGAACCTGGATACGCCGGCCTTGCGTCTGTTGCCGCCTGTGGGCATTTCCTTTTATACCTTTCAGACGATGTCGTACACCATCGATGTCTATCGTCGACAACTGAAGCCCGAAAAGAGCTTTACAACCTTTGCCCTGTTCGTCTGCTACTTCCCGCAACTGGTTGCAGGCCCCATTGAGCGGGCGAGACGACTACTCCCTCAAATTCGAGAGCACAGAAGTGTCACGCTTGACTGCCTGAAAAGTGGACTGGTTCTGATGGCAATCGGCCTGTTCAAGAAAGTGGTGATCGCTGACAATGCGGGTGTGGATGTCAACTGGATTTTTGCCAATGTAGAGACGATGGGAAGTGCGTCCCTGGTGGCAGGTTCAATTCTGTTCACATTACAGATTTATTGTGATTTCTCGGGCTACAGCAACATGGCCAGAGGCATGAGTCTGCTGTTGGGTATCAGACTTGTAGAGAACTTCAAGACACCGTATCTGTCCGCCGACATCAGCGAATTCTGGCAACGCTGGCATATATCGCTCAGCCAATGGCTCAGGGATTACCTGTATATTCCGCTGGGTGGCAATCGAGGTGGCGTTTTGAAAACCCGTCGCAACCTCATGCTCACGATGCTGCTCGGTGGCCTGTGGCATGGGGCATCCTGGACGTTCGTACTATGGGGAGTTCTTAATGGTGCGTATCTGATTATTCATCAGTATTGGCGCCAATGGGTTGATGGTCGTATTCATGCCCCGCGACTCCGCTGGCAGCGAGTGATGATATGGAGTGCATCCGTACTGTTTACTTATTTGTGTGTAGCCCTGGCTTTTCTGGTGTTCCGCGCGGAGAACCTGGCTCAGGTCATATCCTATCTGCAGGGGATCGCCGCGCTGCGGGGCGGGCTTGGTTTGCATTATTATCTGAAAATTGCACTTCTGGTGGCGATGATCGCCCCGTTTGAACTCATTCAGTATTTCAACGATGATCGATTGCTTGCCGTCCGCCGGTGCCCTCTGGTTGCTCGTGCGTTGTTGTACACCCTTGTTGTGATCAGTCTTTTACTGGCATCGTCCAATGACATCCCATTCATCTATTTTCAGTTCTGACACCTTGAGTGAGCCTGTCTGGCGACTCTTCAATTCACCAGCTGTCTGGGTGGTGTTTGCACTCGTTTTAACAGCAGAATCGATTGTGAGGCTGTCCTTGCCAGCAGGCGTTCAAGTCAAAGGGGCGTATCACAGTATTGAGTTCAGGCAGCAGGTGGAGCAATATCCAGCCAGCGTGCCGGTTGACATGCTTGTAATAGGGAGTTCTGTCGCCGCTGGCAATTATCCGCCGGTTGCACTGGATGGCAGACTGAGAGAGTGGGGGCTGCAAGATTTCACCACCTTCAATACCGGTATACGCGGTTGCAATTACACCTGTATTGCTGCGGGTGTCGAGCGATTCTACTTACCGGTTTTTGTCCCCGAAAATGTGCTGGTCATTATCAGCCCGGAAGATCTGAACCACAATAATCTGTCGGTCATGACCCGCTCTGAGCGTTTTCTGGCAACCATGCAGAAAGACGGTATCAGTCGCTGGGTGGAGCAGAAATTGTCGGCTGTCAGCTACCTGTATGGGTTTCAGGCCGAGGTGAAGGACTGGTTGACGTCGGGTGTCTGGAGTTTCGATACTTCCAGGTTGCGTGAACGAGGGTACATCGACATGGGGTCAGTGCCGGGCCAGCGCTATGAGGTGAACCCGGGCATTGATGCCGAATCGTCATTGTCGCAAGCCCTGACGGAACTGGTGACTCGCCTTGCTGCACAGGGAAGTCGCGTGATTCTGCTGCCTGTGGAAGGAGATTCGCAGGCCCGTTTGTTATTCGGCGCTGAGGCAAGGCAGCAACAAATAACCTTGCTTGACAATCTGGTCAGGATTCCTGGCGTAAAGTTGCTGGATATTGATCCTGCAGTGCTCAGTGATGACGCATACATTGATACAATCCACCTGAGCCGCGAATCTGCCCGAACCAATGCACAAACTGTCGCGGATCGCCTGTTTGCGTCAGGGTGGCTTATCCATTAGCTGGAGGTTCATTCGTCGACGTATCATCGGGTGACAGGTCTCGGGCCATCAACACGGTCCTCATCGAGAAGAACGAAATCAACCATGATTAGTCTGCGAAAGTCCATTTTGGTGATATTTGTACTAGGCGCGCTGTTTTGTACTGGCGTTCTGGCCATGGGGCTGCTGGCACCGGAAAAATTGCATTCCCTGTTTACTACCGCCGGCCACTTGCTGGGCGGTAACAAGGTGTCGAAGCCTGTGCCGGGAGGCCTGCCAGCCCCGCCAGAGCTCATTGATCCGGTATTGGTGCAGATAGACGAAAACACACGCACGAATGGTGTTCGCGATTTTGACAATGTTGGCTGCGAGGGCCGCGTCTACCAGATCAATATCCCTGATGGGAAAGATGCCCTGATAACAGCCGATGCCGGGTTTGGTCCGATCCAGTATCCGGTCTGGATTACAGGTGGGCGCAACGTACATGTCCAGGGGTTGGAATTGCGCCCTATTGTGCAGCCTGGTTGTGACGTCGGCGAGGCGCATCAGATGAATGATGAGCGGCCCAATATTCATCCTCGGCTGGTTAGTGCAAAAGCCTTTCGACTACAGCAGTCCGGTACCACCTATATAGAAGGCGTGGATATCGACCTGCAAGGGATGGAAGCGGATTGTTTTGTTATCCGTAATCCGGATGACATGCAGCCCGCTGAGGCTTTCATCAAGCGGCATATTGTCATCGTGAACACCCGATGCACCGGCATTGAGGGATTGGACAAATCCCCGGTGGGTGACGGCATTCATGGAGATTTCTTCCAGAATCAGGGTCGCGATGACATTGCCAGCCTGGTGCTCGAGAATGTGACCTATTTGAGCAGTGCCAACGGCATCACCTTGCACAACTGGCACCAGAACGAAGGTCAACCTGCGCTATTCAGCATGACCAATGTCAATTACGGCTGGGATGAGCGATACGACGATGATGACGCATACGAGATATCGGGCTTGGCGTTCACCGGCCACGCTTCGAAGGTACTACTGGATAATGTCTGGCTGGATCATGGAAAACAATTGAACTACGGCATACTCAATGGTCAGAGGACCGGTGTCGTTGCGAAGGGTGACAGAATCCTCAAACACACCGGGCTCAAAGCCGGCCAACCTCCGACTGGCGATTTTGCTCCAGCCAACAAGACGGGTCTTGAATACGTCAGTCCGTTTGCAACTCCTTAAGAATACCCATGAAACTCAAAACCATCTTGACGTCGCCATGGACTGGATGGTGTGTGTCGATAGTACTGTTCGGCATCTTGCTGGCCATTACAGATGTAGCACTCATTGTAGATACCATTCGCACGGCGCAATGGCCGTGGTTGCTGGCAGGTCTGCTGGCAGTGCTTGCTCTGACCGTCTTCAGTGCGTTGAAGTGGTGGCTGCTGATGCCGCGCAGCAGGGCGTCTCCACACGTGTTTGTGCGAGTCAATTTCGTCAGTCTTTTCGTGGGGATCTTTCTTCCCGGCATTGTGGGAATTGAAGCGGCTCGCATAGCGGGCATTACAAGTTCTTCGAAAGATTTTCCGGCCGCCTTTGCCTCAGTGCTCGTCGACCGACTGTTCGGCCTCATGACACTCGCCATTACGGTGGTCACAGGAGGCATCATGGCGACCACTGTCGTACCCATCAAAATCACGGTAGCTTGCCTGATTTGCCTGGCGTTGCTTTTGCTCGGGTGTGGCGTGCTCATGAGTTACCGTAGCCGCTTGCTGTTGCAGAAGGTGCTGCCCGTCAGAGTCAATGCAGCGCTGCACCGGCTGTTTGAATGTCTCGATCTTTATCGTTCGCGAAAACAAGTCTTGCTATTGTCGCTTGTGCTGTCAATGTTGTTTCAGATGGGACGGGTGGTCATGGTCTACTTTCTGGCCCTGAGCTTGTCAATGGATGTCTCGTTCTTCTACCTCATTGTCGTTGTGCCAGTGGCCTTGTTTGTACAGATGCTGCCCATCTCAGTGTATGGCATTGGTATTCGCGAATCAGCCATGGTCGCCATGCTTGCACTGGCAGGTGTGGCGCCAGAGACGGCTATCTCTCTGAGCGTGCTGCTGCTGGCAGTACAGATCGTGGGCTCCTTTCCGGGCGGTATACTATTGGCCATGGGATATCGGCTCAGTTCGCCGCCCATCGGCGATAAACTCAACGCCGAACTTTGAAACCGTATGGATTCCAGTCGTTCGTCGGAATCTGCTAATTCTGGGGTCCAGTCGACAATTCGTGGTCAGCTGAACACCTATCCTTCTGCGATTTACTCTACAAATTGTCTGTCTGACATTTAAATTACGAAATGACTTACCAGAACTCTTATTCGTTTTCCTCGGCTCGTAATTGGGGAGTCACCTTGGCGGTCATGATTATCGCCTCCCTGATATTGCCGGTGTTGGCCAGATCACTGCTGCATCATTCACCCGAATACGATGAACTGCTTCATCTGTTGGCTGCCAGGGGTATTCAGGCCACTGGACAACCTGCCATTGATACCGGTTTCTATTTGCGGGCCGAGTGGTATTCAAGGATCGTCGCTTTCTTCACGCAGCGGGGTAGCGATGAACTGCTGATGGGGCGCTTGCCGGCTCTGGCAGCGGGTATGGCGCTGGTTGCATTAGTGGGAGGCTGGGTTACTCGAAAAGCTGGCTGGCTGGCGGGCCTGGCAGCCGCGATGGTGTTGGTGCTTGCACCCATTACCATTCACTTGTCGGTGTTGGTGCGTTTCTACACCCTGCATGCGCTGGTTGTCACTCTGATGCTGATTCTCCTGTATGAAGCCAGTTCAAGGTCGCAATCGTGGGGGTTCCGCGCTCTGGCATTGGCATCCGCTCTGGCTTTGATGCCCGTGGGTTACCAGCTGCAGGATCTGACGGAACTGTCCATCGGTTCGGGAGTGGCCGCAGTCCTGGCAGTTCTTGTCTACGATCTGAGACATCGGTATTGGCGATGGGTTCGTCGACATCCGTTGCTGAGCACATTACTCATAGCGCTCTTGATTGCCGCAGGCGTCTATGTCTTGTTCGACCTGGGCATCATTGATCGACTGCGTGGCGTGCCTCCAGCATGGTCGGTCGATCGAGCCAATTATTATGGCTTTTATCTGGGCGCTTTCGGATTCCACATGCCATTCATCTGGCCGCTGTTCCCCGTTATGGCCATTGCCGCAATATTCACCTACCCGCGACCCGCTTTATTTTGTCTGGTTGTCGTTTTCACCGCGTTAACCGCCAGTTCCATCGCAACCCAGAAAGCGATGCGATATATCTATCATATGTTTCCGATGATCTGCATCGTGTGGGGCCTGGGGTTTGCAACGCTCATGAACATATTTGTGCGACACCTGCGGCGTCATACGACGGTGGGGCCGGCGGTCAGTCTGATAATGGTACTGCTGGTTTTTGGCGTGTGCCTTTCCAATACTCATGAATTCAAGCGCGCCTTGAAGCTTGTGCTGCAGAAGGGCGAGATGGATGAAGCGCTCCCGGTCATGCTCGAACCGGACTGGCTGAAGGCGCGTGACGCGCTTGGCGAGTACGTAGACGCGGGCGATACGCTGGTTGCCAACAGTGGTTTCAAGAGTATCTATGCGTTTGGTCGCTACGATTACGAACTCAATCGAAACGTCGTTGATGAAACGGACACCAAGTCAGATTTCGGGGTTGATGATCGAACGGGCCATCAAGTCATCGGATCAGCTGACGCTGTGGCTACCGTCATCAACGCCGAAGGCGATGAGCTGTTTGTGCTGGAAAATCGGATGCTCAACCAACCCAATAGTGTGAACAAGGAGGTCGTGGAGTTGCTGGAGAATCGATGTCTGATTATCGAGCTGCCGTCACAGTCGCGTTTGACGGCGTGGCGCTGCACGGCTGCGTCGGAACGTTGAAAATCATCAAGATGAGTGGCGGTAGGGTTTACGCGTGACAGTGCACAAGCGCACCATGGTGCTGGTCCAGATGAGTATGGGCGACTACCGGGATGCATTCGTGAAGACGCTACTGGAGACAGTGAAGGAGGAGTACGAGTCAGTGTTCTTCATCGGCGACCACTATTTTGGCAAGACAACCAGAACCAGCGACTACATCAAGAAACTGCCGATTCGTAGACGGGCCATCAATCTGATGGTGGGCAGCGCAATGGGCTGGCAAGTGTTTGATTACCGCAAGGCGGTGTTTGCCGATATCACCGTACTGGAACTCAATCCGCGTCTGGTACACACCTGGCTGATCCTGTTGTTGCGTAAGTTACTGGGCAAGCCGACTGTGTTATGGGGGCATGTATGGGCTCGATCCGGGCCGGATACACGAACGGAATCCTTACGCGCTGTCATGCGAAATCTGGCTGATCGGCTGCTCTTCTATACCGATGAACAGCGCCGTGAGCAGTTGCAGAAACTGGGCCCCAGATCGGAAAATCGTGCCTCACAGCTGTTCGTGGCCGCCAACTCGCTGTACAACCGCAAGGATATTTTCGCTGAAAGTGCAGCGGGTCGCTCATTCATCTATGTCGGTCGTCTGGTGCCTGAAAAAAAGCCCGTGATTCTGGTCAGGGCGTTTCTTGAAGCAGCACCACGAATGCCGGAGCAGGTGCTACTGCATATGGTGGGGGCGGGCCCTGAGAGTGAGGAAATAGCGAACCTGGTGCGGGCAAGCAGCGACGGTCATCGTGTCGTTCAGCACGGCCACATAGGCGATTACGCGACATTGCGAGCGCTTTATGGCGCGTCCCTGTTTTCGGTATCACCCGGGTATGTTGGGCTGTCAGCGATCCAGAGCCTGTCCTACGGGCGGCCGATTCTGGTCTCCCGTGATGAGCCCCATGCGCCTGAGCTGACAGCACTGGTCGAGGGCAAGAACGCGGTGTTTTTCGACACGGATAATCAGACTCGTCTGGCACAGACGCTGGTGGACCTGGTGGAGCACGCGCCAGAGTGGGAAGCCAGGTTCGATGGCATTGCGCAAGAGTGTGCGCAATCCTATTCAATTGAAACCATGGTGGACGGTTATGTCAAAGCTATCAGCCCATAAAAGCAGCCCGTTTCGTCGTCTGCCTGCCGGGCTCAGCCTTTTACGTACCGCTATCCGACGCTGGCGCGTATTCAAGCTCAAACTGCTGAACCGAGGCAAGATGCATGTCCGGATGCCATCGACCTTTGTCATAGGCACCGGTGCCAACGTGGTCATACCGGAATACTTTATCGTCGAGACCCATGTAGGCATCGGTGCCTATTTCATGTCTCAAACCAACGTCCGAATAGGCGCTGAGAGTATGCTTTCGTCGCGTGTATCGTTCATCGGGCACGACCACGACTTGTATGGCAGTGATTCGGCATTTTTCAGTGGTCGCACACCCCCTTCAACCGTAATTCTTGACGGTAACAATTTCATCGGTTTCGGGGCTACCGTGTGTGGCAACATTACGTTGGGGGAGGGCTCCATCGTGGGTGCCCATTCTCTAGTGCTGCAATCAGTACCTGCCAATGCGGTCGTGGCTGGCGTGCCCGCACGCATAGTTGGTTATCGGCCAGGTAGGGAGCCTGAGAAATCCATCAAAGGCTGAAAAACAGCCAGGGCAAAGCGTGTGGCGCCGTGGACATGAAGTCGTCATTGCAGCAGCATAGTGCGGGTAGCAGTGCTCAAAATGGGCGACAACACCCTTAACGATGACTCAAGTCACTGTTTTGCTTACAAACTAGACATTTTGATGTGAAATTCGAACACAACAAAAGCGATCCAGCACCTATAGTCTAAAGTCTATAGGGTGTGTAACGTGTGCTGAATTGTTCAACTAGATGTTTTAGCGTTGTTGGATGGAACGTTTGATGTTCTCGGAGGGTCTATCGAGTGGTAAAAATCCCGAGTTTCAGCGGTTGTTCTCCTGACATGAAATGGCCTTCAACCATTATTATTGATATTACGTCAATGACTGATGAAGGCAAGAACTCAGACGTTATTTGATCAAGATCGATTCACAAAGCTGGTTACATGCCTGGCATAACGTCAGACATCGGTCGACAAGAAACCGGTACGCTTCAAGAACCAGGCATTAACATAAATTATGGGAAAGGGATTTTTTAGGGAGAATGCGCAAGTCATAGAGTCGACTTTGCAATTGCTGGATCTGCTATTCATCCTGTTGTCCTTTTTGATAGCTGCTCAAATCCGACTGGGATCACTGGAGCTGACAACAGAGCGCTTACTCGTGGTTGTTTCCGCCATGTTCTGTGCGCACACCGTGTTTTCTCTGTCCGGTATCTATCGACGATGGCGCGGCAAGACTGTCTGGGCGGAAATAGCTGCATTGGCGGTCAACTATCTGATTGTCCTTTTCATCCTCGGATTCTTTTTCTACCTCAGCAAGACCGGCGAGGCCTATTCGCGCATCTGGGTTGTCCTTGCCTTTGTGCTGAGCTTCGCCCTGACTTCCAGCTCCCGGATTGTCATTCGTACAATGGCCAACTGGCGACGACGCAACGGTTTCAACACCCGTACGTTGTTGATTGTGGGTGGGGGAGAGCTGGGTGTTAGAGTGGCGCGCAATCTGGCCAAGAACAGCTGGACCGGTATTCGTGTTATCGGTTTCGTGGACGATGAACTCGCCGCCGATGCGCGCCCGTATGGCAATCTGCGGGTACTTGGAAAAGTCGCCGAGGCGCAGAATATCGTTGAGTCTTATCGGCGTCAGGGCAAGATAGTCGACTATGTGTGGGTTGCCCTGCCTGCGACGGCCAAGGCCCAGGTGGAAGTGACGATCGAAGAGCTGCTCGATTCAACCGTCAGTATCAGTGTGGTACCCGACTACTTCGATGTGCAGCTGATGCAAGCCAGGATCGATACGGTAGCCGATATTCCATTGGTCAACCTGAGCAACAGTCGGATGTACGGCATCAGCGGTATTTCCAAACTGGCATTCGACTTTGTATTAGCCACACTGATTTTGATCCTTATTTCTCCCTTGCTGCTGATAATAGCCATTCTAGTCAAGCTGGATTCATCGGGCCCGGTGTTATTTGTGCAGCGGCGCTATGGCATTGATGGCAAGGAAATCGATGTCTACAAATTTCGCAGCATGACGGTTCAGGAAGATGGCGAGGTCGTGACTCAGGCCACCAAAAATGACAAGCGTGTAACGCGTATTGGCGCGGTGCTGCGTCGCACGTCACTGGACGAGCTGCCCCAGTTTTTCAATGTACTTGAAGGCAAGATGTCGATCGTAGGCCCACGACCACATGCCGTTGCTCACAATGAGATCTACCGTAAGCGTATCAAGGGTTACATGACTCGACATGTCATCAAGCCTGGTATTACAGGGCTGGCACAAATCAATGGTTGCCGTGGCGAGACAGAAACCGACGAAAAAATGACGCAGCGTGTGGAATACGATCTGACCTACATCAACCGCTGGTCGCTAGGGTTGGACTTCAAGATCATCTTGCTGACGTTGCGTGAAGTACTCATGCCACGCAACGTGTACTGATCACATCCGGGATCGCTGGTTGCCAGATGTTACTGACGGGTACCAGCGAAAGCGTCCTGAACTTGTGAAGCAGCCCGTGTGAGTTTACGGTTTCTTCCGTATAGTGCGTGAAATCTGGATGCTCACGTTTGTGCCGAAATACAGATCGGCCGCCGTTGAACCCTCTATTGTTGAATGACTACCAGGTATTACCAGTATGCACACTCAGATCGACCCGATGTTAGCCAGTGTTTCCGTAATCATCCCGGTTTACAACGAGCTCGAGAACGTTGTTTTGGCCTGGGAAGAAGTCCGGGGTGTTCTCGATGCCACCGGCAGGGCTTATGAGGTGTTGTTCGTAGACGACGGTTCCACCGACGGCTCAATTGAAGCGCTGCATTCCATTGCCGAAGACAAACGAGTCAAGCTGGTGCTGTTGCGGCGCAATTTCGGCCAGACTGCGGCCATGCATGCGGGTATTCAGCACGCCAACAACCAGTATATCGTGACCATGGATGGCGATTTGCAGAACGATCCTGCAGGTATTCCTGCCATGCTGGAAAAACTCGATGAGGGTTACGACTTGGTGCATGGCTGGCGTAAAAGCCGCCAGGACAAACTGGTCTCGCGCAAGCTGCCATCCTGGATGGCGAACAAGCTGATTTCAAAAGTGACGGGTTTTCCGATCCACGATTTGGGTTGCACGCTGAAAGCCATCAAAAGTGAGGTCGCCAAGGACATCGAGCTCTATGGTGAGATGCACCGTTTCATTCCCATTCTGGCGAATAATCTGGGAGCCCGTTGCTACGAGATGGAAGTCAATCATCGGTCGCGACGTTATGGCGAGTCAAAATATGGCATTGGCCGTTTTATCCGTGTGCTGCTGGATCTCATCACCATCAAGTACATGACAAAGTACTTTTCCAGCCCGATGAAGTTCTTCGGCATGTTCGGCTTCATCGTAGGAACGCTGGCCATTGTTTCCTCGACTGCCGCTCTCTTCATGAAAGTGGGATGGGGCGTGGATATCACGGGTAATGCACTGACGTTCCTATCCATTGTCTGTGCAATCCTCAGTATTCAGTTCTTCAGCCTGGGGCTTATTGGCGAGCTATCCGTGAGAATCTATTATGGAACGGGTCGCAAGCAGAGTTTTCAGGTGCGTCATTTCGTTAACTTTGAAGCGCCTGGTCAGTCGGTCGATACGGCCGATGGAGCAAACTCTACCAAGAACAATGCGGCGTTCAAGACGTCTGACAAAGTGGCGGAGCCGGTCTGAGTACGAATTTTATCAAGGCCGTGGCGTAGAGCAAAGCTCAGTACTGCATCGGTCAACAATCATGGATAGAAACTGAAAAAGGCGCCAATTGGCGCCTTTTTCATTAGATAGTCGTTCAGAGACAACTGCCGCTTTATGGAAGCCGCAGTTGTCCTCTTGTCAGACTCGTTCAGTACGGAGAGATGTACTCAATGCCGGTCTCGTCTTCAGTGGCAAAGTCACCACCCGGAGGCGTTCCTTCGTAGATACCATCTACCTTCTTGATGTAGCCATTGTTACGGGATATGGCGCCGATACGTTCGCCATTGATGAAGCCGTAGTTGCCGTTTCTGGGGTGATTAAGATACACATTCTCGAACTTGATCACCTCGCCATGACCACTATAGGCTAACCCGGATAATTCGTGGGCGTCATCATCGTCGTAGCGAAGATCCCAGCCATAGTCCATGTTTCGCAGACTGAACAATTTAGGCTTCTTACCGTTCCACCCATGCAGGGTGATACCGTTTGAACTCGTTCTGAAGCTTATATTTTCCACCTGGAAGCTGGCCAGGTTGTCCTTGCCCTGATTCTGCCAGAAGTCACCATGGATGCCATCGCCAATCGGGGATTCATCCAGACCCTCAATGCCGGTGCAGCGTGTGTTCACGATAGTGAAATGACGGTCTGTCAGTGCCTTTGCAACTGTCATACTGGACGGGTTTCGCATAACGAAGCAGTCTGCTTCCTGACCTTTCAGATCGATATCAACGCCTTCTATAAAGGTGGTTCCGCTTTGCTCCAGTCGAAACACTTTGCCGCCGGGCAGGCGAGGGTGAATATTGAGATTCGCAGTATCGCGCATCTGATGAGCTTCACCAACATCACATCCAGCCTGAACGACTGTGCGCATTTCTACACCACGCATTATCAGGTTGCGACCACCGAAGATGAAAACCGGGTATTTCAGCGCGGCTGAACCGGGAGCCATGGTAACCAGCACATCTTCATCATATGGAAGCCTGTATTGATGTATGAGACCTTCACAACCCACTCGATCAAAGTCTGTAATCGCGGTAGTCGGGGAATTGGCCGACAACACGATTTCGATCGGATTGACCAGCTTTGGCGGCTGGATTTTGTTGTCCCAATTGTTGTTACCTTTGCCAGCAGTTGGCGATGAGGTTACAACAGAGGGTTTCGGCGTGTTGACTTTGGTGGAAGCCTTGTATTCATACTGTTTGTAAACCCATGAACCAGAAGGTTTTTTGTAGGCCAGTTGCCCATGGACAATGGATCCGTCAGTCGGTAATCCGGTAACCATATGAGAGCGAGCCGAGACATCTGTAATTCGCCCACTGTCATAGTAGTTATTGGTACTTTTGCCGGAGCCAAAGCGCAAATTCCACTGAATGGCAGGTGTAGAATTGTTGTCCCAGTTGAACTCTACGCTGGAGCCGGACAGAGTGTCTCCGGCGATCGGCAGGGTAATTCCTGGCGGCGCGACTACTGCGTCTGGATCAGAGGTCGCTAAACCACCCGGGCTACAGCCCACTACAGGCAGGCCCGTTTCTGGTTGTGCAGAGTCGACCGGTTCAGCAGTATCTGACGGCTCCTCTGGAGTCTCGGGTTCAATCAAGACCGGGTCCGTTACTTCAGGCTCAGCAGTAACCGGAGGAGTGACGTCCGGAGAATCCACGTCTGTCTCGGGCGCCTGGGGTGCTTCGACATCCGGTTCTACTGGCGCTTCGGGTTGTACAGGTAGCGGTTCAAACGGTGACACCACTTCCTGTTCTACCGGGTCAGTAACTTCTGCAAGTTCTGGTGCATCAGGAGTCACCGGTTCGTCAGGCGCAGTGGGTGCATCAGGAGTAACCGGTGCATCAGGAGCCACTGGTACGTCTGGAGTCACCGGTGCATCTGTCGTATCTGGATTCGCTGCTGCTGGTGGCGCGACAGGAGCATCTGGAAGGTCTGGATTAGACGGATCTGTGCTTGGAATGAGCGTTGCAATAATGCTTTTGGCTTCACCAATAGATACGATGAGACCGCTGGCGACAGTCTTTGTGTATTGCTGTGAGTTTACGGCCAGAACCAGGTACTCATAGCGGATTTCCTGTCGGACATCCGTATCAATGAAAGTGCTTTCATTGATGATAGCGACTTCGGTAAATGTGCTCGTGTTTTGGAAAACACCGTCGTCACATAGCTCGTCATTGAGCAGCTGCGCATCACTTTCGCGCCGATAAACCTGATACTGCATGGCGTCTACAGAGTCTTCCCAGTCGACGATCACGATATCTGACTGGCTGTCAGCCAAGGCTGTGAAGCCTGGAGTGCTGTCTGACACAAATTGCAGACCATCTTCTTTCTGTTCGAAGCGACTGAAATTCAATCCAGGCAAAGCGTACTGGCCTGATTCGGCTAAGGGTATGGCAGCTCCCAATTCCGCCAGGTCGGTCATCTCTGTGCACGATGACAAGCTGATGACGATGGAGGCCGCGAGCAAGGTGACCTTGAAGCGGGTGGGGGGCAAGGCAGGGTTAAGTCGACGCATTACGAGTCGGACCTCCATTGTTATTATTATTGTTGAGGTTTGACGTTCCTGACAAATATCGTCCCAAGCCTGCGTTTAGCTGAGTTATATCGAGAGGAACTGCTTTGGTATTCACACTTGTAAGCGTTAATGTTCCGAATCGAGGCCGGAGCTAAGGTGATAACGGGGAAGGATGCTGCTCGTTCCTGTCCCGGTTGACGCTAAACGGGTAGACGACAATCGCATGCCGCAACTGAAGCTGAAGCCGAGGCAGTCTTACGGTATAATCCGGGATTGTGAAGTGAGGCTTGGATTGTCTGTAGCCGCATTGCTGATCCACGAATGCGCCCGGGCAAGGTTTGCCGGCGTTAAAACCTGCGAGACTATTGTGACGAGACCTTTTAGCCTTTCCTTTGCGCCTTTCAAACTCGCCTTACTGTTTTCCTTTATGGCAGGTATCGTGAATCCTGTGCTTGCCTCTGACGTCCGTGGTGTCTCTGACGCAGCCCAGCCGATAAGGTTGGGAGGCGGTAATCTGTATCTCAGCGGCCAGATCCGTTATCTGATGGACGATAACAAGAACAGAAGTCGCACCGACCCACGCGATATCAGTGGCGTGGTGCTCTCACCCGCCGCTGTGTTTCAGGCTGATCAAGGGTCGCTTGACTTTCAGGCCTCATACGAAGGAGGCTACGCCACTCTGGATGACTCAAACTTTGACTTCGAAGATCATGTGGCGGCAGTCAGTGTGGGCTCTACCCTGTCAAAACGCCTGCGGGTAGGCGCTGATGCCTCCTATATACAGCGTCATGATGAATTCGATGAGGACGTTGATGTGGGAACTCTGGTACGTGATGATCTGGTGGTATCGCAAAATACGAAACTGAATGCGGGTCTGATTTATGGTGCGCAAAACGCTCGCGGTAATGTGTCAGCTGGATTGACTTTATTCAGTCACAAACTCGATGAGCTGGATGTCGATAACAGTTCCGTCGCGCCAGACTATGATCTGGTCGAACCCGCTGTGGAGCTCTCATTACGTGTATCTCAAGACACTCGCTTCACAATCGGCTTTATTCAGGGTCTGTATGACTACGAGAATGATAATTCTGATCGCAGCATTACCCGTGGCTTACTGGGTCTGCAGTTTTCTCCAACTGGCAAATTGCAGGGTCAAGTGCGGATCGGCTCTGCCTACACCTCGTATGACACGGGTGTAAATCCTTCGAAAAGCAATGCCATTTTCAATTTCGCCGTCACTTACCGTCCAGTGTCCTACTCGCGGTTCATTCTGCGGGCGCAACGTCGGCTTGACAACAGTGACAATTCGTCCATTGACTTCTCCGGATTCGGTACGACATCCGATATTTACAAGCTTGATTGGTTCCATCAATGGACTCCCCGAATCGCCACGGATTCCTATGTGAGCTGGGTATCCACCGATCGGGAATGTCCTGATAGCTCGACTGAATTTAGCTCCGGTGGCGTGAAAGTCATCTATTCATTTCTGCGATCCTGGACGATTTCATTCGACGTTCAGCAGGACAGTAGCAGCAGCTCACTGTGTGATACCGATTCGCGAGATGCGTATTCTCTGGGTTATGACCGTCAAAAAATAGACGTAATTCTCGGTTACACCTTGTAAATACACTCGCATCTCCGCAATCATGGCGAATGATTGCGGTAATTGTTCACCTTGCGGAATGGTCTTGACTGATATAATCCGAGGTTGAGGTTAGAGGCCTCACTGAGGCAGCTTGTAAGGGGTTTTGAGAAGTCGACCCTACAAGTTCTGTCTTCGTCGTGTAGCCTTCGTCTGTGATTTCCTATTGAGTGACCGTATTATGTTAGTGAGGGCGTCGTTCCTATCAATTTTGATCGTATTTTTGGTGTCTGCCTGTGGCTTCAGGGCCATTGCGCAATCCGATGAGGTAACTCCGGATGGGTTTCGCCTGGGTGAAGGAGACAAGATCTCCATTCAGGTGTTCGATGAGCCAGATTTGACCATGGCAGCCCGCATCGGGGCCAGTGGAGCGATCAACTATTCCTATCTGGGCGATATCCAGGTGGCTGGCAAGACTCCGGTTGAGGTTGAGAGGGAAATAACACAGTTGCTGAGTGACGGTTATCTTGTCAATCCATCCGTCAACGTGACTATTGACGAATTCCGGCCCTTCTTTATCAACGGCGAAGTTCGCAACCCCGGTGGATATTCGTATCAGCCAGGGCTGACACTGGGTAAGGCAATCGCTCTGGCCGGCGGCATGACCGATCGGGCCTCACGCCGCAAGATCTCCATAGTCCGCGCGTCCCGCGGTAGCGAAAAACCATTGAAGGCGAACACGTCAACATTGATAGCGCCAGGGGACATCATCTCTATTGACGAGGGATTCTTCTAGTGTCTCGCGCATCTCAAGACATCGATAACGAATTCAGTTTCGACGCAGAGCGTCGCGATGAGTATCAGAACACCGAGGAAAAGCTGGATATTCAGCATTACCTGCGGATTCTGAGAAAGCACAAATGGCCAATTACCTTGTTTTCTGCGGTGGTTACCGTTTTGGCGGCCTACTACGCATTTACCGCTACACCCATTTATCGCGCAACCTCGACACTGTTGATTGAATCCCAGCGTCAGGCCAATGTTGTGTCCATCGAGGAGTTGGTAGGCGGCGATAGTACTAGCTCGGATTACTACCAGACTCAATTTGAATTGCTCAAATCACGGCAACTGGCCGAGAGAGTTATCAGTTATCTCGATTTGTGGAACAGCGAAGAACTGTTGGGTGTTCAGCCCGAAGCGACAGACACGCAAAACGTGGTCAATAATGCTGCCCAGGATTCGCTATCCAGTGGTGCCAGCATGGCTGAAGCCACGCCTCAAACCTTGATGCAAAGAATCGAAGGCATTTTCAAGCCGGATCGGCCGGTTGATACGGCGGCAGTTGATGATGGGGTTACGCTTGATATCAGTGCTGACAGCCTTATTGCAGAAATGCCGCCGATTGATGAGGCGTCGCAGGCCACGACACGTGCAGCATTGGTGGAAGGGCGGGAATCGCGCGAGAAACTGACTGAAAGGCAGCAGAATTCGGTCATTTCCAACTTCATGAGCAGAGTGACCATTGCACCGACACGTGGCACCAAGCTGGTCGACATCAGCTACGAATCGGTGGATCCGGCGTTTGCCGCGGTGGTGGCTAATAGCATCTCTGAGCAGTACATCGACAGCTACCTCGACTCCAAGCTGGAAATGACGTCGCGCGCATCCGATTGGCTGAATGATCGATTGGGTGACCTGAAGGAACAGCTGGACGTATCTGAAGACAAGTTGATCGCCTACAAGCAGCAAAATAATCTGGTAGATGTTAATGGCAGTGTCGGTCGCCTGAACGAGCAGGAACTGCTGTTGGCAACGACAGAACTGGCAGAAGCTCGCAGCGCGCTGGCGTCGGCTGCCGACCTGTTTAACGAAGTACGTTCGGCGCGCGGACAACCCGCATTGCTGGAAAGCATCGTCGCTATACAGGCTGACGCACTCATTCAGAATGTTCGTACGGAACAGGGCACGCGACAGCGAGAATTGGACGAGTTGCTGAATCGCTACGGCGCCAGGCATCCCAGAGTGGTAGATGCGCGTTCACGTCTGGCGTCGCTCAATGTCACCATGGAAGGGCATGTCAATCGCGTTATCGGTTCCATCGAAAAGAACTATCAGTTGCTGCAGCAGCGAGTGGCAACCATTCAGGCAAAACTGGCATCGGGTAAGGAAGAAATTCTGGAGCTGGGTACGAAACGCTTTGAACTCGATGAGCTGGAACGTGAGGTTTTAACCAAGCGTGATCTGTACAACACCTTCTACAGTCGTATTACAGAGGCAAAATCTGCCGATGGACTGGAAACTGCCAATGCCCGTATCTCTGACTACGCGGTGACTCCTTCATTCCCGGTCAAGCCGAAGAAGCAGCTGATTGTGGCACTCGCCGCTCTGGCTTCACTGGTCCTGTCCGTGCTCATGGCTTTCCTCTACGAGCAAATGGATTCGACGGTCAAGGGTATCAACGATATTGAAGAGGTTATCGGGCTCAAGTTACTCGGCATTCTTCCGCTGATCAAAAATGGCTTTTTAGGCAAGGTTGGCGCGCGATTACCGCTCAATCCCTTGCAGATCGAGGATAAGAAGGGCACCTTCTTCGAGTCGGTCAATACGATCCGAACGGCTATCAGCATGGATGACGCGGTCGATCCGCGAAAGATTATTCTTGTGACTTCTTCAGTTCCGGGAGAGGGCAAATCAACGACTGCCATCAACCTGGCTTATTCCATGGGTCAGCTGCAACGAGTCTTGTTGATCGATTGTGATATGCGACGGCCATCGTTGAGTAGTGCCATTGGTGCGCCCAAGGACTCTCCGGGTCTGACCAATCTGATTACCGGTTCGGCCACTGCGCGTGAGTGCATCAAGCGCGGAGTATTTGAAGGGCATGTGGATGTTCTGACGTCAGGACCATTGCCTGAGCAGCCGCTGGAATTGCTGTCATCCAAGCGTTTCGAGAAAATCCTTGAGAAGTTGGGTGATCATTACGACCGCATCGTAATAGACAGCGCTCCGACTCAGGCCGTATCTGATGCCCTTGTGCTGAGCAAGTTATGTAATGCACTGATTTATGTCGTGAAGTCGCATGCTACGGAAATCAGCCTGGTTAAACGCGGCATCCAACGACTGAGCCAGGTTGGTGCACCGCTGGCCGGTGCCGTTATTACCCAGGTGGATATCGACAAGATTACGGCGTATGGCGGTGACTACTACTATCAGGGTTACTACGATTACTACGGTTACAA
>RCMY010001165.1_pt1 | contig 25028 bp, 27 predicted proteins | sample 2041341 | NCBI WGS metagenome assembly RCMY01 (sample SAMN09708234, study PRJNA481090) | Marine sediment metagenome, whole genome shotgun sequencing project.
CCACAGACTGTTCGACGTCTCCCACATCGCCTGTCCGTCCGGCACGTTGGCGGCACAAACACCGCTGGATCGCATCGGCAATTTATAGAACCGCGCCATCTGGCCGGTCATCTGGGTGGCGCGCATGTATTCAGGTGTGCCAAAGGCGGGCGCGCCGGATTTCATATCGACGTTTGAGGTGAAGGTGCCAATCGCCACGGGGCAACCGGGCCGGATGATCTGGGCCAGTACAACGGCACACAACGCCTCGGCCAATGACTGTGCCACTGCGCCCGACATAGTGACCGGAGCCATCGCGCCCGCCAGCGTGAACGGCGTCACCACAAGCCCCTGCCCGCGCCGCGCCAACCGCATCCAGCCATCCATCATCGGAAAGTCGTGCTTCAGCGGGGAGGTGGAATTGATGTTGGTGTACATGCGCGGTGTTGCATCGAATTCTTCATGGCTTAGCCCACCTGCGATGCGCACCATCTCCATCACATCCTCGACCCGTTCACGGCCCAAGGAATAGGCATGCATCACCTTGTCGGTCAGGGTCAGCTTGTCATAGAGCACATCAAGATGGCGCACAGAGGCGTGGATATCGCAGGGCTCGACCGGATAGCCGCCCGCAAAGTGGATACAGTTGAAATACTGCGTGAGCTTGAGCAGGTCCTTGCACATCTCACGGGTGCCGGGGACCTTTTTGCCGATCGCCATGTCCCAGTAATTGGGCGGTGAGGACACATTGCCGAACACCATGTTCTTGCCACCAATGGTGATCCTACGGTCTTTATTACGTGGCGTCAGCGTGAATTCGGAGGGCGCTTTGCCAATCCATTCCATCACAAAATCACGGCCCATACGGACGTTATCGCCATTAATCGTACACCCTGCCTTGCGCAAGATTTCCAGCGCCTCAGGGTTCAGGAATTCGATGCCGATCTCTTCAAGGATACGCATCGCGCCGTCATGAATGGCCTCGACACCCTCAGGGCCAAGCGGCTCTGTCGGGCGGTCGATATTGATCGGCGGGCTCCACGGCATCTGTTCAATCACAGAAGTCCCGCGCCGGTCCTTTGCGCCTGAACGTCCACCACTGCGGGTTCTTCGTTTGGCAGGTTCCTTTGTCATGTCGCGTCCTCCTGAATATCCGTTCAGAAGGCCTCAACCCTCGGCATCGGGCCTTTCCGTTCGCGACGGCATGTGTCGTTTTTATCTACCCTGCGCATCGAGCCATGCAGGCAAATGCCCGATATCTGGCAACACGGCGTCCGCAAACGGGCTGAGCACCGCCTCACCTGCAAGACCGGTGAGCACACCAATCGTTTTCATGCCCGCAGCGCGACCTGCATGAAGATCATGGGTGCTGTCGCCCACCATGACAATCTGCGCCGGATCAAGCGCGACGTGAGCCGCAAACGCGAGCAACTGCCCCGGCGCGGGTTTGCCGCCGAAACCGGAATCATATCCGGCAATAAAATCAAAGAACTTAGTTATCCCTGCCTGTTTCAGATGGGCGCGTGCGGGTTTTTCGGTATCGTTTGTAGCCACGCCAAGGCGCAACCCGCGCGATCTGAAGACACTCAGCAAGGGTGCCAAATCAACGGCAGGTTCCTGCGGCGCTTTTTCGGCCTCGTCGTTCAACACATCAAGCAGGGTTTCAACAGAATGATCCAGATAAAACGGCAACAGCGCTTGGGCGATTTCGCTTGGTGTTCCGGCAATTACAACACTGTTGGGGGTAAATTTCTGGTGCACCAAATCAAAACCGATCGCCTTTCCGATCTTGGCTGCTTTATCCGTGTCCCCGTTTGAAAGGCGCATCAAAAACGAGCCTGCCCAAACTTCCCAGGTGGCCGCGAAATCGAAAAGTGTGCCATCCTTGTCAAAGATAATACCTTTGATACCCGTCATGTCCAATTCACCTGTTCCCCGCCCGGCAAAGCCGCACGCATTTGCATGATCCGTTCATAAGGCACTGAATGTGCGTCACAAAACTCGATGACCCATGCATCATTCATCATCAGGAAATCCAGCACCGCGCCAAGGAAAACCGGATCGGCAGCACGTTGCGCGATCTCGGCTTGCGAGGCTCCGGTGCTGCCCAGAAAGACCGGCATCAAATCTTCATTGGCCGCCAGCCAGCCCAAGGCCTGAAGCGCAAGGGTCTCGGCGGTATCTTGCAAATGGGCCATGGCTTTGTCCGTTTTTATAAGATTGTCGCAACGCTTTATTAACCAATAACCGCAAAGAGTGGGCCATGGAATGTGATTATCTATTTTCGGCGAAAGGCTGAGCAGGTGCAGGGTAAAATCCTCATTGTCGACGCGATTGCGACGAACCGCATCCTGCTTAAGGTCAAGCTTAAGAAGGCCTATTATGACGTGGCTTATGCCGCGACAATGGATGACGCCATCAAAGCGGCCCGCGCGGAACTGCCGGATCTGGTGATCTGCGCATTGACCCTGCCGGATGGCGGGGCGGCGGACCTGTGTGATGCGCTTGCGCAAAGCCCGCTCACTGAACACGTACCCATTGTCGCCATCGGATGTCAGGCGGGGGTGGATGCCCGCATGAACACGCTTGCGGCGGGGGGACATGATGTACTCCGCCAACCGGTGGACGAAACATTGCTCTTGGGACGGGTGCGCAGCCTGATCCGTGCGCATAACGCCGCTTCTGAGTGGCAGATGCGCGAAGATACCTGTCGCGCGTTGGGCCTGGCCGAACCCGCATCTGGATTTGAGGATCAAAGCCACTGTGTGCTGGTCAGTGCGGACCGTATTTTGCTGCAAAAATTCGCGATGAAACTCCGGCCCGTCCTTAAGGCGCGGCTGACCTTGTCGCGTGCCGCTGCGTTGATGCAGCAGGTGACAGATGAGAAGATGCCGGATGTTTTTGTGCTGATCCTGCCAGAAGATGCAGGGGCCGCCATGGAAGACCTGCGCCTGATATCGACGCTGCGCGCCAATGCACGGACACGCCATACTGGTGTGATCGTCTTGCAAACCCGCCCTGATGCCGGATTGGGCGCACATGCGCTGGACCTTGGCGCGGATGATCTGATGACCGACGGGTTTGATCCAGATGAACTCGCACTTAGGGTCAAATCCGTGATGCGGCGCAAACGCATGGGCGAACAGTTGCGCGCCTCTGTGCGTACCGGATTGCAGGCGGCGGTCTTTGATCCGTTGACCGGACTATATAACCGTCGTTATGCCATGCCGCATCTGGAACGCATCGCAGAACATGCCAGCGTGACCGAACGCAGCTTTGCCGTGATGGCCGCCGACCTCGATCATTTCAAACGGATCAACGATATCTATGGCCATGCCTCGGGCGATGCGGTTCTGGTTGAGGTTGGCACCCGTTTGCGCCGTGTGTTGCGCAACACTGATATGGTGGCGCGTATCGGCGGTGAAGAATTTATGGTCATTATGCCGGGCACCAACCTGGCAGAAGCGCAAGAAGCCGCCTTGCGCATCTGCTCGGACATCTCCGCCACGCCCTTTGTCGTTCCCGGCAGTGCATCCCCGATCACCGTCACCATTAGCATCGGTATGGCCATCGGTGGCGGAGACCGGTTGCCAAACAAGGGTGCAATCGAGCACGGGCGCGGGCTTCTTGAAGAAGCGGATCGCGCGCTTTATGCCGCCAAAGGGCGGGGGCGCAATCAGGTCAAACTGGGGCGTCCTGCGGCCTGAACTGGATTGCGGCCCAGTTGAAGGCGTCAACCGGGCATGCGAACCGCTGTAAAATCCGAGCACTTGAACAGATGACGCTTTTCGCGAGAATCGGACAAGATGTCAGCAGACAGGAGAAAGAAGACAACCGGCTTCGCCAAATTCCCCACCTGTCAAACCGCCCGTCTCCCTTGTGTGACAATAGTTCCGGACAACCCGCATCATTTTTCTGTACGTAAGCGCAACAGCATTGGCACAAATATGAACAGACCACGCCGCAACCAAAGGTTGCGGCGTGCACTCCCAGCGATTATAATTTCCATATGACTCATGACCGACCGACCATAGGCATTGCCTTGATGCTGGGCTTCTGCCTTGTTGCGCCGATGGGCGATGCAATCGCCAAACTTTTGGGCAACAGCGTTCCGATTGGCGAGGTCGTGTTGATCCGTTTTGCTCTGCAGGCGCTTGTTCTGTTTCCACTGGTCATGCTCACTCGTCGCCCTTGGCGCGTCAGTGGCCGGGTGATGCGCCTCACCCTGCTGCGCACGGTCCTGCATATCATCGGCATCGCTGCAATGTTCAAAGCGCTGGTCTATCTGCCGCTGGCCGATGCGGTGGCGATTATTTTTGTGATGCCGTTTTTTATGCTGATGCTGGGCAAATACGTGTTGAGTGAAGAAGTCGGGGCGCGCCGCCTGATGGCCTGTGTGGTTGGTTTTATCGGCACGCTTCTGGTGATCCAACCCAGCTTTGTTGATGTGGGTTGGCCCGCGTTGCTACCTGTTTTTGTGGCGGCAAATTTTTCTGTCTTTATGCTGGTGACCCGCCAGATCGCCAAGGAAACAGACCCCATCGGACTACAGGCCGTCAGCGGCCTTATGGCAGTGGGCCTGATGATCCCGCTTCTTGCAGTAGGCAGTCATTGGGACGTTGCGCCCCTTGAAATCATCGCACCCGGTGGCTCGCAATGGGCGTTGTTGATCGGGCTTGGTATTCTGGGCACCGTCGCACATTTGCTGATGACATGGTCACTGCGGTTTGCGCCTTCGGCCACATTGGCCCCCATGCAATACCTTGAGATTCCCTTTGCCACGCTCATCGGTCTGATCATCTTTCAGGATCTGCCAAATCCGCTGGCAAGTCTTGGCATTGCAATCACCATGGCGGCGGGGCTCTATGTTATCCTGCGCGAGCGGGCCACCGCTCAGCTTCTGGCTGCGCAAGTATCCCAACCAACGCCGACATAAGCCTGCGCGGCAAGATCAACAGCATTTCAGGTGCCTCTATTTGCAAGGTCACAGGGCCCAAAGCGCGGTTTGAGGTGCCTATCTTTGAACTCGGCGCAAAACGCAGCCCTTCGATTGGCCATTGTAACCCGTCGCTGCGCCCCGCCACTTGCCCCATCGGGAACAGCGAAACAACATCATCCATTTGGGTCGGCAGCGTTACTTTCGGTGGCGCAAGGCACACCACTTCTTTGTGGCCTACCAATATACAGGACCGGTCTGGCAAAGCGGCGAGACTATGAAAAGCGGCCAGTTGATGGTCGATCCGTCCACCCAGAAAGCCAACCCCCAGAACAACCGGGGCGTTGATCCGTCGAAGTGCCTTCTCAAAATCGGTACTCTCCTGCTCAACAATCTTGTGCAGTCGCTCATCAGGAATCCGAGCCAGCGTTTCCGGTGTAATTGAATCAAAATCTCCGATGATTGCGGCCATTTCAACACCGGCGCGCAAGGCCAACGCAGCTCCACCATCGGCAGCCACACAGATCGGTGCCAGCGTTAACGCGATCTGCAGGTCCTCTGGCGTAGCCTCTCCCCCACCAACAAGGGTGACAGGAGCAGAACTGTGAACAATAGTGTCAAACATGAGCAATTATCAGCCTTTTCGGAAACAGATCACATTCTCGCCACGAAATGATACGGTGCACGGCACAGATTCGGGCCGCTTTGGTCTTGGACATCGTGGTAAACGGTAACTTGCAAAACCGCAGAGGACGAGTATCCGATGATGAGTAACAACAAAATTCTTACAGTCTCATATGGCACATTTTCGTGCACATTGGAGGGCTTTGACGATTCCTTTGGCACAATGAAAGCCATTGCAGAGTATTTCCGCGATCTGGCCGCCGATGATCGATACTTTGGCGCTGAACCGCCGCAACCGGATGCTGAAATGCTGACTCGGATTGCACAAAAAGAAGTGTCCCGCCGCGTTGAAGCGCGAGAGCAAGATGGGAAGATCGTTCTTAGTGCAATAGATGATGGCACGAAACCAACGCTCAAGGTTGACGCGCCTGTCGCTGAAACGCTTGCCGCAGCGGCCGTTGCCACCGCCCCTGACGTTGTCAAAGAAGTTGCCGCTGAACCGGTTGCACCGAATTTGGCCGACGTTGATGTTGCCGAAACGGAAATCTCAGAGGTTGAGGAGGTTGTTGAAGTTGTTGAAGTTGTTGAAGTTGTTGAAGTTGAAACAGCCCGCGTTGAAGTTGCAACGGTTGAGTTGATTGAACAAGAAAGCGCAACCGAAATTGAGATCGCCGAAGAAGCTGCTGTGATGGTTAATGCCGCTGTAGCAACCCAAGCAGAAGCCGAATTTGTTGAAGACGAGAACGATATTGTCGCCGGCCAGGCTGATGCGGATGTAGGGGCGTTCTTTGCAGATAGCCCTGCCGACGCCGGCACGGAAGAAGAGATGGATGCAGTTGTCGAGACCGTCGATACCCCCGCCCCTGACAGCATTGCCGCCAAACTGCAGCGCATTCGCGCCGTGGTGGCCCAGCAGGAAGAAGCGGAGGTTGAGGACGATTACCTCGAAGATGAACATGCTCAAGATGAGTATGCGGAAACCGATGCCGAAGTCCCTGACCTCCCTGTTGCTGACGATCTGATCGCCGATGCGCGTGCGGATATCGAAGACGCGCTGGATGTCGACGAACAAGTAGAAGCGCAGGCCAGTGAAGCGGATGAAGAAGATGACGTCAGCGCGATTCTGAGCCGTCTTGAGAGACTCAACGAGAAGGCCCCGGCAGAAGACAACGTGCAAAAAGAAACAAATATCGGTGATTTGGAAGACGACAACGATGCAGATGATCGCAGCGTCGAGGATTCTGTCAGCAACCTGTTTGACGAAGTCGAAGGCACATTGGATGATGTCGCTGAAGAGCCTGTCGCGGCCAAAGTGTCACTACGCAAAACACCTAAAGTCGCACCATCCGAAGAGTTGGACATTGTTACCGAGGAAACGCAGGACGAGCACAAACCGGCAACCCGCGCCCGCGTGATCAAGGTTAAACGTGCCGATCTCGAAGCGGCCATCCAAAAAGGTGATCTGGAAGAATACGACGATGAAGCCGACACAACGCCGCAGGCTCAAGCCGCCGAGCAACAGCCACGAAAACTGGATGAACTGGCACCGGCAAAATCCAAAAACACGGCATTGTCGCCCGAGGACGAAGACGATCTGGCCCGTGAATTGGCCGAGCTGGAAGCCGACATTTCGCAACCCGAAGACAAGCCTGTGGAAAAGCCAACGCCGCGCCGTGTTGCACGCCGCGCTGCCGCAGCTGCACGTGCTGCTTTGCCTGCTATTGACGAAGGCAATGACATCGATGTGAACCGCTTGTTGGCCGAGACCGATCATCAGATGGATGAGCCCGAAAGCGCAACGCGCCGCGATGCCTTTGCCCATCTGCGCGCCGCTGTTGCCGCCAAAAAGGCCGACGTGGCTTTGGGCGAAAACGCTGACGCCGAAGAAGATGACGGCGCATACCGTAACGATCTGGCCGAAGTGGTCCGTCCGCGTCGCCCGGTCAGCAACTCGACCCGTTCCGAGCGCCCCGTTGATGCGCGCCCTGCTCCGCTCAAACTGGTTGCCGAGCAGCGCGTCGATGTTGCAAAACCAATTTCTGCAGGCCCTGTGCGTCCGCGCCGTGTCTCTGCAACGCAAGCTGAAGAGGTCGCGCCCGGGCAAGATGGCGAAAGTTTTACCGATTTCGCAACCGAGATGGGGGCCTCCACCCTGCCCCAACTTCTTGAAGCAGCCGCCGCCTATATGTCATTTGTCGAAGGTCGCGCGCAGTTCTCGCGCCCACAGCTGATGACCAAGGTGCGTCAGGCTGGTGGCGAAGAAGGTTTCAGCCGCGAAGAAGGTTTGCGTTCTTTTGGTCAGCTTTTGCGGGCAGGCAAGATCGAGAAAATCAAAGGCGGCCGGTTCACGGTTTCCGACGACATCGGCTACCGCCCTGATGAACGGGCGGCCGGCTGAATTCAGTCAATGTGTAGTAACGAGTAACAAGGGCGGTTCTTAACGGAGCCGCCCTTTTTCGAGTCCGGTTTTATCGAACCTGATCGGGCTTTCCGCTGATCACTCCGCGACCGGAGTGTGAAATATCAGCCGGTTTCCATTGGGGTCAGAAATCGACATATCATACCCCCAAGGCTGTTTCTGCACACCGGGTCGGGCATTGCGATAGGATTTCGCGTTCAGCTCTTTTGCGTAGCCCCGAACATCCGCCACCTCGATCCGCAAAGATGAACCGGGCGCGGCATCGCCGAAATGTTCGGAAAGATGCAACCTGCATTCTCCCTTCTTCACTTCCAGATAAAGCGGTGTGTCAGGTTCGAAACGATGTTCGAACAGCACCTCAAACCCGAGGAAACCCACATAAAACGCCCGCGTGGCGTTTTCGTCAAAACTGCGCAGAATGGGAATTGGCGCTTTCATTCATCCGCATCCGGATCGGCTTGCCCAACACCCTTAAAGATGAATTTGAAGGGCAATATCCAGACCACACCCAGAACGACATAAATGAACAATTCCAACAAGATTGAGGGGCGTTCAAACAGGGTCACAACCTTAAGCGCGGCAATGATATAGATCGGCATTCCTACCAACAGGATCACCAACGACCACCGCCTGCGCGCTTTGTAACTCAGTGCCATTGCGGTCCCTTTCGCTTAATCAGAGAACGGATCGGTCACCAAAATGGTGTCCTCCCGCTCCGGTGAAGTGGACAGCAGCGCCACAGGACAGTCAATCAGCTCTTCCACCCGGCGCACGTATTTGATCGCTTCGGCAGGCAGATCAGCCCAAGACCGCGCACCTTCGGTCGATTGTGACCAGCCCGGCATCTCCTCGTAAATCGGGGTGCACCGGGCTTGTTGATCCGCCGCTGTCGGCAGATATTCAAGCCGCTGGCCGTCCAATTCATAGGCCACACATATTTTCAACGTCTCGAAACCGTCAAGCACATCAAGCTTGGTGAAGGCGATGCCGTTCACACCGGACGTCGCGCAGGTCTGGCGCACCAGTACCGCATCAAACCAGCCACAACGCCGTTTGCGCCCGGTCACGGTGCCAAATTCATGTCCCCGTTCGCCCAATCGCTGACCATCTGCGTCATGTAATTCCGCCGGAAACGGGCCTTCGCCCACACGTGTCGTATAGGCTTTGACGATGCCCAGCACAAAATCGATGGCGCCGGGGCCGATGCCCGTGCCTGTTGCCGCCTGCCCTGCAATCACGTTGGACGATGTCACAAATGGATAGGTGCCAAAGTCGATATCCAGCAATGCGCCCTGTGCGCCCTCAAACAAGATACGTTTGCCCGCTTTGCGCTTTTCATTCAGCACCTTCCAGACCGGGGCAGCGTATTCCAGCACCGAAGGCGCAATTTCGCGCAGTTGCGCAAGCAGCGCGTCACGGTCCACCGGCTCAAGCCCCAATCCACGGCGCAGCGCATCATGATGCACCAAGGCACGGTCCACACGCAACTCAAGCGTCGCCTCATCCGCAAGGTCCGCCACACGAACCGAGCGGCGACCGACTTTGTCTTCATAGGCCGGGCCGATGCCGCGCCCCGTTGTGCCAATCTTGGCGACTGAATTTTGCGCCTCGCGCGCCCGGTCCAGCTCGCCATGAATGGGCAGAATCAGCGGTGTGTTTTCCGCAATCATCAATGTCTCGGGCGTGATTGTGACGCCTTGACCGCGCAGGCCTGCGATCTCTTTGACCAGATGCCAAGGATCAAGCACCACACCATTGCCGATCACCGAAAGCTTGCCGCCGCGCACAATGCCGCTTGGCAGCAGGCTCAGCTTGAACACCTCGCCTTCGATCACCAAAGTATGACCCGCATTGTGCCCGCCCTGAAAGCGCGCGATCACATCGGCGCGTTCAGAAAGCCAATCGACGATCTTGCCTTTTCCCTCATCTCCCCACTGGGCTCCGACAACAACGACATTGGCCATATTGATCTTTCCTTTGAAAACGTCCGCAACCCTCTTAGCGGCTGGGTGCGGGCGGTGAAACTGCAAAAGCACCTGCCGCGCGTTTTTGCGGAAGAAACCCAGATGCCATAAACCAACATGCGGTTACACTGGACTTTGGGCGCGGCACATGGGTAATTTTGGCAAAAATGGAATGAGGTCGAGATGGGATTTGTCATACGCTGGGGTTTTGCGTTTCTGCTTTTGGCGGCGACCTTCAACCCGACCGAGTATAATTACACCAATTGGGTGATGGATTATGGCCAATCAAACCTCTCGATTGCGGTTCTTGCCGGATTGATCCTTGGCATCGGTTATATCGTCTATCTGCGCGCCACGCTGCGCTCTATCGGCGCGTTTGGTATGCTTTTGGTGCTGGCCGTTGTCGGCGCAGGGCTTTGGGTGCTGTATGATTTTGGTGTGCTGCGGCTTGAGAATGCCAGCTTCAATCTCTGGCTCGCACTGGTGGCCCTTAGTTTTGTCTTGGGTATTGGCCTCAGCTGGAGCCATGTACGCCGCGCGCTTTCGGGTCAGGCGGATATGGATGACGTCGACGACTAAGCATCAGCCAGTTTCACCGGCGCGCCGTGCGGTGTGTTGAGATAGGCGGCCTCCCACACATCCCGCAAAGCGTTCACATCCGCAGGGGACGCCATGCCAATCTCTGCCAGAAACCGTTCGAGGGTTTCCAGCCACGCGGCAAAGTAATCCTCACCGCCGTTCAATTCACGCTGTAGCCCGTGGCGTTTGAGCGTTGCGCCAAAGCGTTCCGCCCAAGCGGCCCATTCGAAATGCCCCGCCTCGTTCAAATGAACCGTAAGTGCAAATATCTGGGCATGCCACGGGGCCTCGAATGCCGGTTCGGGCTTCATGATACAGACACCAGATAGCTTTGCCACATGTCCAACACCACTTCATCTCGCGGGTGTTCGGGATGTTGCCAAAGTTCGGATGCGGGAAACACCACAGCATAAAGCGGCTCTGGGGCCTCTCCGAACCCGTGGGCATGGGCATCAGGCAGGATATGGCTGCCGTGCAGGCGCAGGATACGGCCGCGCGCACCCGCAGCGTAGTTTGGCAGACGGGTATGACCGCCGCTGACTTTTTCATTCTCGGCAAAGCGGCGCGCCATCACCACGTCACCGGGTCCAAACGCCGGGGCCACATTGCTGGGCCGGTCCACTGGCCCGCCACTTGCAAGGATGCCTGCCACTTGATCTGGCTTCATACATCGCTCCGCCAGCGGACTTGGCGTTGGTTCTGATGTGCCCGCCAATTCGCCCCGTGTGACCACATCTTTTTCAAAAAGCAGAGTTGCCAACCCGCCCAGCCATTTCTCGTAGTAGGAAAAACGGGCATAGTCCGTGGGCCGCAGCCGTTCACGTGCATGGCGCGAGATATCAAGGTTCCATTGCCCCAAGGACCCGCAGGCAACAGTCACGGCAAGCGCGCGTTTGTGCCATTCCTCGTGAAAGACCTCGTCTTCCGGCTCCGGCACAACCGCACCATCGCCAAAGCGCCCGCCCATGTCATGCACGCGGCTCATGTTTTACCCGCCAAAGCGGTGCCGATCATGCTGTCACGGCTGATCAGACCCATCAGCGCCGCCTCATCCATTCCTTCCGTGCCAGAAGGACGTTGAGGGATCACCAGATAGCGCATCTCGGCAGTGGAATCCCAAACCCTTACGGCTGTTTGCTCTGGCAAGGTCACACCAAAATCCGCCAATACGCGGCGCGGTTCACGCACCACGCGGGCACGATAAGCGTCCGATTTGTACCAGCCCGGCGGAATCCCGAGCAGGGGCCAAGGATAGCAACTGCACAGGGTACACACGACGATGTTATGCACAGCGTCGGTGTTTTCCACGGCCATCATATGTTCGCCTTGCCGGCCGTAAAATCCCATTTCCAACACAACGGGCGTTGCATCCGCAAGTAATGCGGCGCGAAAATCGGGATCGCTCCACGCCCGCGCCACCACCCGCGCGCCGTTGCGCGGGCCTATTTTATTCTCATAGGTATCAATAATCTCGTCCAATGCGGCGGGATCAATCAGACCTTTTCTGGTGAGCAAAGTCTCAAGCGCTTTGACCCGCAATGCAGGGTCAGAAGGCAAAAGGGCGTGCGGGTCATCGTGCGCATGATCATGGGGCATAAACCCAGATTGACCGAGCATGATCATCTTGTCCATCCGAAATGGCCGGATACTCAGACCGATCCTCCCTTGCCCCGCCGCCTAAACAGGCCTAGACAGCCGCAAACGTAAAACGAAAGCAGTCTTGCCCATGGAAAACGTCGTTCTGATCATCCACCTGTTGCTCGCCCTTGGCCTGATTGCCGTTGTGCTGATGCAACGCTCCGAGGGTGGCGGTTTGGGTATGGGCGGCGGCGGTGCGGTATCGGGTCGCGCTGCGGCAACGGCACTGGGCAAACTAACGTGGGTTTTGGGCGCAGCGTTTATCGTAACCTCGATCACCTTGACTGTGATTGTCGCACAGCAATCTTCCGGTGCATCGGTGATTGACCGTTTAGGGGACGCGACACCTGCGGCAACGCAGTCTGACGGCACGCTTCCTACTGGCGACAGCCTGCTGCCACCAACGGCTGATGACAATGCGCCGCTGGTTCCGCTCGCGGATTAATCAACGCCTACAACACCTTGCGGGAATGCTAACTTTTGCAACATGATGTTGCGACGCGGCCTTGCCTTGGGTTTCCGAATCCTGTTATCCGTAAATCCCGTGATGGTGTGGTTTTTGATCGTGCCTTTGGCGGAGATTCCGCAAAATTCTAGAACTTCACGGGGGTCTTCGGGCACATGGCGCGATATATTTTCATTACCGGCGGTGTGGTCTCTTCATTGGGCAAAGGGTTGGCGTCCGCCGCACTTGGCGCGTTGTTGCAGGCACGCGGCTTTTCGGTCCGCCTTCGCAAGCTTGATCCTTACCTCAACGTTGATCCGGGCACGATGAGCCCGTTTGAACACGGCGAGGTATTCGTGACCGACGACGGCGCCGAGACCGACCTCGATCTGGGCCACTACGAGCGTTTCACCGGCGTACCGGCGCGCAATACTGATTCCGTATCTTCCGGGCGCATCTATTCCAACGTGCTGGAGAAGGAACGCCGTGGTGATTACCTTGGCAAAACCATTCAGGTCGTCCCCCATGTGACCAATGAAATCAAAGACTTCCTCAAAATCGGGGACGGTGAGGTTGATTTCATGCTCTGCGAAATCGGCGGCACGGTGGGCGACATCGAGGGATTGCCGTTCTTTGAAGCGATCCGCCAGTTCTCTCATGACAAGCCGCGCGGACAGTGCATTTTTATGCACCTCACCCTGCTGCCGTATCTGGCGGCAAGTCGTGAGCTAAAGACCAAACCGACACAGCATTCCGTGAAGGAATTGCAAAGCATCGGCATCGCACCCGACATTCTGGTCTGCCGCTCCGAGCATCCGATCCCCGAGAAAGAACGCGAGAAGATCGCCCTGTTCTGTAACGTGCGCAAAGAATCCGTGGTTGCGGCCTATGATCTCAAATCCATCTATGAGGCCCCGCTTGCCTATCACGCGCAAGGTCTTGATCAGGCGGTGCTGGACGCCTTTGAAATCTCCCCCGCCCCCAAGCCCGACCTTACCGTCTGGCATGACGTTTATGACCGCATTCACAATCCCGAGGGCGAAGTGCGCGTCGCGATTGTCGGCAAATACACCCAGCTTGAAGACGCCTATAAATCAATCGCCGAGGCCCTGACCCATGGTGGCATGGCCAACCGCGTGAAGGTCAAAGTTGAATGGGTCGATGCCGAAGTCTTTGATCAAAACGACGATGTTGCCTCGGCTTTGGAAGGCTTTCACGCGATCCTTGTGCCCGGTGGTTTTGGCGAACGTGGTACCGAGGGCAAGATCAAAGCCGCACAATACGCGCGTGAACATAAGGTACCCTATCTGGGCATCTGTCTGGGCATGCAGATGGCGGTAATCGAGGCCGCGCGCAATGTGGCGGGGCTTACAACGGCGGGATCGGAAGAATTTGACCACGAGGCGGGCAAAAAGCGGTTTGAGCCGGTAGTTTACCACCTGAAAGAATGGGTGCAAGGCAATCACAGGGTCAAGCGCAAGGTCGGCGATAACAAAGGCGGCACCATGCGGCTTGGCTCGTATGACGCGACGCTAAAGGCAGGGTCCAAGGTGGCGCAAGCTTATGGGACAACCACGATAGAAGAGCGTCATCGCCATCGCTATGAAGTTGATATCGCTTATAAAGATCAGCTTGAAGCCGTGGGATTGTGTTTTTCCGGCATGTCACCCGATGGTAAACTTCCCGAGATTGTCGAGTGGTCGGACCATCCGTGGTTTATCGGGGTGCAGTTCCATCCGGAGTTGAAATCCAAGCCCTTTGCCCCACACCCGCTGTTCAAAGATTTCGTGCGTGCGGCCAAGGAGGTCTCGCGTTTGGTGTGACACCCAGGAAAATCCGGGTTTTCTTGTCAAAACTCCTTGACGAGTTTTACGCCTACCGCAAAGGCCATCGCCATGCTTTCTTATCAACACAGCTACCACGCCGGAAACCTTGCGGATGTGCACAAACATTCCCTGCTGGCGTGGATGCTGGCCTATCTGACGGCCAAGGACAAACCGCTGAGCTATATCGAGACCCACGGCGGGCGGGCGCTTTATGATCTGACGGATGTTGCCGCACTCAAGACCGGCGAAGCGGCGCAGGGAATTGGAAAAGTTCAAAAGTGGTTTGATACAGCCCATCCATACGCCCAAGTATTGGAACAAACCCATGCAACAGACGGGCCCGCCGCCTATCCCGGTTCACCGCTCATCGCCGCCGCCCTGTTACGTCCCGCCGACACCATTCACATCGCTGAATTGCACCCGCAAGAACACGCAGCGCTGCAACTCGCGATGTCCCCAACCGCCGCGAAAATCCATCTGCGTGACGGGTTCGAAATGGCGCATGCGTTGACGCCGCCGATGCCGCGCCGGGGATTAATGTTGATTGATCCCAGCTTTGAGGTGAAGGACGACTACCTTACCATTCCGCGCCATATCGCCAAGGTTGCCCGTGCATGGAACGTCGGCATCATCGCGCTTTGGTATCCGATCCTGACCAGCCGTGCACATGAGCCGATGCTGGGAACGCTCAGTGCAAACCACCCGGAGGCACTTTGCCATGAGGTCCGGTTTCCGCCAGCGCGCCACGGTCATGGCATGATCGGATCAGGGCTTTTTGTGATAAACCCGCCTTATGGGCTTGAGGCGGAAGCCAAGAACCTCGGCAGTAAATTCAACACACTATAAGGAGCGCATTACATGGCCAAAGGATATTGGATCGCACGGATGGACGTGAAAGACGCGGAAGTCTACGACACTTACCGCGCCGCAAACGCCAAACCCTTTGCCGATTTCGGTGCAAAGTTTGTGGTCCGTGGCGGGCAGCAATCCGTGCGCGAAGGGGACTGGCGCAGCCGCACCGTTGTCCTTGAATTTGCCTCCTATGCCCAAGCTGTCGCCTGTTATGAAAGTGACGCCTACCAAAAGGCCATCGACATCCGCCTGCCCGTTTCCGAGGGCGATATGGTGATTGTTGAGGGATACGAAAGCTGAAAACTGTGCTAGAGTAGGCCATGAGACATCTGGTGGCCCTCCTCTTTGCCCTTGTCCCGGGTGCTGCACTTGCCTGCGGCGCACCTGTCTGTCTGGTTGACCCTGACAGTCTGGTGTTGACCCAGATCATCACCTTTGACGACATTCGCAGTGGCGGCGGGCCAGGACTTAATATCGATGACATTCTGCCGCTGAACGGAGCCACGTTTGGCGAACGCTTTGCCGGTCAAAGCGTGGCAACACAAGGGCCACATGACCAGATTACAGGCGCTGCTTTTGCCCCCCTCACAATGATGCCCGGCGCGGCAGGCCAGAACCTGTCGGTGGTGAATTTCAATGGCAATGCCGTTTTGAACGGCTATGGCAGTGCCGGATTTCCCAGACGAGAAGCCCAGGGTGAAGGCGCCATTGCGGTCCTGTTTGACACCGACCAATCCGCGCTTGCCTTTGATTTGCGCGGTGGTGAAGAAGGTGCGGCAATCGTCAGCTTTCATCGCCGCGACGGCAGCCTGATCGCCCAGGTTCCGGTCCAACCCACCGGCGAATTTGCCGTGGGTTTCCTGCGCAGTAGCGGACACGCCGACATCGCAGGCTTCATCGTGACCAACACAGATCCACAAGGTTTGGCCATCGACACTTTACGCTTTGGAAAACCGCCAGAAGTGAGTTAACCATTCCAATATGTTTGATAGATTGTTCCCCCGGCGCAAGCCCGAGCCCAAAACTTTGCCGCAACCCAACGCCCAGCTTGCGCTTGGCGCATTGCTTGTGCGTGTCGCTTTTGCAGACAAGAATTACCGGGCAACCGAGATCGGTCAGATTGACCGGATTCTGGCCAAAACCTTTGGGTTGAAACACATCGAAGCGGCCAAGCTGCGCGCCACCTGCGAAGCACTGGAACGTGATGCACCGGACACGCCGGAGTTTGCCCGCATCCTGCGCGAAGAGATTGACTATGCGCATCGCTTGGCCTTGGGAGAGGCGATGTGGGCTGTTGCATTGGCCGACGGGCATCGGCACGAAAACGAAGAAATTCAGCTTCTGGCCATCGAAACTGCCCTTGGCCTGACGGATACCGACATCGAAGCGCTGCGTAAAAATGCAACCGGTGCCAGCTGACTTGGCCTTTTCGTTCAAGCCCCCTATACGCCTCTGATGTTTGCAGATTTCCTTAAACGGCTGACCGCGCCGGACCCCGCCCCGCTTGTCGATCATGACGCCCGCCTTGCGCTCACCGCACTTTTGGTGCGCGTTGCCCGCTCTGACAATGATTATGCCGCTTCCGAGATGTTGTTGATCGAACAGATCGCGGCAACCCGCTATGGGTTAACCTCTGATCAAGCCCGCGATCTTCGCATCGAATGCGAAACGCTTGAACAGGAAGCCCCTGACACCGTCCGCTTTACCCGCGCCATCAAGGATGCTGTGCCTTATGAGGACCGCCTTGGCGTGATCGAGGCGCTGTGGCAAGTGGTGCTTGCGGATGGCACCCGAACGGATGAGGAAAACGCGCTGTTGCGGCTGGTCGCGAACCTGCTGGGTGTGACCGACACAGACAGCGCCATGGCGCGACAACGGATGGGAACCAACTGCTGAGCCCGCCTGCGGACGCTTGACCTTAAGTCAACTAAACGATCCCTCAACGGATTTCGTTGCAATTCAATAGGATTTGTCTCTTTATACCCCTTGGAAACAACAAGAGTGATCCGTCCCACGTGAGCAATTCCTCCCCGGTAATCCAGATTGATGATCTGCACAAAGCTTACGGCGCATTGGAGGTGCTTAAAGGCGTCAGCCTGACTGCCCCGCGCGGCCACGTGGTGTCTCTCATCGGCTCGTCCGGCTCTGGCAAATCAACGCTGCTGCGCTGCTGCAACCTTCTCGAAGACAGCCAGCAAGGCGAGATCCTCTTCAAAGGCGAACCCGTCAGTTGGAAAGGCAGCGGTCACAATCGCCGCCCTTCTGATGCCAAACAGGTGCTGCGCATTCGCACAAACCTGTCGATGGTGTTTCAGCAATTCAATCTTTGGGCGCATATGTCCATTCTGCAAAACGTGATGGAAGCGCCCCTCACCGTGTTGCGCCGTGACCGCGACGAGGTCGAAAACGCCGCGCGCGGATATCTCGACAAAGTCGGCATCGGCGATAAATGCGATGTCTACCCTGCCCAGCTTTCAGGCGGCCAGCAACAACGCGCCGCCATTGCGCGCGCCCTGTGTATGGAGCCCGAAGCTTTGCTGTTTGACGAACCGACCTCGGCACTTGATCCCGAATTGGAGCAAGAAGTTATCAAGGTGATCAGGGATTTGGCGGCCGAGGGTCGCACCATGATCATCGTCACCCATGATATGAAACTGGCCGCTGATGTGTCTGACCACGTCATTTTCCTGCATCAAGGCCTGATCGAAGAACAAGGGCCGCCCGACACGCTGTTTGGCGCACCCACATCCGAACGCCTGCGCGGGTTCCTCTCTGCAACCCAACCGACGTAAACAAACAAAAAACGGGAGTATACCACATGAAAACCATCCTTCTTTCGACAGTAGCCCTTGCGCTGACCGCTGGTCTGGCCTTTGCCGACGGCCATGGCAAAACCATCCGTCTGGGAACCGAGGGTGCCTACCCTCCTTACAACTTCCTTGATGATAACGGTGAAGTTGCGGGTTTTGAGCGCGAAGTCGGCGACGAGCTTTGCGCGCGCGCCGAGTTGACCTGCGAATGGGTCACCAACGAGTGGGACAGCATCATCCCCAACCTCGTCTCGGGCAACTATGACGTGATCATCGCGGGCATGTCGATCACCGACGAACGTGACGAAGTGATCGACTTTTCCGATCCCTATACAATGCCGGACCCTTCCGCGTTCCTTTCCATGGGCGACGTAGACCTGTCCACGGCTGTGCTTGCCGCACAGGCCGGTACAATTCAGGCCAGCCACATCGCTTCTATGGCCGGTGCAACACTGGTTGAATTTGCCACTCCCGAAGAAACCATCGCAGCCGTGAAAAACGGCGAAGCAGACGCGGTGCTGGCGGACAAAGCCTTTCTTGAGCCGATCGCGGAAGCTGACGCCGACCTGAGCCTGTTTGGCGAAGACGTCATCTTGGGCGGTGGTATCGGGCTTGGCATCCGCGAAAGCGACGGCGAGTTGCGCGAAAAGTTCAACACAGCCATCCAGTCGATGAAAGCGGACGGCAGCCTGAACAAGCTGATCGAAGCAAACCTTCCCGGTTCGCTGACGTTCTAAGACAACACACGAAGGGGGGCGAACCCGTCCCCCTTCATCTTGCCGATAAACTCAATCCCACATGACCCGCGAGCGCCGCCATTTTCCAATTTTGCGCCGATCCAGACAACCTTGAAACCTTCCAATGGTTTGCCTGCTACCTGACCACAGGCAAGCATATGAACCTCTATTGGTCGGTGCTGACGGTCTTGGCCTTGCTGGCCATCACCGCGCCTTTCGCCCTTGCGTTTGGCTTTGCCGGTGCCTCCGCCGCGCGCTCCGCCTTTGCGCCGTTTCGCTGGATTGGCAAAACCTACATCGCCATCGTGCGCGGCGTGCCCGACATCGCGTTTTTCCTGTTCTTCGTGATCGCACTGGATCAGGGCATTGAATACATCCGCCACCGCGTGCTTTGCCCCGAGGTCTTGGAACCGGTGCGCCAAGGCAATGATTTTGTGGTTTGTCAGGCCGCCAAGATGCCGCTGGGGAATTCCCCGCAATGGGTGCATGAGACCTATGGATTTTCCATTGCCGTGCTGACATTTGCCATTGTTTACGGTGCTTTTGCCGCCAATGTCCTGTTTGGTGCGATGCGCGCTGTGCCACATGCACAGCTTGAAACCGCCGCCGCTTATGGCATGTCCACGCGGCAAACCTTCTGGCGTGTGCTGGTCCCGCAAATGTGGGTCTATGCCCTGCCCGGCCTGTCAAACCTGTGGATGCTGCTGATCAAAGCCACGCCCCTGTTGTTCCTGTTGGGCGTCGAAGACATTGTTTATTGGGCCCGCGAAATGGGTGGCACCAAAACGCCGCGCTTTACCGATTATCCGCATGTTGACTGGCGTATGTGGTATTTCCTTGCCTTGCTGGTGTTCTACCTTTGCTTCACTCGCGTCTCCGAGGTGGTGCTGGACAAAATTATGACGCGGCTGACCCGTGGCCAAGCCACCACCGCCGGTGAAGCGCAAAGGAAAGCAGCATGAACGCTTGCCTGCAAACCATCCAGGACTACGGATTGCGCGCCATCGGGATTGGTGAACGCCTGCTCCCGCGCGAAAATTTTACGCTGTGTGAACAATTCACCCTCATCGGTTCCGGCATGATCTGGAACATCTATTTCGGCGTTATGGCGCTTTTCTTTGGCTTCTTTTTCGCCACCGCCCTTGGTTTGGGCAAGGCCAGCGTCAACCCGTGGATCCGCAAACCCGCCGAATGGTTTATCTTTGTGTTTCGCGGTTCACCGCTGTTTATCCAGTTCTTCTTTGGCTACTTCCTGTTCCTGACGCTCAAGTCCAACTACGCCTTCTTTGATCCGTTCACCGCCGCATGGCTCGGGGCGCTGATCGTGCTGTTCTGCAACACTGCCGCTTACGCAGGCGAGATTTTTTATGGCGCGTTGCAATCCATCCCCAAAGGCGATGTGGAGGCGGCGGATGCCTACGGTCTGACAGGCTGGGCGCGGTTCCGGCGCGTGATCTGGCCCACCATGCTGCGCCTTGCATGGCCCGCTTATACCAACGAGGCGATCTTTCTGTTTCACTCTACCACGCTGGTTTTCCTCAGCGGCTTTCCTGCATGGCAGCAACGCGGTGATGCGCTTTATTATGCGGGTTATTTCGCGGACAAGACCTTCAATCCTTTCATCCCCTACCCGATCCTTGCGGGCTACTTCATCCTGCTGGTCCTTATCGTGATCTCGGTTTTTGGCCTGATCAATGCCCGCCTCAACCGTCATCTGCCCCAGGACGCGCGGCGCAAAATTCGCTTGCGTCTCAATCTGATCCGGTAGTATCCAAGATTTGATCAAATTATCTGGCGCGTGGGCGACGGATGCCTTTGGGAGGCCCTGTTCGAGGGACCGCCAAACCGCATGGCCCACCGCTCAAAAGGTGTGCAATGAGAAATTGGCTTCGTAAAAATCCGGCTGTCCGCTCTGTGCGGGTGGCCGCTGCTGACCTCAACGGTCAACCGCGCGGCAAACGTATTCCGACCCGGTATGCCGACAAGGCCATGGAGGACGGCACGCGGTTCCCGTTCTCCGTTCTGAACCTCGACATCTGGGGCGAAGACATCGAAGGCAGCCCGCTGGTGCTGGATTCCGGTGACAAGGACGGCGTTCTGAAACCCACCGAACGTGGCTTTATGCCGATGCCCTGGCTTGAATCGCCCACCGCGCTGCTGCCGATCTGGATGTATCACGACGATGGCCGCCCCTATACGGGTGACCCGCGCCATGCGCTCAACACCGTGCTGCAACGTTTCAAGGCGCGCGGCCTTACTCCGGTCTGCGCGGTCGAACTTGAGTTTTTTCTGATTGACGATTCAGGTCGTAAACTGCAAGTGCCGCCTTCGCCGCGCACCGGCAAGCGCCGTCAGGCCGGTGACATCCTCAGCATGCGCGCGCTTGATCAGTTCGATAATTTCTTCACCGAGCTTTACGACGCTTGCGAAGAGATGGATATCCCTGCCGATACGGCCATTTCCGAAGCGGGATTGGGCCAGTTCGAGATAAACCTGATGCATTGCGATGATGCCCTGCGCGCCGCTGATGATGCATGGTTGTTCAAGATGCTGGTCAAAGGGCTCGCGCGCAAACACGGCTTTGCTGCCAGCTTTATGGCCAAACCTTATCCGGATTATCCCGGTTCCGGTCTGCACATGCACTTCTCGGTGCTGGATGAAGACGGCAACAACGTCTTTGACAACGGCGGTCCCGAAGGCACCGACATGCTGCGACATGCCGTTGCCGGATGTCTGGATGCGATGGCCGGTTCCGCACTGATCTTTGCGCCCCACGCCAACAGCTATGACCGGATTGTGCCCGATGCCCATGCGCCGACCAGCATCTGCTGGGCCTACGAGAACCGCACATCTTCCATCCGCATCCCCTCCGGCAGCCACAAGGCACGGCGCATCGAACACCGCGTCGCGGGCGGTGATGTGAACCCCTACCTGATGCTGGCGTCGGTGTTGGGCGCGGCCATCAACGGCATCGAAGACGGGGTCGAGCCACCTGCACCGATTACTGGCAATGCCTATGCCGCCGATTTGCCGCAAATTCCGGGCGACTGGGCGGGCGCGATTGATGCTTTCGAAACCGACCCCCACGTCGCGCGTATTTTTGCAGCTGATCTGATCCGCAATTTTGTGCTGACCAAACGTCAAGAGCTGCGCGATATGGCCGAGTTGAGCCGCGAAGAACAGGTCGAGATTTATCTCGAAACCGTGTAAGGAACACTCATGAAAATCGGCATCCTGATCACCGGCCATCCGCCCGAAGAACTGTCTGGAAACGGCCGTTATGACGCCTATTTCCAGCGGTTGCTGGGCAACGATGTGTTTACTTATCAAACGTGGTCGGTTGTTGATGGTGAAATGCCAAACAGCGTGCAGGACGCCGACGGCTGGCTGATCACCGGCTCCAGACACGGTGCCTATGAACCACATCCGTGGATTGCGCCCTTGGAGCAATTCATCCGCGATTGCTATGATGCAGGCACGCCGATGATTGGCGTTTGTTTCGGGCATCAGATCATCGCGCAAGCCATGGGCGGCAAGGTCGAAAAATTCGACGGCGGCTGGTCCGTTGGTGCGGTGGATTATCAGATCGAAGGTGAATTGATGACCGTCAACGCATGGCATCAAGATCAGGTGGTTGAGAAACCGGCAGAGGCGAAAGTGATCGGATCAACGGATTTCTGCGCCAATGCAGCCCTGCTTTATGGTGATCATTTCTGGACCATTCAGCCGCATCCCGAATATGGCCACGACTTCCTCGAAGGGCTGCTGGATCATCGCGGCAAGGGGTTGGTCCCTGATCACCAGATCGAGGAAGCGCGTAGCAAACTCGACACACCGCTTGATAGTTCACGAATTGCCGACCGGATGAAAGAATTCTTTATGAAAGAGAGGGCCTGATGGCCGATTGGATCAAAAACCTGCCGGAAGCCGCACAAACCTATCTGGAAGGCAAGCGGCTGGATGAGGTCGAATGTATCATTTCCGACCTGCCCGGCATTGCCCGTGGCAAGGCGGTGCCAGCGTCGAAATTTGCCAAACAAGATTATTTCCATCTGCCCGACAGCATCTTTTATCAAACGATAACAGGTGATTGGGGTGAGGCCGCAGGGGATGAAGGCTTCATCGAAAAAGACATGATCCTTAGGCCCGACATGAGTACAGCCACCGCCGCGCCATGGACTGGCGACTGGACGCTGCAAGTGATCCACGACGCTTTTGACCGCGACGGCAATGTCGTCGAATACTCACCGCGTAACGTGCTCAAACGCGTCGTACAACTTTACAAAGACAAAGGCTGGCAGCCTGTCGTGGCCCCCGAGATGGAATTTTTCCTCGTTGCGCGCAATCTTGATCCAGCCCATGAAATCAAGCCGATGATTGGCCGTTCGGGGCGCCCTGCTGCGGCGCGCCAAGCCTATTCGATGACGGCGGTGGATGAATTCGGTCCGGTGATTGACGACATCTATGATTTTGCCGAAGCCCAAGGCTTTGAGATTGATGGCATCACCCAAGAAGGTGGCGCGGGCCAGTTGGAAATCAACCTGATGCACGGCGACCCGGTGGTTTTGGCCGATGAGGTGTTCTTTTTCAAACGCCTGATCCGCGAAGCGGCCTTGCGGCACAATTGTTATGCGACATTCATGGCCAAACCGATTGCGGATGAGCCCGGTTCGGCCATGCATATCCACCATTCCATTCTGGATGTGAAAACAGGAAAGAACATCTTTTCCAATGACGACGGCAGCGAAACGCCGGCGTTCATGCACTTCATCGCTGGTCTGCAAACTCATATGCCTTCCGCGCTGGCAGTGATCGCGCCTTACGTGAACAGCTATCGCCGCTATGTCAAAGATCACGCGGCCCCGATCAACCTTGAATGGGGCCGCGACAACCGGACCACAGGCATCCGCATTCCTCTCTCAGGTCCTTCGGCGCGGCGGGTCGAAAACCGTTTGGCAGGTATGGATTGCAACCCCTACCTTGCCATCGCGGCGTCGCTGGCTTGCGGGTATTTGGGGATGTTGGCGGGCAAAGACCCGGCTGAAGAATTCAAAGGCGACGCATATGACGGCGACGGTGATATCCCCCGCGTGCTCGGCGAGGCACTGGATTTGTTCGAAGATGCCAAAGAGTTGCACGATGTCCTCGGCCCCGACTTTGCCCGCGTTTACGGCATCGTGAAACGCGCGGAATATGATGAATTCCTGCAAGTGATCTCCCCTTGGGAGCGCGAGCACCTATTGCTGAACGTGTGACGCCGTGAACCTGCTTTATGCCAATGACAAGCGCGGTCAGTATCCACAAAGCTGGTATGCGGCCACCGCCACGCCGATGGACAGGTTCGAGCCGCTTAAGGGCGCGACCAAGGCAGATGTCTGTATCATCGGCGGCGGCTATACGGGGCTGTCCGCTGCTCTGCATCTGGCGCAGGCGGGCCGCGACGTGGTTCTGCTTGAAGCGCAACGCGTCGGCTTTGGTGCGTCTGGTCGCAATGGCGGTCAGTTGGGCACCGGGCAACGGGTTGAGCAGACAACGCTGGAAAATATGGTTGGCGCGGATCACGCGGCCCGTCTTTGGGAATTGGGGTTGGATGCGGTTTCCCTTACCAAACAATTGATTTCAGATTATAAAATCGACTGTCACCTGAAACCGGGTGTCGCTTGGACGGCATCGGACAAAGGTGATCTGGCGCATTTGCATGACTATGCAGCGTTCCTGCATACCCGCTATGGTTATGACCAGATCGAAACGCTTGATCATGCCGCGTTGCAATCTGTTTGCCCGTCACCCGATTACGTTGGTGGCGTTCTGGACATGGGGTCGGCGCATCTCCACCCCCTGAACTACGCGCTTGGCCTTGCCCGCGCCGCACGGGATGCCGGTGTACGTATTCATGAGGGCAGCGCCGTACATCACATCGAAGAAGGTGCCGAGACCAAGGTCCAGACAGACGCAGGCCATGTGATGGCGAATCACGTGATCATGGGCTGTAACGGCTATCTGGGCGGGTTGAACCGCAAGGTCGCCGCACGGGTCATGCCCATCAACAATTTCATCTTGGCAACCGAGCCTTTGGGTGACCGGATCAAAGACGTATTGCCGCGTGATGTGGCCGTGGCAGACAGCCGCTTTGTGGTGAACTATTTCAGGCTGGCCCATGACGGGCGGTTGCTGTTTGGGGGTGGTGAAAGCTATGGCTACAAGTTCCCCAAAGACATC
>RCMY010001167.1_pt1 | contig 25023 bp, 20 predicted proteins | sample 2041341 | NCBI WGS metagenome assembly RCMY01 (sample SAMN09708234, study PRJNA481090) | Marine sediment metagenome, whole genome shotgun sequencing project.
AATACTATTATCTTCATTTGCAGCCCTATCACCAAGGTATCTATAATTTAAACCTCCTGAAAAATTACCGATGTCAGTTATCGATACACCTCCAACAGTTGTAAAATCTGGAGCTAACGGAATGTAATCTTGACCATCAGGATCTTCAATACTTCTAGCATATGTATAGTTTACATCATTATATAGATATAACCAATCTAGAACTTGATAACGTGCTCCCAATTCAACACCTAACCTTCTGGTTTTACCACTAGGCTCTACAATACCCGCATCACCCACGTATACAAATTCTTGTTCTAAAAACAGTCCCCAAAGGGTAGCGTTCAATACTAGATTATCAACAGGTTTTACAATGGTACCCACATCCATACTATATGCTTTTGGTAATATATCTCTGCCGTCATTAGCCGTAACTACTCGTGCATCATTAGAATGAAATCCTATTCCTGTTTTAAAGAATAACTGCCAATTGCGATTTACGCTGTAGAGAGTATTTAATTTAGGACTTACTATTGCCTTATTCTCACTCTTATTATCATATATTTCGGTTAACTTATTTTCATAATCAAACTTAAAATAATCTAATCGAACAGAAGGGTTAAACGTCCAATTTCCTGTCTTATATTCTGCATTAATAAAACTAAAAATATTGGTTTCATCAATATCTCCAAAGGCATACTGTTCTAGCACTGTTTTTCTGTTCAATGTATGTGCAAGCGAAACGTCATTATTATTGTCATTTCTAAACCCAACACCAACTGAATATTTAATACGATTATCAGCACTAACATTGATATCAATTTGCTCAAAAACAGTTTCAGCACCTATAACCGTTCTATCTTCATATTGTCGAATTTGATCTCCGTTTTCAGCATCCTCTAAAAAAAATGTAAAATTCGAGAATAGCTCAAAATCATAGCTGCTGATAAATGCACTAGTTTTTAAGAACTGATCTTCACCTAAAAAAGTAGTATGATTAAGCATTAGATTAGTTCTGCTTGTTTCTCCACCTTCAGTATTGTCAATAGCACCAAATCGACCAATGATATTTTGGTTTATCGCACGTTGAGGTATTTGCCCAGAGGCATCCCATTTACTTTGAAAATGTGAAGCGGTAACTGTCAATTCTTCTTTTCCAATATCCTTATAATGATAACGGCCAAATAGATTAAGTCGGTTGAAATTTTGTGGAGATTGAAAAGGGCCATCGGTCAAATACAACTCTGAAGCGATATAGGCATTACTTTTACCAGTTTCTAAAACATTAAAAAGTCCAACAAACCTATTGGTATTAAACTGCCCCGTTTCATAAGAAACCATATTCTTGTCAATATTTTTTTTGAGACTTAAATCGACATATCCTGCGGTATTGAAATCACCTTTATCTGCGTAATATGGACCTTTACCAAAGTTTATATTATCTATGGTTTCAGGAATAACAAAATGTAAATCTGCATAACCTTGCCCATGAGCATGAGAAACCATATTTACGGGCATACCATCAACACTAATGGCAACATCAGTACCATGATCAATATCGAATCCTCTAAGAAATATCTGCTCGGCTTTACCACCACCTGCTTGTTGTCCTATCAATAGTCCGGGTACTTTGCGAAGTATTTCTTGAGATGATTTGACAGGGTCTTTTTGCACATCTATATTAACAATTCTACTCATAGCATCTACTTTAGATACAACAACAACTTGATCTAAATTTATACTAGATTCTTGCAATGAAATTTTAATTCCGTCTGTGAGGTGCTTTTCTTCAACTACTAAAACAAAGGTTTTAAATCCTAAATTAGAAAAGTATATTAAATCATTATCTTTAGTAACAGGCAATGAAAAAACTCCCGATAAATTGGTGTGGCTATGTTGCCCTGTAGTTTGATTAAAAATTCCCACGTTTTCCAAAGGAACAGCATTTTCATCTGTTATGAGACCTTTTAAATTTTGTGCATTTACAAATACAGTGAATAATATTAACATTGTAAAAGTTAACAGCTTTAATGCCCAATTGCAGCTATAATACATAAATTATTAATTAAGTTAAAGAATGTCTTTGGCAGTACTTACGGTAAAAACTATTGAAGGTTTTAGATAAACTGTAATTTTTCTAAATTATCTGTTTGAAACATTTAAGATCAATTATCAGAAATCTATATATTGCATTAATAACAATGTTTTAACGAGATGAGTTAATTTTTAAGCATTAATTGTTTGAGCTTTGCAATGAAAATTAAAACAAATTATTTTTACTAAATATGAGCAAACAAGCATTGTTAACTCCGTTTCATAAAAATTTACAATTAAAAAACCGTGTTGTTATGGCTCCATTGACTCGCAGTCGAGCTGCGAACATAGAGAATACCCCAGTTGAAGAATTACACGTTGAATATTATAAGCAAAGAGCTTCGGCAGGATTAATAATTACTGAAGGGTCACAAGTATCTAAAGCTGCAGTAGGGTATGTAAATACTCCAGGCATCCATTCAAAGGCTCAAGTTGAAGGATGGAAAAAAGTTACTGAAGCTGTACATAATGACGACGGCAAAATTTTCATCCAATTATGGCATGTAGGGCGTATGTCTCACCCTGATTTTCATAATGGTGTATTGCCGCTAGCTCCTTTAGCTATTAATCCGAATGCGCAGTCATTCACTCCCGAGGGATTTAAGGATACAGTGACTCCTAAAGCCATGACTATAGAAGATATCAAGCAAACGATAGCGGATTTTGTCAAAGCAGCAAAGAATGCTGTAGAAGCAGGCTTCGATGGAGTTGAAATACATTCATCTAACGGCTATTTATTTCATCAATTTTTTAATGGTACTTCAAATACAAGAACTGATGAATATGGTGGGAGTATAGAAAATAGAACTCGCTTCTTTTTTGAAGTTTTAGATGCTATGAAAGAAGTTATTCCACAAGAAAAAACAGGAGCACGGTTTAACCCTTCATTACATGGCCTTTTTGGTATTACTATGGATGAGGAAACGATACCTACATTTGAGTACATCATTAAAAAGTTAAATGACTACAACTTAGCTTACGTACATTTATCTGAACCCTTTACTGATGTATCTGAAATTTCTTTTGCGGTAAAACATATTGCAAAACACTTTAGACCTTTATTTAATGGTACATTGATGATAAATGGAGGATTTGATCAAGAATCGGGTAATAAAGTAATTGAAGCTGGTGATGCAGATTTAGTAGCATTCGGTAAACCGTTTATCTCAAATCCTGATTTAGTAGGGCGATTTGAACATAATTATGAATTGGCGGAGTGGGATAATGATACTTTTTATACTCCTGGTAAAGAAGGATATATAGATTACCCGACGTACAAAAAGAAAGAACAACTTGCTTAAAAGTTTGAAAATAAATTAAACATTATAGGAAAATTATTATCTATTAATTTTAAATAAGAAAACATATGAATTTTACAAGAAGCGCGAAAGCACAATGGAAGGGTAGTGGAAAAGATGGTAAAGGAACAATGACAACCGAGAGTACCGTTTTACAAGACGCTCAATATTCCTTTAATACAAGATTCGAAGATGGTAAAGGTACAAACCCAGAGGAGTTAATCGGTGCAGCACATGCCGGTTGTTTTTCAATGCAACTTAGTTTTTTACTTGGTGAATCAGGTTTTACGCCAACAACTTTAGATGTAGATGCAAAGGTTGAATTTAAGGATGGAGAAATTGTAAAGGTGACTTTAGATTTAAAAGGAGATGTTCCAAAGATTCAGGCTGATGAATTCAAAAAAATTGCTCAAAAAGCAAAAGAAGTTTGTCCAGTATCAAAATTACTGAATGCTGAAATCGTATTGAATGCTAGTCTTTCATAAATTTAGATGAAGAGTTTGCATTTTAGAAAAGCTGCCTGATCAGGCAGCTTTTCTATTTTATGATAGTTTTTAAGACGATTACAAATGGTAATCTAATAGACAATACATATGATTGGAATAATAGTCGTTTCGCGTTAATATTTATAGTATACGAACTAAGTTTAAACCCACTTTATTAAGAACTTTCAATAAAATATTAAGACTATGGAAAATGTATTAGTAGCAGGTGCAAATGGTACCACAGGAAAAAAAATAGTAAATCTTTTAAAAGCTTCACAGTACTTTAACCCAGTAGCAATGGTTCGAAAAGAGGAGCAGCGAGAACAGTTTAAAAAACAGAATATAACTACAGTTTTAGGGGATCTTGAGAAAGATTTGTCTCATACAGTAGAGCATATAGATAAAGTAATTTTCGCAGCTGGTTCAGGTGGTAAAAAAGTTATAGCTGTAGATCAAGAGGGCGCTAAAAATTTAATGAATGCTTCTAAAAAAGCAAACATTAAAAAATTTGTAATGCTGAGTTCAATGGGAGCTGATAACCCAAAAGTTTCCGAAAATTTACAGGAATATTTAGAGGCGAAACATAATGCAGATGAGTATTTAAAATCATCAGATTTGACATATGCTATTGTACGGCCTGGTTCTTTAACTAACGATGCAGGAACTGGTAAAATTAAGCTTCAATCTAAAATGAGTCAACAAGGTTCTATTACTAGAGATGATGTTGCTCAGACTTTGGTGCGTTCACTTCATGATGATGCAGCAATAAATCAAACTTTTGAAATAATTCAAGGTGATACACTCATTGGTAAGGCATTTGAAGAAATAGCAGTATAATAATTAGGATAAATCGATATCATTTTTGTAATCCTATTTAACCTTAATCAAACACTTTTCTAATTGCAAATCATGGTTTTAAAACTACCTGTAGTTGTGTATCTTCGTGAAAAATTAAATCTATTGAATATGAAAATTTCATTACTAAAATTGTCTATGGTATTCGCTATGGTCATATCTATGATATCTTGTAAAGAAAATCAAAAGAATAAGGATGCTGAAAATGTGGCAGAAAATGTTCCATTGGACAGTACAGATTTGGCGTTATTGGAACTTAATCTACCCGAAGGATTTAAAATTGAAGTTTATGCTAGAGGAGTAGATGGTGCACGTTCTATGGCTATGGGAGATAATGGAACCTTATTTGTAGGCACCCGAACAGAAAACACGGTTTATGCCATACAAGATACTGATGGTGATTTTAAGGCCGATAATGTGATGGTATTAGATACGATGGAAGTGCCTAACGGAATTGCTATGAGAAATGGTGATTTATATGTTGCCCAAGTGGGTAGTTTATGGAAATATCCTAATATAGAAGAGAATTTGGGAGGTACGCTAAATAGGGAGTTGATTTATGATGATTTTCCAACAGAGTTTCACCATGGATGGAAGTATATCGCATTCGGACCTGATGATAAATTATATGTGCCTGTGGGTGCACCTTGTAATATTTGTAATCGTACAAATGAAGACGAACGTTTCGCCACAATTTCTCGAATGGACCCAGACGGAAGCAATCGCGAAATTTATGCCAGAGGTATTAGAAACTCCGTAGGTTTTACATGGCATCCTGATACCAAAGAGATGTGGTTTACTGATAATGGGCGTGATATGCTTGGGGATGATATTCCACCTTGTGAATTAAATCATATTACCGAAGCAGGTCAGCATTTTGGTTATCCTTTTTGCCATGGTGGTATTGTGAAAGATCCAGAGTTTGGTGAAGAGCATCCGTGTTCAGATTTTGTTTCTCCTGCCTTACAATTGGGAGCTCACGTGGCTCCTTTGGCTATTAAGTTTTACACAGCTGATATGTTTCCACCAAACTATCATGGCAAAGCATTTATTGCAGAGCATGGTTCTTGGAACAGAAGTAAGAAGGTTGGCTATAGAATTATGATGGCAGATATTAAAGATGGTGAAGTTATCGATTACGAACCGTTTATTGATGGCTGGTTAAACGAATCAACACAAGAAGCATCTGGTAGACCCGTTGATATCTTATGGCTGAAAGATGGTTCAATGCTAATTTCTGATGATTATGGTGATGCTATTTATCGTGTTTCTTTCGATGACACTGCACTTACAAGTAATTAATAAAAAAATAAAACATCTTCAAAAAGCAGCCTTAATGAGCTGCTTTTTTAGTTTTCAAATACCTCAATTCAGTTTCCAAACCTTATATTTATACTTCAGAAACTTCAATTCAATCACTTAGTATTATGTTTAATTCAACAACTCGTAGAACATTTTTAAAACAGACAGGTGTACTTTCTGTAAGTTCAATTTTACCCTTGTCGGTGTTACCTCTAGATCCACAATTTAAAATGGGTTTGCAGTTATTCACTATACGTGATGCTATGGCCAAAGATCCAATAGAGAGCATTAAATATGCTAGAAGCTTAGGGTATGAAGATGGAGAAATTTATGGTTATGATGGAGATAATGATACGTATTACGGTATTAAATCAAAGGAATTCAATAAGCATCTAATTGATTTAGATTTTACGGTTTCAAGCGGACACTATGATTTTTCAAGTCGATTTAATGAACCTATGGATAATCTTGAACGTTATGTGGATCAATGTATCGAAGGTTCTCATACCATTGGAAGCAAATATATTACATGGCCATGGCTAGCTCCAGAATTCCGCAATATTGAAAATTTCAAATTATTAACTGATAAATTGAATATAATCGGGGAGCAGGTAACCAACGCTGGACTAGAATTTGCGTATCATAATCATGATTTTGAATTTACTGACCATAATGGTGAACAAGGCTATGATATTATTCTAGCGGGTACTGATCCCAGTTTGGTGAAATTACAGATGGATATGTATTGGGTTGAACATTCTTCTAATAACACTCCGAATGAACTAATTGCTGAAAACGCCGGGCGCTTTGTAATGTGGCATATTAAAGACATGGACAAAGTTACCCGTGATTATTCAGAAATGGGAAATGGTTCTATTGATTATAAGACTTTATTATCATCCATTGAAAAAGAAGATTTGCAATACTATTATATTGAACAGGGAGGAAATTTTGCTGAAAATTCAATGAAAAGTATTACTGATAGTGCTGAATATTTCAAAAAACATCTTCAAAGGTATTTATAAGGTATGAAGTACCCAGACAAGGTTTATTTAAATGGTAATATAGTAGCTCCTGAAGATGCTAAAATCTCAGTTTTTGACCGTGGTTTTATTTTTGGTGATGGTATCTATGAGGTAATGGTTCAAATTGATGGTGTCTTCTTTTACGAAAAAGCTCATTTAAATCGCTTGCAAGAAGGGCTAAATAAAATAAACATTGTTTTTGATACAAGTAGGCTCTCGATAGAAATAGAAAAACTATTAAGTGCCACCAATTTAACTGGTAAGGATTGTCTTCTATATATTCAAATTACACGAGGTGTCGCACCAAGGCAACATTCGTACCCATCAGATATAGTACCTACGGTAATGATGTATGCCGTGCCTAAAGTATTACCCCAAATTAATACTATCAATGCAAAAGTTATAACAAGGGAAGATTTTAGATGGTCTCGATGCGATATTAAAATGACATCACTTTTAGGTAATGTAATGTTGAATGAAGAGGCCATGCAACATCAATGTTTCGAAACTATTTTACATAGAGATGGATTTTTTACCGAAGCTTCTCATTGTAATGTGTTCTTTGTAAAAGACGGGGTTGTTTTAACTCATCCTGCCAATGAGCTAATTTTAGACGGCATTACTAGACAAGTAGCATTTGAACTTTGTAAATCGCTCAATATAGAGATTCTAGAGACTCAAGTCTCTGTGAATGATATTTATGAGATAGACGAAGCATTCTTAACTGGCACTAGCACCCAAATCGCATCTATACAACAAATAGATAATCATGTGCTGTATGCGGAGGGAAACATAGGTCCAGTAACTCAAAAATTGCAAGAGGCCTTCTTGAAAATTAAAATGCTTAATTAATCTATTTTAAAATAAGTAAAAAACTCATCTACGTCTTTAATACTCATAAGATTCAGGATGTAGCACACTTCTGATAAATCAGAAAAATCTAATCCGCCTTTGGCAACACTTTCATTTAAATACCTTCCATCTTTTCCGTTATACTGATTTCCTAAACGTATAGCAGTATTCCATATTTGTGTTAAATGATTATCATTCAATTTGCTCTCCCAATGTACTTTTCCGTCAGATTTTAAACCTGGCGTACCATTACCAACTGCATTACCATCAGCTATTTTATGATAAACAGTAATTGATTGGGTATATTTAAGTTTAGTAGGTTCAGTAACCGATTCATTCCAATCGCTGTGCTGAACTACATGAATTTTTTGTTTTATATTTAAAGAGGGATTTTCCTCCACTAATTTCCGAACCCAATCTGCAGTGAAATCAGATTGACCTGCTTCTGCAACCCAAACTGAACCGCCATTTTTAATCGTTTCATTAGCCTTTTTAACAACTTGTTTTATTGATTTATCCCTTTTGTTATGAGCATCAGCCCAATTATTAGCGAAAGCCAACTTCATTAATACATTGGGGGGTACATATAATCCTTCTTGTATGCCATAGGTACCAGCAATCGCAAAATAATTTAAATCCTTATACTCTTGGTGATGTAAAAGTGTTGCTAAACCAGCAGCGGTATGTAAATCATCAATATCGGTTTTACTGTCTAACTGTATCAATACTAAATCTTTAGACATATTAAAATCGGGTTTTTGAGCATATATTCTTATGCCTAACAGTAATATCCCTATACCTGTTATAACCTTAAATTTTTGAAAAAAACTTTTTAAAATAGACATTTCGAACATGCTCTTTTTTTGGTCCCGCTAAAATATCAAATAAAATTTATCCAACATATAAATATGGTAACCTAGCTAACTTAATTCTACATAGCTTCTATTTGTTTCAAAATCTTATCTGCTTCCGCAGCCTTATCATCACTTCTTGAACGATTTTGGGTAGACAATTCATAAGATTCCTTCAACAATTTTTCGTATTGTTCTTGTAGCTTTTCCTTTTGTGATTTCTTTTTAAATAGACCGAACATAGTTTTTATTTTGAAGTTACCATTTTATAAAATTTTTTGAATCCTTTTTAATTAATAAATAACAACTGTAGTTAGAATATGAATTTTAATAGTCTTGATTTTATAGTAAAAACTACTACCTTACTACCATCACTTTAAACTTCTAGTACCATGAAAAAATCGCTACTACCATTACTATTGATTCTATTTACATTACAACAATTACCAATAAATGCTGCTGTTGCCATAGTTTCACAAGAATCTAGTTATATAGAGGGGAACTATATTATTATTATAGAAGGGTACGATTGGGGCCCTGCGGTTAAAAAAGTTGTAATTCCGATGGCCGATGTAGTAACCGAAGTAGAAGCATCTGATTTTTCGGTCGCAGTTAAGCGCACTAAAGAAGGTGTAGAAATGCAACCGGCAGAATCACAAGGGGACAGAGAAATCTTATTTGCTTATGTATCTGATGAAGCCGGAAATAGACTAACTAAAGGAAACCATATTAGCCTGGTGCTGTTAGTACATCCTAATAACCCGTTAGATTCTCCAATCAAATATATTTTTAAAAATGGTAGAGGTAGTAATCAGTGGATTGACTACAGTATGAATATAACACATATGCCAACATCAAAGATTTGGGATACTGAAGCTGACCGCATATATTCAGATTTAGATAGGTTTGACTTAAAAGGTACGTATACAAATGATGAAACAACTTTATCATATGCCTCTTTTGAACCTGAGGGGGCGTCTACTAAAATGCCACTTATCATTTGGTTGCATGGTGGGGGTGAAGGTGGTACTGACCCTAGTATTGCTTTAATTGCAAATAAAGCCACCAATTATGCAACTCAAGAAATACAATCTTATTTTGGTGGAGCATATGTGTTAGTCCCACAAACACCAACTTTTTGGATGCAAAGTGCCACCGGAGAATATACTAGAGGTGACAAAGATGATATTTTCAATAAAGCATTATTTAGTTTAATAGAAGATTACGTAGCAAAACATCCAACAATAGATACCTCTAGAATTTATGTTGGTGGATGCTCAAATGGCGGCTATATGAGTTTAAAATTAATACTGAATCATCCTGAGTATTTTGCGGCGGGTTATATAAGTGCATTGGCCTATCAAAATAAATATATAACCGATGACGAAATAAAACTAATTAAGAATGTGCCTATTTGGTTTGTGCATTCTAAAGATGATACAACGACAGTACCAGAAGAAACTGTTGTGCCTTTATATAATAGATTAATTTCTGCTAGCGCACCTAATGTTCATTTTTCATTTTACGACCATGTGGTTGATTTAACCGGTTTCTATGGTGGAGAAAACTACTATTTTCCGGGACATTGGTCTTGGATATATTCACATGCAAACGACGCAAAATTTGATTTAAACACTAAACCTGTTCAAATAAATGGAAAGAATGTGACTATTATGGAATGGTTGGCGGCTCAAAAAAGATAATATATAGGCGTAAATTCCCTTTATTTAGCCATAAACTCTTAAATATTTGCCAAAAATTGTATTTAAACGAACTTTAAAAGTTGTTTGTCAAGTATTGGCGTCATCTTTGCAAACATATTATTATAATAAATTAAAATACATTACAATGAGTAAAGGAACAGTAAAATTTTTCAACGACACAAAAGGTTTCGGTTTTATCACTGAAGAAGGTGTTGAAAAAGACCACTTTGTACACATTTCTGGATTAGTTGACGAGATTCGTGAAGGCGATGAAGTTGAATTCGATCTTCAAGAAGGTAACAAAGGATTAAACGCAGTGAACGTAAAAGTTGTCTAAACATATATACTTTCTAGTTTAAGAAAAAGCCCTCCCATCGCGGAGGGTTTTTTTATTCCTGATTTTCAAGCTTCCACGTCAGAATAAAGACGTAATTTTGCACCCGCAAAAAAGTCGTATTATGAAGCGTATCAATGAATACAAAAAACTCTTTGGAGTTGAAAAAGAAATTGAGCTTAAAACTCTAAAGTCTACTTACAGAAATTTGGTTAAAGAATGGCATCCAGACAAATTTCAAGAAGGTGACGAAAAACGTGAAGTGGCTGAAATACAGAGTCGTCGAATAATAGACGGCTACCATTTTTTAGTAAGTATTGCTCCTGAAACTTTAGAGGCAAACAATGATGTTTATCAAGAAACTATAAATAATTCTGGCATTTCTGATTACCAGCACAACGGTCTTGTATTAGAAATTACATTTTTAGATGGATCAACATACGAGTATTTCGGAGTTACCAAGCCTATTTTTCAAAAGATGATCAACTCTAATAAGTTGAACAGATTTGCAAAAAGAAGCATCTACCCAAATTATATTTATAGAAAATCAAAACGGGTTCTTCAAGAGGCCTAGAGTTTGATATATAATTAAGAATCACAGATATCGCATGAAAAATCAAGAGGAGATTTTATCGAAATTGAATATTGATGCGTTGAATCCTATGCAAGAGGAGGCATTAGCTGTGATTTCATCTACCGCCAATACAATTCTATTATCACCAACAGGTACTGGAAAAACGTTGGCTTTTTTACTTCCTATTTTAGAGGTTTTAGACCATAATATTCCTGAAGTTCAAGTTTTAATTTTAGTGCCTTCTCGAGAATTGGCTATTCAAATCGAACAAGTTATCCGCAATATGGGGTCTGGTTTCAAGGTTAACGCCATTTATGGCGGTAGACCTATGTCTAAAGATAAGATTGAACTAAAACATACGCCCGCAATTCTTGTAGGAACGCCAGGTAGAATTTTAGACCACTTTATGGCAGATCGTTTTACTAAAGATCACATTTCCTATTTGGTACTTGATGAATTCGATAAGTCTTTAGAAGTTGGTTTTGAAGAGGAGATGTCTGAAATTCTTGCAGAATTACCCAACCTTAAAAAACGTATTCTTACATCTGCTACCGAGGGGGTAAAGATTCCGAAATTTGTAGGTATGGAAAATCCTAAGAGAATAAATTTTCTTAAGGAGAAAACGGCATCACAGTTAACAATCTGTACTGTTTTATCTGATGATAAAGACAAACTGAAAACATTAGTACAGTTATTAAAATTTATAGGAGAACAACCAGGTATCATCTTCTGTAATTTTAAGGATAGTATTGAAAGTGTTAGTTCTTATTTGAGTCAGCACCACATTCTACATGAATGCTTTTCTGGGGGCATGGAACAGAAAGATCGTGAACGTGCTTTAATTAAATTTAGAAACGGTAGCAGTCGTATCTTATTAGCTACTGATTTGGCGGCTAGAGGAATAGATATTCCTGAGTTAAAATTTATAATTCATTACGAATTACCACATCGCGTTGAAGAATTCACCCATCGTAATGGTAGAACTGCTCGTGTTAATGAAGCGGGTACTGCATATGTCTTAAAATGGGATAAAGAATCGTTACCTGAATTTATCTCGAAATCAAAGGGTATCAACATTAGTAAATCCAATAGATTAGGAGACCCATTTTGGGAAACTTTATTTATTTCTGGAGGACGAAAGGATAAAATTTCTAAAGGTGATATTGCAGGTTTGTTCTTCAAGCAAGGTAATTTAAATAAAGACCAATTGGGCGACATTGAACTAAAGCAAGATTGTGCTTTTGTTGCCGTTCCCAAAAACAAATCAAAAGAACTCGTTTACAGTTTGAACAATTCTAGATTAAAAAAGAAAAAAGTACGCATAACCGTACTTTAATCATAGTTAGTATTTTTGCCCTTTTTAATGTTTTATGATGAAGGATAAACAGCACGATAACGAAACTGAAGTCGATTTAAACCAGATTGAAAGTTGTATTGAAATTTTAACTCGTTTGGTTACTGATACGAACCAAATTTTTGAAATTCCAGAAGATAGACGTATTGCCTTAATCAAAGTTGCAGGTCAATTATCGCGCCCAAACAAACAAGAGTTTGCCAAAAGGGTAAAGGATGCTAAAAGAAACGAGAAAAGAAAACAAGCGGTTCGCGATAAACACGCTCGTAAAGAAACGGGTATTCGAAGTGCTCGCGAAGCTCATGTATTTGTAGCTCCTAAATTGTTACCTGCTGCAGAATTAGAAAGTAAAGATTTACCAGAACTTGCCACACCTCGTAATTGTTATGTTTGTAAAACCGAGTTTACAAAACTTCATCACTTTTATGATACCATGTGTTCTGATTGTGGCGATTTCAATTATGCCAAGCGGTTCCAAAATGCCAATGTAAAAGGTCAAATCGCTGTTATAACCGGTTCTCGACTAAAAATTGGCTACCATATTGCCCTAATGCTTTTACGTGGTGGGGCTACCGTAATTGCTACCACACGTTTTCCTGTTGATTCTGCACTTCGTTTTTCTAAGGAGGAAGATTTTATGGAATGGGGGCATCGACTAAAAATTCACGGCTTAGATTTACGTCATATACCTAGTGTTGAAATATTCTGTAATTTTATTGAGCAGCAGTATGATAAACTAGATATTTTAATTAATAATGCGGCACAAACCGTTCGTAGACCCGCAGGGTTTTACCATCATTTAATGGAAAATGAAGAACGTGAGTTTTCTTCATTGCCCAAGTTTGCCCAAATGCTCTTAAGTGACCATGAAAATTGTTTGGATGAATTAAAATCGTTTAGTACTAAAGCTTCTCCAAATCAGAATATGCCGGTTACTTGGCACGGACCAGAACCTGGCATTGGTTTGCGGGCATCTGCTAAATTATCTCAAATACCGTATAGTTTTGATAATGCTTTAGTTGCACAAGAGGTTTTTCCAACAGGAGAATTAGATGCAGATTTGCAACAAGTAGATTTGCGTAAAACCAATAGTTGGAGATTAAAATTAGGAGAAATCGAAACCACCGAAATGATTGAGGTTCAATTAGTTAATTCTGTTGCACCTTTCGTGCTTTGCAACCGTTTGGCTGAACTCATGAAAAAAGAGAATACAGGCCAAAAGCACATTATTAATGTTACAGCAATGGAAGGTAAATTTCACCGTTTCTTCAAAGAATCGCGTCACCCACATACCAATATGGCGAAAGCAGCTTTAAATATGTTGACCCATACTGCTGCTGGTGAATTGGCTAAAGACGGAATTTTTATGAATGCTGTTGATACTGGTTGGGTTACCGATGAAGACCCTGCTGAATTGGCAAAAAAGAAGCAGGAAGTTCACGATTTTCAACCGCCGTTAGATATAGTTGATGGTGCAGCTAGAGTAATGGACCCTCTGTTCGACGGTATAAATACAGGAAAACATTGGTGTGGTAAATTCTTAAAAGATTACTTTCCAATCGACTGGTGAAATTAAAAATTGATTTTTAGCATACTTTACTTTAGCCTTTATTCAGAAAACGTTTAAAAAGAGTAGAATTTTCATGTGAATACATGATCAATATTCATTAGAACAAGATAATTGCAAAAATGTGGTGAAGGCTATGTTATAATTATTGGTTTAACTAACTTTATATTTTAGACCAAACAATTATATAAAACCAATGAAGACATTAATTCACAACCTTGCTTTTTGCGCTTGTCTATTTATTTCAACAACACTTATTTCTCAAGATTTTTCAGCTTTTGAGTACCGAACTATAGGTCCTTCAAGAGGTGGTCGAGTTACAACGGTAACTGGTACTGCAATGCAACCTAGCACCTTTTATTTAGGTGCCTCAGGAGCAGGAGTATGGAAAACCGAAGATTATGGTACTACTTGGAATAATATCTCTGACGGATTTTTTAGTACTCCGTCAATAGGCGCAATTGAAGTAGCCGTAAACGATCCAAATATTATTTATGTTGGTACAGGTTCTGATGGACTCCGTAGTAATATAATCAATGGAAAAGGAGTTTATAAATCTATTGATGCAGGTGAAACCTGGTCACATATCGGACTTGAAAATGTAGGTCAAATTGGAGCTGTAGAAATTGACCCTACAAATAGCAATATCGTTTGGGTAGCTGCAATAGGAAATTCTTTTAAACCCAATGATGAACGTGGTATTTACAAAACTATCGATGGTGGTTTAACTTGGGAAAAGGTATTATTCGTTTCGAATAAGACAGGCTTTGCAGATGTTGAGTTGTTACCCGGAAACCCAAATGTGATTTTTGCTGCAGCTTGGAAAGCTCAACGTACACCATGGACAATTGATTCTGGAGGAGAGAATAAAGAAGGTGGTATTTATAAATCAGTTAATGGTGGTAAAGATTGGACGAAGTTAGAAGATGGTTTGCCAAAAGGCTTAATCGGTAAAATAGATTTAGCTGTAGCTGCATCAGACTCTAAAATAGTGTATGCAGTTATAGAAGCCCCTGGTGATGAAGGTGGTGTTTATAAATCTATAGATCAAGGGAAAAGTTTTAAACAAACTTCAAGCGAAAAAGGATTGGTAAATAGACCTTTCTATTATACGAATATTGAAGTAGACCCTACTAATCCTGATATTGTTTATTCAAATGCGAATCCTTTATTAAAATCAAAAGATGGTGGTAAAACTTGGAGTATGATGGCTGTCCCACATGGCGACAATCATGATATATGGCTAAACCCGAATAATCCAGATTTATTGATACAAAGTAATGATGGGGGTGCTAATATCTCGCATAATGGTGGTAAAACATGGTCTTCTCAATTCAATCAACCTACTGCTGAAATTTATCAAGTAGCGGTAGATGATCAATATCCATATTGGGTATATGGTGCCCAACAAGACAATACGACCATAGCCATACCGAGTTCTTCACCAAGTGGTTCTTCGCCACAGGGTACTCAAGTTATGATAGAAGTTGGTGGATGCGAAACCGGGCCTTCAATACCTAAACCAGGTAACCCAGATATCGTTTACAATAATTGTAAAGGTCGTTTTAGTGTTTATAATAAAATAACAGGAGCTAACCGTGAGTATTCGATTGGCGCTTCGAATATCTATGGTCATAATCCGAAAGATTTAAAATACAGGTTTCAACGTGTTGCTCCGATTCATGTTTCTCCACATGATCCCGATGTAGTTTATATGGGATCTCAATTTGTGCATAAAACTAGAAATGATGGAGTGATTTGGGAAACGATTTCTCCAGATTTAACAGCTTTTGAAGCTGATAAACAAGTTATTTCAGGCAACCCTATAACACGTGATATAACAGGGGAGGAGTATTATAGTACTTTATATTCTATACGAGAATCTAAAATTCAAAAAGACCTTATTTGGACAGGTTCAAATGATGGAATTATTTCCCTTACTAAAGATGGAGGGCAAACTTGGGAAAACGTTACACCTAAAAAGATGCTTAAAGGTGGTAGAATAGAATCCGTAGAGCCATCACAATTCGACCCGGCTAAAGCATATATTTCAGTCGACAGACATCTTTTAGGAGATAACACGCCGTATTTTTACATGACTAAGGATTTTGGTAAAACTTGGGAATTAATAAGTTCGTCAACTAACGGAATACCTTCCGATTACACGGCTAAAGTATTACGAGAAGATCCTGAAAAGGAAGGCCTTTTGTATGCGGGTACAGAATATGGCATGTTTGTTTCTTTTGATGATGGAAAAAATTGGAAACCATTTCAACAGAATTTACCTATTACACCAATTACTGATGTAATCATTCACAGAGGAGATTTAGTCCTTAGCACTATGGGTCGTGGATTTTGGATATTGGATAACATTACATCTTTAAGAAATCCTGAAATAAACGAATTAAAAGATAAAACAGTACTTTTTAAACCTGCTAATACAATTCGTTATAGAACACCAAGAAGTTCTTCTGATTTTCCTAATTATCCGTCTACAAGTGTAATAATAGATTATTATCTGCCAAAAGAATTTAAGAATGATGTTCAACTAGAAATATTAGATTCAAATAAAAAATCTATTGTTACCATTGTTAATGATTCTATGCAATTGAAGTCTACGTCTGAAGAGGTTGAAGATATGGGTTTAAGTATGACCTTTAAATATTTGGATGCAAAATTGGAAACCAAAAAAGGAATGAATCGTTTTCATTGGGATATGCTTATGAAAGGAGCATGGAGTGATAAGAAATCTAGGTCTTTCAAAAATGGTCCTATGGCTCAACCAGGTCTTTATACTGTTAGATTAACAGCAGGCAAAGAAACTTTAGACCAAACATTCGAAGTAGTGGCAGATCCTAGACTCGAAAAAGAAGGGATCAGTTCTACAACCATGCAAGATCAACTGACTTTTGAAAATAAAGTCATTCAGTTATTATCTGAAGTGCGAAAGTTTCAAGCAGATGTAGAAGCTGACCTTAAAAAGACTACTAATTCTGAAAAGAAAGCTACACTAGAAATGGTATTGAAAAAATTGAAGAATGAAGAAGGTGCTTATCCTCAGCAAATGTTGGTGGCTCAAATATCTTATTTATCATATATCGTTGGAGGCGTGGATAAAACTCCTGGAAATGAAGAGGTAGCGCGTTTAAAAGATCTTCAAAGCCAGATTAATACTCTTAAAAATCAAGTAATATTAGATTAATCAAAAAGGGCAATTGTTTCTAAAATTATAATTGCCCAAAATTCTCGTCGATAAAATTCATATTTCTACATGAAAATATAGGCCAAACTTCTATTTCTTTTTAATAAAGAAGTATAAAGTTTCACATTTGAAGTGTTATTTCTAAACACGCTTTAATGAAACGATATATAATCATAGCAGTTATTTTATTTGCTCACTTTGCTTTTTCTCAAGATATAGAAACGAATACCTTATCAAAAATATGGACATTAGAAGATTGTATTTCTTATGCTATAGATAATAATATTACCTTAAAAGATGCTAATTTAAATATGAGCATTTCTGTAGTAGATTATAACAAAGCAAAATCTGCCAGGTTACCGAATCTTTTTGGTAGTGCATCTCAAAACTTTTCAAGCGGAACGAGTATTGACCCAATTACAAGTGATTATGTTTCTGACCAGATACAAAGTGCTAATCTTGGTATAAATAGTTCCGTAACACTTTTTCAGGGCAACCAGTTAACCAATCAGGTTAAACAAAACAAACTTCTTATTGACCAAAATAGTTTATTGGCGCAAGAAGTCAAGAACAATATTGTAATCAGCATTTTAGAGTCTTATCTACAAACATTATACAGCAAGGAGGGTATTACAATTGCCGAAAACAATTTAAATGCTTCAGAAAAAGAGGTAATTCGTGCAAAATCTAGGTTAGAAGCAGGTACCATTGCATTGAGCGATTATACTGAGGCGCAAAGTCAAGCCGCAACTAATAAATACAATGTCATTGCAGCTAAAAATGACTATGAACTAAACATCCTCACGCTAAAACAGTTACTAGAATTATCTCCCTTAGAGGATTTACAAATTGAAACTGTTGATGAGAATGAAGATTTAATTTACTTAGAGCTTAATAAAGAGGCTATTTATACCAATGCCCTTTCATACTTACCAGAAGTAGAAGCTAGTGCTACCAATATACTAATTAATGAAAAGGAATTGGATATCGCGAAAGGCGGCTATTTACCTACACTTTCCATGACGGGTAGTCTTGGTTCAGGTTATACAAGTATTAGCGATAACAATTTCACAGATCAATTAGATGTCAATTTCAACCAAAGACTAGGATTGAGTTTAAACATTCCAATTTTCAATAGAAATCAGACAAAGTCTGCTGTACAAACGGCATCTTTCAATATCGAAAAGGCAGAACTACAAAGGCAAACAGTAGAAAAAGAGGTGATTAAAAAGGTAGAAACAGCATATCAAAACGCGCTTTCTTCTCAAGAACAATTAGTGGCTGCAGAAGCATCACAGAATGCTGCAGAACAATCGTATAACCTAGCACAGAAGAAGTATGAGTTGGGAGATTTGAGTACTACAGATTTGGTGGTTAGTCAAAATACATTTACCAATGCCCAACAGAATTATTTACAATCTAAATATCTAAATATTTTATACCATCAATTATTACAATTCTATCAAGGAAACGAAATTAAACTTAAATCAAAATGAAAAATAAAAAAAATATCATAATAGGCGGTATCGTTTTGATCATCTTAGCTTTTGTTGCATATAGCTTTTTTAAAGGTGATGATACTGTTGCTATTGAAGCAAAAACTGTTGCTGCAATAAAAGGTGACGTAACCACTATGGTTACCGCAACCGGTACTATTGAACCCATAAATCAAGTTGATGTAGGCACACAGGTATCTGGTGTTGTGGAAAAGATTTATGTAGACTACAACAGTGTTGTTAAAGAGGGACAATTAATTGCTGAATTGGACAAAACGAATCTTAAGGCGGCTACAACACAAGCACAAGCTTCATATGATAATGCATTAAGCAATCGTAATTACTTGCAAACTATATTTGAAAGACAAAAAACCTTATTTGACAATCAGGTTATCAGTAAATCTGATTATGATGATGCCATTTTCAATTATGAAACCGCAAAAGGAACAGTAACACAACGTTTATCTGATTTACAACAAGCAAGAACAAACCTAGGGTATGCCAATATTTATTCTCCTATAGATGGGGTTATACTTTCAAGGGATATTGACGAAGGACAAACCGTAGCGGCAAGTTACAGTACACCAACGCTATTTACCATTGCCCAAGATTTGAAGGAAATGCAGGTTGAAGCTGACGTAGATGAAGCAGATATAGGCGTTGTAAAAGAAGGGCAACGTGTTAGTTTTACTGTTGATGCCTACCAAGGTCAAGAATTTGAAGGAAAAGTAACACAAGTAAGATTAGATCCTACAATTACATCTAACGTAGTTACTTATACAGTGGTTATTAAAGCTGACAACCCTGATCTAAAACTAAAACCAGGTCTTACAGCTACCATTTCAATTTATACTTTAGAATTAAAAGATGTGCTGTCGGTTGAAGCAAAGGCTATTAATTTTAAGCCAACTCCTCCTGAAATGATGGCATACAATAAGCAAGAGCAGTTAGCTATGGAGCCACCAAAAGACGGTGGTCCTAGACCAGATGAAAATGATGAGGGTACTAAAGTTTGGATATTAGAATCAAATGGTGCTATTTCTCCAAAAGTGGTAATACTGGGTGCAAGTGACGGAGTAAATGTTCAAATTGTTAGTGGAATAGAAGAAGGGGATAAATTAGTATATAGTCTAAAATCTGAGACGACCCAATCTGGCGCACCGGCTGGCGGTACAGAAGAGAGTCCGTTCATGCCACAACGCCCAGGAGGTAAAAAGAAATAACCATGAGTAAAGAAATCATAAGAATAAAAGATTTAACTCGTGAGTTTATCATGGGAGCCGAAACGGTACGCGCTTTAAGAGGTATCTCTTTTACAATAAATGAAGGAGAATTTGTTACCATAATGGGCTCTAGTGGTTCGGGGAAAAGTACCTTGTTGAATATTTTAGGATGTTTAGATCAACCAACTTCTGGCATTTACGAAATTGATGGTGTAAAAATGAAGGATTTAAGTAGAAACCAATTGGCTACTATTCGAAACGAAAAAATAGGATTCATTTTTCAATCGTATAATTTATTGGCAAGAACATCAGCTTTAGAAAATGTAGAATTACCCTTGTTCTATAATAGTAAAGTGTCTTCAGAAGAGCGTCGGGATAGAGCTATAAAAGCCATAAAAATGGTTGGTTTAACAGACAGAATGGACCACACACCTTCCCAATTATCAGGAGGTCAACAACAACGTGTGGCTATTGCAAGATCATTGGTAAACAATCCAGTTATGATTCTTGCAGATGAGGCTACAGGAAATCTGGACACAAGAACTGCATACGAAATCATGTCTATTTTTCAAGAGTTAAACAAACAAGGCATAACCATAGTATTTGTAACACACGAAACAGATATTGCATTATTTAGTAATAGGACCATCGTGTTAAAAGATGGAAATATTATTCAAGATTATATAAATCATGAGGTACAATCTGCAGCTGAGCAATTAGGGAAATTACCTAAAGAAGACCATTAATTATGAGACTATTAAATCTATTAAAAATCGCATTTAAAGCCATCGTTCTTAACAAATTACGAACCTTGCTTACCATGTTGGGTATTATCATTGGGGTAGCATCTGTAATTGCAATGCTTGCCATTGGTGAGGGTTCAAAAGAAAGTATTAGAAGCACTATTTCTAGCATGGGATCTAATATGATTACTATTAGACCAGGTACTGATGACAGAGGTCCGGCAAGAGGTAGTGGTGGCGATGTACAAACGTTGACTTTAAAAAATTATGAAGTCATAAAAGAGAAGACTACTTTGTTAAGTTATGTTACACCCGTTGTAAATGGTGGTGGTCAAGTTATTAACGGTGCAAATAACTGGCCAAGTACTATTTATGGAGTAAATCCTGATTATCTGCAAATTAAAGTTGTTGGTCTTCAAAGTGGTAGTATGTTTACCGATGTAGAAGTGAAATCTGCTTCTAAAGTGGTCGTTCTTGGACAAACAGTAGTTGATAACGTATTCCCTGACGGGCAAGAACCTGTGGGGCAAATGATTCGTTTTGACAATATTCCATTTAAAGTAATTGGTGTTTTGGAAGAAAAAGGAGAAAACACCTTTGGGCAAGATCAGGATGATGTCGTTATTGCACCATATACTACGGTTCAAAAACGTATTCTGGCTATAGATTATTTAAATCAAATTATGGCATCTGCCGTTAGCGAAGACGATGCACCCGAGGCGGTTATTGAAGTAACCGATATTCTTCGTGAAGAACACAAACTTATGGACAGCGAAGAAGATGATTTTTCTGTTCGGTCTATGGAAGAATTAATATCAACATTCAGTTCTACTAGTGAAATGCTGACTGTTCTTTTAGTCGCTGTTGCCAGTATTTCATTATTAATTGGCGGAATTGGGATAATGAATATCATGTATGTTTCGGTAAAAGAGCGTACTAAAGAAATAGGACTTCGTATGGCTGTTGGGGGCAAGGGATCAGATATATTGTTACAGTTTCTAATCGAGGCAATTTTAATAAGTATAACAGGCGGTGTCCTTGGCGTAATATTAGGGCTTGGGGCTACCGTTTTTATTGAAAAGTTCTTACATTGGCCTACAAGCGTAGCGATGTATTCTATAATAATTTCGTTTGCTGTTTGTGCGGTTACAGGTATTTTCTTCGGATGGTACCCAGCAAGAAAGGCTTCTGCTTTAGACCCGATTACTGCATTGCGTTATGAATAATTAATTATGTACAAGAATAAAAAAATAATAATTGTTCAACACCTTCTAATTTGGTTGGTGCTGTTCAGTATACCATTTGTTTTATCATATGGGCAAGAGCTGGATACGAATAGGCTAATTGCCCATTTCTTGATTCCAATGTTGTTCTATGCAGTTATATTTTATTTAAATTTTTTCATTTTTATAGACAAATTTCTTTTCTCAAAGAAAACGTTGGTATTTATCTTTATCAATTTCATCATAATTGCTTTATTTATTTTGCTGAAGGAATTTATTGAGGATAATTATTTCAGTGAACTAATCAAAAATAGACCGCCAAATGATAATAAGGGAGGTCCTCCTTTTAAATTGTTTATTTATGTGCAAATGTTGTCTTATGCCGCTCCTTTACTATTTTCAATAGCAATTAAGACAACGAAAAGATGGGTTAAAACAGAGGCTCAACGAAAAGAGGCCGATAATTTTAAGTTACAAACAGAATTGCAACATCTTAGATATCAACTGCAACCTCATTTTTTCTTCAATTCGTTGAACAACATATATTCTCTTGTGGATATTTCACCAGATAAGGCAAAATCTACCATTCATAGTTTAGGTAAGTTAATGAGGTATTTATTGTATGAAACCAATACGGAGTTGGTGCCCCTTTCAAAGGAAATTGAATTCATGCGAAAGTATATAGAGTTAATGAAGTTACGCTTAACGGATAAAACCGAAGTTGAAGCTAGTTTTCCGGTCAGCGATCCACAAATTAAAATTGCCCCTTTATTATTTATCTCTTTAATAGAGAATGCTTTTAAACACGGTGTGTCTGCAAATACGAATAGTGTCATTTCAATAGATATGGCTATAAAGGGCAACAATGTAGACTTCACTATTGAAAACCATAATTTCCCAAAACAGGATAATGATAAAAGTGGGAGTGGAATTGGGTTACCTAACCTAGAAAAACGGTTGCAATTACTATACCCAAATAAACACACTTTCAATAAAGAACTTAAAGCCGGTGTTTATAGGGTTAACTTACAGATAGAAACCTAACAGGTACATGATTTACTAAGGTAAATTTCAGTAAACATTTAATTCATACATTTTACTAAGTATCAACTTTGTTAAGATACCAGTTTTTATAGTTTATTAAAATGTATTGTTAGTTGCAAACTAAAATATATGAAGAACAACATAATCCTTATCGTTTTCCTTGTTGTTGGCATTAATCTTTTTGCTCATGAAGGTGGACATGGAGTATCACTGAAACAGTGGGAATTGATAGCAATAAATGAAATAGTCGAAGCAGATTTTATTAAGTATGAGAATAATGAAGTGTGGCTTATGGATGGGAGCCATGTAATTAAAGTCTATAATATTTTTGACTTTTCCGATACGGATCAAAAATATATTGAAGCCAAAGGTGAATTCATTCAATCAATAAATGAAATACAAACTACACAACTTAATTCTCAATCGTTGTCAAAATTTAATATGTCACTTATTTTTATTGGTATTGTTCTACTGTTTTTCTCTATTTATAAACTTATAAAACGCAAAGAGGCGACGCACTTAATTTATGGTATCATAGGGGTGGCATTAATTTTAATTGTTTCATGTAAAAACATTAAAACCGATAAATTAAATCAATCGGTTACTCCCCATAATGATGTATTAAATATGCAAGCATTTTTTTCGAAATTTGATGGTGTTGAAACACATTCAGATGAAAATTACCTCTATATCTCATCTAATGGGTTACCAGATCATGAGATGATGGTCGGTATTAAAAATTGGCAACAACAAGTACCTATTAAACAAAAGTATACAGGGGATAACAGTTGGGCAATCCCCATACATCCAAAACTGGCGGAACATCCGCTTTCTACAAAAACTAACTTGCTAAAAGGTGCAATTGCGGTTGCTGTAAATGGTATACCTATTTTTAACCCTTTAAATAACAGAGGGGAAGATGCAAATGCTATTGGCGAATTGGATAATTGGGGCGGACATTGTGGACGTGCAGATGATTATCATTATCATTTACCTCCTTTACACCTGCAAGATCAAGTAGGTGCTGGAAACCCGGTAGCTTACGCTGTAGATGGTTTTCCTGTGTTTGGAAAAACCACAGAACCATTAGATGAATATTTAGGAAAAACAAACTCAGACGGTTCTTATGAATACCATGCTATAAAAGAATATCCTTATTTAATTGCAGGTATGAGAGGTGAAGTCATATTAGACCCAAAAACAAAAGCGCCAGAAAATCAAGTGTCTCCGCAACCTAGAACACAAGAATTACGACCTGCTTTGAGACCACTGCGAGGTGCTGAAATTATTGATTTCAAATCTTTAGGAGAAAATTCATATACATTAACCTACAGTTTGGATTCAAAAGAATATACTATAAATTATAGTTGGGACAGTGAAGATACTTACAGCTATCAATTTGTAAATCCTGATGGTACATCAACAGTGGAAAACTATAAACCAAGAGAAAAATGAAATATTCAAAATTTATAGTTGCTATACTTTTTATGGGCTTAATGTCTTGTAAAAACAATAAAAAAGCAACTACAGAGGTGAATCATGATGATTTTAAAACCATACATTCAGATTTTAATCTATCAAGTATTGCTATAGAGAATGATGTTTTATTAGATGCTTATAAGTGCGATGAGAAGGTTAATGATGTTGAAAACTCTATTCCTCTTTCGTGGAAAAATGTGCCTGAAGGCACTAAATCTTTAGCAGTTGTTATGTATCATTATCCAAAAAAAGATAATAAAACAGAGATCAATTCATATCTATTATTGTGGGATATTGATCCTGAAATAACTGAAATACCTTATAACATGGCTCCTAACGG